>Ga0180221_1000045_pt1 | contig 287246 bp, 259 predicted proteins | sample eDN5th37CKraftMG_FD_151339 | JGI IMG/M metagenome (GOLD analysis project Ga0180221, IMG submission 151339) | Enriched Miracle-Growth compost microbial communities from Emeryville, California, USA - eDNA 5th pass 37_C Kraft MG (version 2) (version 2) ... | reverse complement strand
TCCCGAACAGGACAGTGAAACGCCTTTGCGCCGATGATAGTGGACGGACGTCTGTGAAAGTAGGTCATCGTCAGGCTACCCTCCCTCAAAACCCCCGACCGGAAACCCGGCCGGGGGTTTTGTCTTTTCACGGCCGCGCATTCTGCGGGAAGCCTTTCCCTACCTCTTGTTTCCTGTAATTCCGTATCCTGTGGCGCCGCAGGGGAACGGCCGCGCCTTTTTCCCGGTCAAGCAAGGATCGCGGACAAGGAGAACGACATGAGATCAGTGCGATGGATGGCGGGATGGACCCTGGCTCTGGGCATGACAGTGGCCTTCGCGTCGGTGGCGCAGCCTGTGCGACCGGGAAAGGATGTACCGATGGCCCGTGCGGCCCTGCCCGCCGGTGTGACGTTGTCCACCTGGGCCGAGGGCCTGGAGCATCCATGGGGCTTGGCGCTGCTGCCCCAAGGTGGCGCGTTGGTGACCGAGCGGCCCGGGCGCTTGCGCGTGGTTTCCGGGCAGGGGCAGCTCTCGGCGCCGGTGGCGGGCGTGCCCCGGGTGGATGCCCGGGGCCAGGGCGGCTTGCTGGACGTCGTGCTACATCCGGATTTCGCACGCAACGGCCTGGTGTACCTGAGCTATGCGGAGGCGGGCGATGGAGGCAACAGCACCGCGGTGGCTCGCGGCAAGCTGGTGCAGGACGGCGGCCAGTGGCGTTTCGCCGATTCCCAGGTGGTCTTCCGCCAGGCTCCGAAGTTCGCCAGCACATTGCATTTCGGATCACGCCTGGTCTTTGCGCGCGACGGCAAGCTGTTCATCACGCTGGGCGAACGCTCCAGCCGCCAGACCCGGCCGGACGCGCAGGGCTTGAACACGCATCATGGCAAGGTCGTCCGTATCAACGATGATGGCAGCGTGCCGCGCGACAACCCCTTCGTCGGCGACAAGGGTGCCCTGCCCGAGATCTGGTCCCAGGGCCATCGCAACCCCCAGGGGGCGGCGTTGAATCCGCGCACCGGTGAACTATGGGTGGTCGAGCACGGCCCCCAGGGGGGCGATGAGCTGAATGTCGTGCGGGCTGGCAAGAACTACGGCTGGCCCTTGTACACGTATGGCGAAGAATATGGCGGCGGAAGGATCGGGCAGGAGGCTTCACCGCCGGGCTTCGAGCCGCCCTTGTACAGCTGGGTGCCGTCGGTGTCCCCGAGCGGGCTGGCATTCTATACGAGCCAAGCCATTCCCTCGTGGACCGGCAGCCTGTTCACCGGGGCGTTGAGCGGCCAGGCGCTGATACGGCTGCAACTGGACGGCGAAAAAGTCGTGCGCGAGGAACGCCTGCTAACCGATCTGGGCAGCCGGATCCGCGATGTCGTGATGGGACCGTCGGGAGAACTGTACCTGCTGACCGATGCCAGGCAGGGGAAGATACTGGTCCTGCGCGGCGCGGGCGCCGCAGGCTCGTAGGCCGGGCAAGACCTGCAGGGCGCCCGGACCGCGTTGGCCGGGCGCCGGCGGGAGCCCCGCGAGCCGGGGCGGCCTGCTTATTTCAGGTGCGCGTTGACGATCTTGGTCAGCTCGAACATGTCGACGCTGGGCTTGCCGAACAGCTCCTTGAGCTTGGCATCGCCGTTGATGTTGCGCTTGGCCTTGGGATCCTGCAGCTTGTGCTTCTTGATGTATTCCCAGATCTTGCGCGTGACTTCGGTGCGCGGCAGCGGGGCCGGGCCGATGATGGCGGCCAGCGTGGCGCTGGGGGTCATGGGCTTGAGGAAGGCGGCGTTGACCTTGCGGGGAGCCTTGGTCGCGGCCTTCTTGGCCGGAGCGGCCTTCTTGGCTGCCGGGGCTTTCTTAGCCGGAGCGGCTTTCTTGGCGGGCGCGGCTTTCTTCGCGGGCGCCTTCTTGGCTGTGGCCATGCTGTACTCCTAAAAAGGGGTTCAATCGTCAGATCGTTGGCAGGGCCACACCGCAGTGCGCGAGAGGCAGACTCCAGAACTGCGGAATAACCCCGCGAGCGCAGCATATCGCCTTGCTGGGCAAAGCCACAACAAAATTCCAACAGAAACGGCGTTTCCCCGGGGTTTTAGACGGGGATGCAACGCTTGGGGGGCCGCTATGGCCGGTAGAATGGTCACATTGCCGTCTACACCCAGTCGGGATGCGCCCGCCGATGTTTGCATTTGTTCCGTTTCGTATCCGGTCGTCCGCCTTGTCGCTGGCCTTCGCGGCGCTGCTCGCGGGCTGTGCCGGCCCCACTTCCGAGCGGGTGGACCCGGCGGAACCGATCGACGGCGCCGCGGCATTGATGCTGTCCCAATCGCCTTCGGCCGTGGGCGAGGCCCCGGCGGGATGGCGGCCCTGGATCATCCGGTCCGACAAGACCAGGACCCGCTACCAGCTCGCGCGCGCCAGCGTGGGCGGGCACGAGCGTCCGGTGTTGCATGCCGTGGCGGAGTCCGCCGCGAGCGGGATGTGGGTGCCGGTGAACCTGCCCGCCGCGCAGGCTCCGTATGTGCGCTGGTCCTGGCGCACCGATGCGATGATCGACCGGGCCGACAGTTCCCGCCCCGAGACCGAGGACGCTCCAGCCCGCCTGGTGCTGGCCTTCGACGGCGACTGGCGCAAGCTGCCCCTGCGGGACCAGATGCTGGCCGATACCGCGCGCATGCTGCTGGGGCGCGAGATGCCCTACGCCACCCTGATCTACACCTGGGACTCCGCCAAGCCGGTGGGCGCCAGCCTGGCCAATGCCCATACGTCCCGCATCCGCCTGAAGGTGGTCGAGTCCGGCCCGGAGCGAACGGGACGCTGGCTGGACTACGAGCGCAACTATGTGCAGGACTACATCGAGTTGTTCGGAGAGGAGCCCGGCACGCTGATCGGCGTCGGGGTCATGACCGATACGGACAATACCCGGAGCTACGCCGAGAGCTGGTATGGCGACATTCAGCTTTTGACACCAAGTCGTACCGCGCTGGGGGAACTCCCGGACGGACCGGTTATCGATTGACATTCGGGCCGCCGAGCGGCCGCAGGACCGGAGAGCAGGAATGGATGCTGGGGTGGCGTTGCGTTCGCCGCTGGAAGCCATACGCAAGTTTCACGATGATCTGACGCTGCTGCGGCGCGACCTGCACGCGCATCCCGAGCTAGGATTCGAAGAGGTGCGCACCTCGGGCATCGTTGCCAAGGCGCTGGAGCTGCTGGGCGTGGAGGTGCACCGGAACATAGGCAAGACCGGGCTGGTCGGGATCATCCACGGCCGGCGCTGCGACAGCGGCCGCATGATCGGCCTGCGGGCCGACATGGACGCGCTGCCGATGGCCGAGGACAACGCCTTCGCGCACCGTTCCAGCAAGCCGGGCCTGATGCATGGCTGCGGTCACGATGGCCACACCACCATCCTGCTGGGGGCGGCGCGCTATCTGTCCAGGACGCGCAACTTCGACGGCACCGCGGTGCTGATTTTCCAGCCGGCCGAGGAGGGGCTGGGCGGGGCCCGCGCGATGATGGACGACGGGTTGTTCGACACCTATCCTTGTAACGAAATCTACGCCCTCCACAACTGGCCGGGCCTGCCGGCCGGCAAGGTCGGCATCAATCCCGGGCCGATGATGGCCGCTTCCGACCGCTTCGAGATCGTCATCGAGGGCAAGGGCGGCCACGGCGCGCACCCCTACCAGACGATCGATCCGGTGGTGGTGGCGGGGCAGATCATCACCGCGACGCAGTCCATCGTCTCGCGCAACGTCAATCCGCTGGATTCCGCGGTGGTGTCCATCTGTTCGGTGCAGGCCGGCAACCCCGGCGCGATGAGCGTGATTCCGCGCGAGGCCCGCCTGGTGGGCACGGTGAGGACCTTCCGCCGCACGGTGCAGGAGATGGTCGAGACGCGGCTGCGGGACCTGTCGTCGTCGATCGCCGCCGCCTTCGGGGCGACGGCCACGCTCAAGTACGACCGCATCTATCCGGCCACCATCAACACGCCGCGGGAGGCCAATTTCGTGGCCGACGTGGCGACCGCGATGCTGGGCAAGGAAAACGTCATCCGCGACCTGACGCCGTCGATGGGCGCCGAGGATTTCTCGTTCATGCTGCAAGGGCGGCCGGGCGCCTATTTCCGGCTGGGACAGGGCGGCGCGGAACAGGGCTGCTTCCTGCACAGCAGCAACTACGATTTCAACGACGCGGTGATCCCCCTGGGCGCGGGCATCATGGCTTCGCTGGTCGAACGCAGCATGCCGGTCGTGGATTGAGCCTGCCCCAAAGGGGGCGGGTTTGCACCAGCCTTGCCACCAATTGCTTTAGGAATAAAATTTGTAGACCTAAAGTAAAAAAAGGGGGATGGCATGGCGAACGAACAGCGCGCGGCGGCGCACGCCGCAGGCGGCGGCCTGGACCGGCGGGATTTCCTGCGCGGTGCGATGGCGGCGGCGGTGGCCGGGACCGGTGCCGCCCTGTCGAGCCACGCACGGGCCCAGGCCCAGCCTGAAGGCGCGCGGACGCCGGGCCGGGAGTTCCTGATTTCCGGCGGCCATGTGCTGTCGATGGACCGGAACGTGGGCGACCTGCCCGAAGGCGACGTCCACGTACGCGACGGCACCATCGTCGCGGTGGGCCGCAAGCTGTCCGCGCCCGGCGCGCAGGTCATCGACGCGCGCGGGATGATCGTCATGCCCGGCTTCGTCGATGCCCATTCCCATCTCTGGAATGCCTTCCTGCGGGGCTCGGTGCGGGGCGACGATCCCCTGCGCGGCTATTTCCCCACGACGAATCGAGCCGCGCCGCTGTGCACGCCGGACGATGCCTTCCATTCGGTCCGGTTCGGGCTGATGCAGGAACTGCTCTCGGGCGTGACCTGCCTGAACAATTTTTCGCACAACACGCGCTCGGTCGCGCATGCCGATGCCGAGATCCGCGCGGCGCTGGACGTGGGGGCGCGCACCCGCTTCTCGTACGGCACGCCCGGCCGGGGCGAGCGCCTGGACCTGGCCGGCGTCAAGGCGACGCTGGCGAAGTGGGGCCGGGCGGATCCGCGGCTGAGGCTGGGCGTCAACCTGCAGCTGCCGACGCCGGCCGTACTGAAGGCCGGCGGCAGCGACGAGACCTTCGTCGGCGAGGTGCGGGCGTCGAGGGAACTGGGGCTGCCGATCTCGCTGCACTATGGCGACACGGCGCACGGGCTCGTGGGGCTGATGGATCGAAGCAACCTGCTGGGGCCGGACATCCTGATGATCCACACCCAGGGGTTTACCGCCGCCGAGCGTGAACTGATGGTGAAAAAGCAGGTGCAGTTCAGCATGTCGCCGGCTATCGAGATCCCGTACTCGACGGTGCGCAACGGCTACATCCAGTTCGCGGAGCTGGAGGCGCTGGGGGCCAGCCTGAGCCTGTCGGTCGACGCGTCCAGCGCGCTGGCGACGGGGGATTTCTTCACGGTCATGCGGGCGCTGCTTTGGGCCCACAAGCAGCGCGCCGACGTCGACCGCAAGCTCGAACCGCGCCGCATCGTCGAGATCGCGACGCTGGGCGGCGCCAAGGTGCTCGGCATGGACGACATCATCGGATCGCTGTCGGCCGGCAAGCAGGCCGACATCATCCTGGTCCGCAAGCGCGACATCAACATGGCGCCGGTGATCGACCCGTATTACTCGCTGGTCTATTCGGGCATGCCCGCCAACGTCGATACGGTAATGGTCGGCGGACGCGTGTTGCTGCAGGGAGGGCGGCACGCGACGCTGGACGTCCGGGAAGTCGCGGACCTGGCCGCGCGGGCCGGGAGCAAGATGCACGAGCGGCTCGAGGGCATCATCTCGAACAGCAAGGAAAACCTGGGCGACCTGAACCGGAAAGGATGAGCGGCGGCGGGCGCGGGCGCGGAAGTTGGCGCCGGGCCGGATTCGGGCCGTAAAATGAGGGCTACCGGGCCGGCGCGGGTGCGGCGTACCTGCCCGCGCCGGCCGATCCTTCGAGACGCCCCTTGGCCGCATCCATGACCATTTCCACGCTTACCATCACCCGCCCCGACGATTGGCACCTGCACCTGCGCGACGGCGAGGCGCTCGAGGCCGTCGCCGCCCACTCCGCACGCCAGTTCGCCCGGGCCATCATCATGCCCAATCTGAAGCCGCCGGTCACCACGACGGCCCAGGCGCTGGCGTATCGGGACCGCATCCTGGCCGCGCTCGGCAAGAGCGGCATCGGGCCGGAAGCGTTCACGCCGCTGATGACGCTGTACCTGACCGACAATACGGCGCCCGAGGAAATCCGGCGCGCCCGCGAGTCGGGCGCAATCCACGCCGTCAAGCTGTATCCGGCCGGGGCGACGACCAACTCGGATGCCGGCGTGACGGACCTGCTGGGCCGTTGCGCCAAGGTGCTCGAGACCATGGAGGAGGTCGGCATGCCGCTGCTGACCCATGGCGAGGCCACCGATCCCGCCATCGACGTGTTCGACCGCGAGCAGGTCTTCATCGACCGGGTCATGATTCCCCTGCGCCGCGCCTTCCCGGCCCTGAAGGTGGTGTTCGAGCACATCACCACCGCCGATGCCGCGCAGTACGTGCGCGATGCCGAGGGGCCGATCGCGGCCACCCTCACGCCCCAGCACCTGCTGTACAACCGCAATGCCTTGTTCCAGGGCGGCATGCGTCCGCACTGGTATTGCCTGCCGGTGCTCAAGCGCGAGACGCATCGCCAGGCCCTGGTGGAAGTCGCCACCAGCGGCAACCCGCGCTTCTTCCTGGGCACCGACAGCGCGCCGCATGCGCGCGGCCTGAAGGAACACGCCTGCGGCTGCGCGGGATGCTTCACGGGGCTGCACGCCATGGAGCTGTACGCCAAGGCCTTCGACGACGCCGGCAAGCTGGACGCGCTGGAAGGTTTCGCCAGTTTCCACGGCCCCGATTTCTATGGCCTGCCGCGCAATACCGGCAAGCTCACGCTGGTGCGCGAGCCCTTCCGGATTCCCGACGAACTGTCGTTCGGCCAACAGACCATCGTGCCGCTGGCCAGCGGGGAGACCTTGCCGTGGCGGGTCTCGATCTGACCCACATCGACTGGGGCCAGCCCTGGTTCGCCGGCGTCGCCCACAAGGGCGAACTGCTGGCGTCCGCGGGCGAGGAGCCCCTGTGCGACAGCCTGAACCGGCTGCTGACGGCGGGCGAGGGTGGCCACGGCGCGCGCGGACGCATGCGGGTGGCCTCGGGCAAGCCGCTGGTCTTCGTGCCACAGGCCGACTTGCCGGAAGGCCGGGCCTACGAGGCGCACATCCACCAGACCGGCCGTGTGCCGACCCGCGACAACCTGCACGATCTCTTCAACGGGCTGGTGTGGTTCGCCTTCCCGCAGACCAAGGCACGGCTGAACGCGATGCAGGCACGCGCGCTGAAGAAAGCGCCGGCGGTCGAGGGGCGGGGCTCCTTGCGCGACGCCGTGACCATCTTCGACGAGAACGGGCTGGTGCTGGCCTGCTCCAGCGACGAGCTGGCCCAGGCCCTGCGCCGTTTCGACTGGCGTAAGCTGTTCGTCGAACGCCGCACCGCCACGCTGATGCAGACCGAACCCTGGGCGATCGGCCACGGATTGCTGGAAAAGCTGGTGCGGCCCTACAAGGCCATCACCGCCCACACGCTGATCGTGCCGGTCGACGACTCGTATTTCCGCGCTTCGCCCCAGCAGCGGCGGACCACCGTCGACCGGCTGGTGGCCGACTGGCTGGACAACTGGCCCTTCTTCACCGCGCGCGACCTCTGCCCGCTGCCGGTGCTGGGCCTGCCCGGCTGGTGGCCCGACAACACGACGCCGGGGTTCTACGACGATCCCGAGGTTTTCCGCCCCGGCCGCACCCGTCAGCGGTAAAATACACGCGCAGAGCAGATCAGGCAGTCGCGGTGCCTTCGGGCATCGAGGAAGGTCCGGACTCCACAGGACAGGATGGCGGCTAACGGCCGTCCGGCGATCGCCGGGGCGCAAGCCCGGGCGCGAAGCCGAGGAACAGGGCCACAGAGACGAGTCTGCGGCGAGGGCGGACGATGTCCGCACCGGTACGGCCACTCCGTACCGTTCGCATGGGCAACCGTGCGAGTCGCGGCAGGGTGAAACGCGGCAACCTCCATCCGGAGCAACACCAAATAGGCATGCGCGCGGCTTCGGCCGCACAGGGCGGTCCGTCCGAGCATGCGGGTAGGTGGCTAGAGCCGTCCGGCAACGGCTGGCCCAGAGGAATGACTGCCCGCGGGCGATGCCCGTGTACAGAATCCGGCCTATCGATCTGCTTTGCCTTGATTCTTTGCGCCTGGCCATCCATCCGGGGCAAGCCCATCGCCGCGAGCCCCATGACCGCAGCCCTGCCCACCCCTTTGGATCTAGCCTTCGAACTGGCCCCGGTCGGCCTCCTGGTGACGCGCGACCGCGTCATCGAGCGCTGCAACCGGGCGTTCGCCGGGATGTTCGGCTACAGCCGCCAGCAACTGGTCGGGCAGACCACCGAGATGCTGTATCCGTCGCACGCCGAGTACGAGGACATCGGCGCGCGTGGCGTGCGCAGCATGCTGGCCGAGGGCATCCACCGCGACGAGCGCATCATGGTCCATCGCAACGGCGAGCTGTTCTGGTGCGCGGTATCCGGGCAGCCGGTGGACCCGGCCCAGCCCTATGCCTGCGCCATCTGGGTGTTCGAGGACCTGCGGCCGGTGCGTCCGGTCCGCCTGGCGCTGACGCCGCGCGAGCGGGAGATCTCGGCCCAGATCCTGGCCGGGCGGACCAGCAAGCAGATCGCCAAGGATCTCGCGCTGAGCCCGCGCACAGTCGAGACCTATCGCCTGCGCCTGATGCGCAAGCTCGAGGCCCGGACCGTGGGCGAGCTCATTTCCCGCCTGCTTGGCCTGCCGTAGCCCCGGCCCCTAGACCGGGATGCGGATGGGAAACGGCGGCGGCGACGGGACGTGCGGCGCCACGATGCGGTTGCGCAGCGTGCCCAGCCCGCTGACCTCCAGTTCCAGCACGTCGCCGTCCTTCAGGAAGCGGCCCAGCTCGTTGCCGCAGCCGCCCCCCACCGTTCCCGATCCCAGGACCTCGCCCGCGTACAGGGTCTCGTCGGACGAGACGTAGGCCAGGATGTCCAGGAAGGTATGGTGCATGTCGCGCGAGTTGCCGCGCGACCATTCCTCGCCGTTGACCCGGGTGACCATGGTCAGCGTCTGGGGATCGGCGATCTCGTCGGCGGTGACCAGCCAGGGGCCCATGGCGTTGCCGGTATCGAAGTCCTTGCCCTTGGCCGGGCCCAGGCCGCCCTGCATCTCGGTGTACTGGGCGTCGCGCGCCGAGAAATCGTTGAAGATGGTGTAGCCGAAGATATGGGAGGCGGCCTCGGCCACGGGGATGTTCTTGCCCCCGCGCGAGGTGACCATGCCTATCTCCAGCTCGTAGTCGATGACCTGCGAGTACGCCGGCCAGTGCACGTCGGCGCCGTCGCCCACGACGCTGAAGGGATTGCCCTTGTAATAGATGGGGCGTTCGTACCAGACGCGCGGCAGTTCGACCGAGGCCGGGTCCAGCCGCTGCGTGCCGATGCCGAACAGATGGCGGTTGGCGCGCGATTGCCGGAAATGCGTCTCGAAGCACAGGCAGTCGCGCAGGCGGCGCGGCTGGGGCAGGGGCGCCAGGCGGGCGACGGCCGACACCTCATGGGTGGCCGCGGGGCGCTCCACCAGCCGTCGCGCGTGGTCCAGCGCCGCCGGCCCGGCATCGATCAGGTCCAGCATGCTGCGGAAATAGGGCGCGGCGTCGGCCGCCGTGAAGTCCGAGATCGCGGTTTCCCCGGGCAGCAGCGCGCCGATGTGCGCCGCGCCGCCGGGGGCGAGGAAGGTGGTCAGTTTCATCAGTGGTTCCCGTCGCAGTGGTCGTGTCCGCAGGCGTGCTGCTTGCGGGCGAAATGGCGTTTGCCCATCAGCGCCAGCATGTCCATGACGTTGGGGGCCGGGAGCGCGCCGCCCGAGATTTCGCGGTAGCAGGCATAGACATTGACGCACAGCCGTTCGTCCTCGCCCCAGTTCGCCCAGCGGTCCATCGATATGGCGTCCACCGCCTGCTCGAAGGACATGCCCGCTTCGAGGCAGCGGCGGGACTCGGCCAGCAGGTAGACCAGATAGTCGCGGAATTCCCGCACGCCATCCTTGTCCGTGATCGGGCCATGGCCGGGCACGATGGTCTCGACGTCCCACTCCAGCATCCGGTCGCAGGCGGCGATCCAGTTCGAGACCGGGCCGGTCCAGATGGCCGGATGCGCGCCGACGAACATGATGTCTCCGGTGAAGACGGTGCGGTCCTGTGGTACGTAGACCAGTACGTCGCCTCGCGTATGGGCCGGGCCGACTTCGATGAGCTGGACTTCCTTGTCACCGACCTTGAGGTCCATGCGGTGGTCGAAGGTCTCGGTGGGCAGCGTCAGGCGGATGCCGCTGAAGTCGAACCGCGAACCGATCACCTCTTGCCAGAACTTGCCGGCCATGCCCATGTTCGGCCAGTCCTTCTGCCATCCTGCGTATTGTTCGGGTGGGCGGTGCTTCATGTCCTCCACGCAGCCGTTGGAAGCGATGATGCGCGATCCCTCCAGCAATTGGTTGCCGAAGGTGTGGTCGCCGTTGCCGTGGGTGTTGACCAGGGCGCCGATCCGCTTCGCGGCGGGCACGGCGTCGCGCATGCTGGCCAGCATCTCGGACGTCATGGGCAGGTCGAACAGGGTATCGACCAGCAGCGATTCGCCACTGTCGGAAATCAGCCCGGCGTTGGACCAGCCCCAGCTTCCGTCGGGAACGAGGTAGGCGTGCAGGCCGTTGCCCAGGTCGTGCAAGCCCTTGGTGAAGCGCCATTTGGCGGTCGAGGTCGTCATGTCGTCTCCTTCTGGTTGTCCCGCGCTCTATGTATATTCACAGGTGGTGGCTCAGTCGAGCCGGATGTTGGCGTTGCGGATGACGGCGCCCCATTTGTCGTAGTCGCGCCGCACGATGTCGCGCAGTTCGGCAGGGGTCGATCCTACCGGCTCCAGGCTGGCGGTGGCCAGGCGCTCGCGCACGTCGGGCATGGCCAGCACGCGGGCGACGTCGGCGCTGATCTTGTCCACGACCTCGGGCGGCGTGCCCGCGGTGGCGAACAGGCCGTGCCAGGCATCGGCCACGTAGCCGGGCACGGTCTCGCCCACGGTGGGCACGTCGGGGATGTTTTCGCTGCGCTTGGCCAGCGTCACCGCCAGCGGCCGGACCTTGCCGTCCCGCGCGGCGGCCACGCCGTTGGTGTAGGGCTCCATGGCCAGGTCGATCTGCCCGCTCAGCAGCGCCAGCACCTTGTTCGTGTTCATGGGGACGTGCAGCATGCGGGTGCCGGTCATGCTGGTCAGCAGCTCCATCACGATGTGGTTGCCCGAGCCGTTGCCGGCGGACCCGTAGGTGAGCTTGCCGGGATGCTTTTTCGCATAGGCGACCATCTCTGCGACGTTGTTGATGCCCAGGTCGCTCCGGGCCAGCAGCACGTAGCCCAGGTTGACCATGAGCGACACCGGCGCGAAGCTCTTGAAGGCGTCGTAGCCCAGTTTGCCGTACAGGTGGGGGTTGGCGCATAGCACCGAGTTGACCGTATAGAGCAGGGTGTAGCCGTCGGGCTGGGCCTGGGCGACCGCGGTCGCGCCGATGGCGCCGCCGGCGCCCGGACGATTCTCGACGATCACGGACTGGCCCCAGATGTCCCCCAGCTTCTGGCCGACGATGCGCATGACCACGTCGGGCGAGGTGCCGGCCGCGAACGGGATGATGACCTTCACGGGCCGCGTGGGGAAGTTCTTCTCCGATCCGTGGGCGGGCCAGGAGGCGGCCACAGCGAGGGCCAGCGCGGCGCGGCCGAACAAGCGTGCAACAGGGGTCTTCATGTCGTCTCCTTGGGAGGGGCTGGCTCGTTGCGGCCGCCGGCAAGCGCGGCCTTGAGCTCGGTTTTCAGAACCTTGCCGTAATGGTTCTTGGGCAGTGCATCGACGAAGCGGTAGCGCTTGGGGCGCTTGAATCGCGCGATCCGGTCCAGGCACAGGCCGTCGAGCGCGGCCGGGTCCGGCGGCCGGCCGCCCCGGGGCACGACGAAGGCCACGACCTCCTCGCCCCATTCCGGGTCGGGCGCGCCGACCACCGCGACTTCGGCCACGCCGGGATGGGCCAGCAGCACTTCCTCGATTTCGCGCGGGTAGATGTTGGAGCCCCCCGAGATGATGACGTCCTTGGAGCGGTCCTTCAGCGTCAGGAAGCCTTCCGCGTCCAGCACGCCGACGTCGCCGGTCCACAGCCACCCGCCGCGCAGCGCCCGGGCGGTGGCCTCGGGATCGCGCCAGTAGCCGGCCATGACCACGTCGCCGCGCACCTGGACTTCGCCGATCTCGCCGTCGGGCAGCGGTTCGCCGCGTTCGTCGGCCACGCGTATCTCCACCTGGGACTGGGCGTAGCCCACCGAGGCCAGGCGCTCGAGCCAGCGCGGATGGCCCCGGTCGGCCAGTTGCCGGCGGGACAGCGCCGTGATCGTCATGGGCGACTCGCCCTGGCCGTAGATCTGGACGAAGCGGTCGCCCATCACGGCGAGCCCGCGCCGGATGTCCTCCACGTACATGGGGCCGCCGCCGTAGACGATGGTCTTGAAGCCGGACGGATCGGCATCCGTGGCCTCGAGGTGGGCCACCAGCCGCTTGACCATGGTGGGCGCCGCGAACATCGACAGCCGGTCCACGCCGGCCGCCAGGGCGGCCAGCTCCGCGGGATCGAAGCCGCCGGACTCCGGCACCACGTGGCGTGCCGCGGCGGCCATGTGCGGCAGGCTGTACAGCCCCGCGCCATGGGACATGGGCGCGGCATACACGGCGGCGTCGTCCGCATTCACCGGATCGACGTCCGAGAAGTAGCAGGCCGTCATGGCGAGCAGCATGCGGTTCGTCTGCATGACGCCCTTCGGGCGCCCGGTGGTGCCCGAGGTATAGAACAGCCAGGCGAGGTCCTCGGGCCGGCGCGGGGCGGGCGGCACCGGGGCGGCGTCCAAGAGGTTCCGGTAGCCGGCCGTGCCGGTCTCGAACACGTGACGGATCGCCGGCGCCTCGCCCAGCAGGGGCAGCAGGCCCGTGGCCAGTTCCGGGGCGGTGAAGAGCGCGCCGGCCTCGGCATGCTCCAGGATGAACAGCGCCTCGCGCGGATGCAGCTTCGCATTGATGGGCACGACCGCCAGCCCGGCCCACCAGGCACCGTACATGGCTTCCAGGTATTGCGGGCAATTGGGCATGAACAGCGCCACCCGGTCGCCGGGCTTGAGGCCGTGGCCGCGCAGGCCGCCGGCGATGGCCGCCGCGCGCGCGGCCAGCCCGCGGTAGTCGAGCAGCCGCGAGGCGCCGTGGTAGACGGCCGGGCGATCGCCGTGGGTCCGCGCCGCGCGGACCAGTAGTTGGACGACATTCATCGGGCGGGTCCTAAGCTGCGCGTTCCAGCACGCTGACGTAGTTGGCGACCACGGAACCGCCCATGTTGAAGACGCCGGCCAGTTCGGCGCCGGGCACTTGGATGTCCCCGGCCTCGCCGCACAGCTGCATGGCCGCCATGACGTGCATGGACACGCCCGTGGCGCCGACCGGATGGCCCTTGGCCTTGAGGCCGCCCGACGGATTGACGGGCAGCGCGCCGCCCGGCGCCACCGTGCCGTCGTCGACGCAGCGCGCGCCCTGGCCGGCCTCGGCCAGCCCCATGGCTTCGTAGCTGAGCAGCTCGGCAATGGTGAAGCAGTCGTGGACCTCGGCCAGGTCGAGGTCGCGGATGCCGATGCCAGCTTCGTCCAGCGCGCGGCGCCAGGCCCGCCCCGGTCCTTCGAAGGCGACCGGGTCACGCCGGGACATGGGCAGGAAGTCGTTGACCTGGACCGTGGAGCGAAAGCGCACGGCGCGGCGGAAGTCGCGCGCCAGCGGCGCGGCGGCCAGCACCAGCGCGGCGGCGCCGTCGGCGACGGTGGAGCAATCGGTCTTGCGCAGCGGCGCGGCGATGATGGGATTGCGCTCGGACACGGTGTTGCAGAAATCGAAGCCCAGGTCGCGGCGCAGGTGGGCGAGCGGGTTGCGGGCGCCGTTGGCGTGGTTCTTGGCCGCGATCCGCGCCAGGGTCGCGCCGTGGTCGCCGTGGCGGGCGAAATACTCCCGGGCGATCAGGGCGAAGATGCCGGGAAAGGTCAGGCCGCACGAGCCTTCCTCGCGATGGTGGCTTGCGCGGGCCAGCGCCGCGGTCACGGCCGGCCCGTCTGCGGCCGTCATCTTCTCGGCCCCCACCACCAGGGCGACGCGGACCCGGCCCGAGCCGATGGCGTCCAGTGCGGCATGGATGGCGGCCGATCCGGAAGCGCAGGCGTTCTCCAGGCGCACGGTGGGCGTGAAGCGGAAATCGTCGTCGGCGCCGAAGGGCAGGGAGGAAGGAAAGCCGTCGGGCACCATGCCGGCGTTGAAGTGGGAGACGAACACCGCGTCCACGTCCCGCGCCCGCAGGCCGGCGTCGGCCAGCGCCAGGCGCGTGGATTCGACCATCAGCCCCTCCAGGTCGAAGTGGTCCAGGCGGCCGAAGGGGGTGTGGCCCCATCCGACGATGCAGGGGGTGTCCATGGCGTCTCCTTGGTGGCGTCCGTCCCGGTGGGAAGACGCATGTCGTTATGGAGGCCATTATTTCCAGCCGCGCCTGCCGGGCCTAGTCGTAGGAATACGCTAGTAGCGCCCCCGGGCGCGTAGGCCGAGGGCCGCGGGACCCGCGTGGCGCCTGGGCAAGGGGCATTGTTTTGTTACCTTGTCGCCCCTTTTATGTCACTCCCCGGTTTTTCTTCAGACGACACCTTCACTTCAAATGCCAATGCACTGATTTCATGGAACATTTCGCAATGTGAAGGTTCGAGAAAGTGCGCCTAAGTCCTTGTTACTAATGAAGAAACCGTGTCCGAGCGGCTTGACCCCGCGTAATCGCTCATTTAGAGTGGGAAATAGTAGAATTTTGTGCAAAAAAGTGGGGTGAGAAGCCGTGTTTCAGGGCAGCAGCGCGCTGACGCTCGATGCGAAGGGAAGGGTATCCATCCCTACCCGGCATCGTGACGCGCTGATGATGCAGGCCGAAGGCCGGCTGACCCTGACCCGGCACCCCGACGGTTGCCTTCTGATCTACCCCCGTCCCACCTGGGAGGTGAAGCGCGAGCAGATCGCGGCGTTCCCGATGCAGGCGCGCGCGCTGCAACGGCTGCTGCTGGGCAATGCCCAGGATGTCGAGCTCGACAGCGCGGGCCGCATCCTGATCGCTCCCGAGCTGCGCACCGCCGCCGCCCTGACGCGCGAGGTGATGCTGCTCGGCCTGGGCGCTCACTTCGAGCTGTGGGACGCTGCCGTTCTGGCCCAGCGCGAGCAGGAGATGCTGGCGCAGGGCATGCCCGAAGTCCTGAACCAGTTTTCTTTCTGACGCCGTGACGACCCCATTCCTGCATCGGCCCGTCCTGCTCGAGCCGACGATAGACGCGTTGGCCGTACCCGCCGACGGCGTTGGCGCCGGGGTATGGGTCGACGCCACTTTCGGGCGGGGCGGCCACACGCGCGAGCTGCTTGCGCGGCTGGGGCCCGAGGCCAGGCTGGTGGTGTTCGACAAGGATCCGCAGGCCATCGCGGTGGCGCGCGCGCTGGCCGGGCAGGACCACCGGGTGACGGTGGTCCACGAGGGTTTCGGCGGACTGGCCGAGGAAATGTCCCGGCTGGGAATCGCCCGCATTCGCGGCCTGATGATGGACCTGGGTATTTCGTCTCCGCAGATCGACGATGCCGAGCGTGGATTTTCCTTCATGCGCGACGGCCCGCTCGACATGCGGATGGATACGACACGCGGCGAAACCGCCGCGCAATGGCTCGCCCATGCGAGCATCGATGACATGCGGGAGGTCATAGCACGCTATGGTGAAGAACGGTTTGCTTTCCAGATTGCAAAGGCGATTGCAGCTGGCCGCGAGAAACGGCCTGTCACGACCACAGGCGAGCTTGCCGACATCGTGGCTGGTGCAGTCCGCACGAGGGAGAAGGGCCAGCATCCAGCGACCCGCACCTTTCAGGCTCTACGGATTCACCTCAATCAGGAGCTTGAAGAGCTCCCGCGTGCGCTAGCCGCGGCGCTCGACCTGTTGGAGCCCGGCGGCCGGCTGGCGGTGATCAGCTTCCATTCGCTGGAAGACCGCATCGTCAAGCAGTTCATCGCCGCCGCGGCCCGGCCCGGCGCGGAAACCGCGCGCCTGCCGCTGCGCGAGAGCGAGCGGCCGCAGCCCGTGCTGGCCTCGATCGGTCGCATCCTGCCCACCGAGGCCGAGGTCGCCGCCAATCCCCGCGCCCGCTCGGCGGTGCTGCGGGTGGCCGAGCGTACCCATACGGCCCTGCCGGCCGAGGGCGGCAGGGCTTTCGTCAAGACGCCCGAGGCGGCCGCAGCCAAGCGGCGCCCGCCGGCCCGGACGCGCACCCCGCGCGCCCATTCTTTCGCCAGCGCATAGGAGGCCGGCATGGGGCGCCTGCTCTTCGTCCTGACGGTGGCCCTGATAGGGTGCGCGCTGTCCCTGGTCAGCAGCCAGTACAAGGCGCGCAGCCTGTTCGTCGAACTGGAGCGCGCCCAGGCCGTGGCGCGCGACCTGGACGTGGACTGGCGCCGGCTGCAGCTCGAGCAGACCGACCACGCCAAGCATGCGCTGATCGATAGCGTGGCCCGCACCACGCTCAAGATGGAACCGGTCACGCCCGCGCGCACCATCTACCTCGCGCAGTCGCGCGACGCGCAGAGCGGTCCGGCCCTGCTGCCCTATGGTCCGCCGGGCGTGCCCCTGCCGACCAAGCCGAAAGCGGGAGGTGCGCGATGAAACGCGTCCGTTTCTCGTCCGAGAATCCTGTCCTGAACCTGAAGCTGCCCGCGTGGCGGTCGCGCTTCGTGCTGTTCCTGCTGTTCGCCGGTTTCACCGCGTTGGTCGTCCGCGCGCTGTACCTGCAGGGGCTGTCGAACGAGTTCCTGCAGAAGCAGGGCGAGTCCCGCTATGCCCGCACGCTGGTGCTGCCGGCCTCCCGCGGCAAGATCACCGACCGCAACGGGGTCGTGGTGGCGTCCAGCGTGCCTGCCCGCGCCGTCTGGGCCATCCCCGAGGACGTGAAGGCGCCCCCCGGCGCGCTGGCCGAACTGGCCAAGCTGCTGGAAATCCCGCTGCGCGACCTGCAGCGCAAGCTGGCCAACGAAGACAAGACCTTCGTCTACCTGAAGCGGCAGGTGCCGGTGGACGTGGCCGAGAAGGTGGCGGCGCTGGGCCTGGACGGCATCCACCAGCAGCGCGAGACGCTGCGCTACTACCCCGAGGGCGAGGTGCTCGGCCATGTGCTGGGTTTCACCAACGTCGAGGACCGCGGCCAGGAAGGCATCGAGCTGGCCTACAATTCCCAGTTGGCTGGCCGTGCGGGCAGCCGCCGGGTCATCAAGGACCGCCTGGGCAGGGTGGTCGAGGACGTGCAGGCGGTGCGTGCGCCCGCCAATGGTCACGACCTGACCCTGTCCATCGATACCCGGGTGCAGTACCTAGTGTTTTCGCAGTTGCAAGAAGCCGTCGAGCGCCACAAGGCCAAGGGTGGCGCCGCCATCGTGGTGGATACCCGCACCGGGGAGATCCTCGCCCTGGCGAACATGCCCACCTACAACCCCAATCACCGCGAGACCCTGACCGGGGCGCGCCTGCGCAACCGCGCGCTGACCGACACCTTCGAGCCGGGCTCGACCATCAAGCCGTTCTCGATCGCGCTGGCGCTGGACCTGGGCCGGGTGCAGCCCACCACCGTGGTCGACACCGGCGGCGGCCGCATGAACTTCTACGGGCGCACCATTTCGGACACCCACGGCTATGGCAAGCTGGATGTGGCCGGCGTGGTCCAGAAGTCCAGCAACATCGGCACCACCCTGATCTCCCAGCGCCTCGAGAACAAGGAGATGTGGGAGAAATACACGGAACTCGGCCTGGGCCAGGCGCCCAAGCTGGATTTCCCCGGCGCGGTGGCGGGCCGCCTGCGCCCCTATGACAAGTGGAAGCCGATCGAGAAGGCCACCATGTCCTATGGCTACGGCCTGTCGGTGTCGCTGGTGCAGATGGCCCATGCCTACACCGCCTTCGCGCGCGACGGCGACACCGTGCCCCTTACCTTCCTGAAGACCGAGCGCCCGCCCGCCGGCACCCGCATCTATTCCTCGAAGACCGCGCGCACGATGCGCCAGATGCTCGAGGCGGTGGTGGGACCGGGCGGCACGGCCTCGCAGGCGCAGGTCATGGGCTATCGCGTGGCCGGCAAGACCGGCACTGCGCGCAAGATCATCAACGGGGCCTATGCCACCAAGTATGTCGCCTCGTTCTCGGGTTTCGCGCCGGTGTCGAATCCGCGCATCGTCGTGGCGGTCATGATCGACGAACCCACGGCGGGCAGCATCTATGGCGGCGCGGTGGCCGGTCCGGTTTTCTCCAAGATCACCGGCGGGACGCTGCGCATGCTGGGCGTCGAACCCGATGCGCCGTTCAAGTCGCTCGTCATTCCCGAGCATCCGCTGGAGGACAGCCTGTGACGATGGCGACGTCTCCCGCCTCCATCCTGGAGTGGCTGCGCAAGCATGCCTCTCCAGGTTCGCATTTGCGCCTGGACTCCAGGGCAGTGCAGGTGGGCGACATCTTCCTGGCCTACGCGGGCGCCCGCAGCGACGGCCGCGACTTCATCGGCCAGGCGCTCGAGCGTGGCGCGAGCGCGGTGGTGTTCGAGGACACCGCGGCCGACCGCACGGCCGCGCTCAAGCGGGACCTGGCCGAACGCGGTATTCCGGCGCTGCCGGCGGCGGGCCTGAAGGCCGCGCTGGGTGTCGTCGCGTCCGGCTGGTACGGCGATCCTTCGCGCGACATGAAGGTGATCGCCGTCACCGGGACCAACGGCAAGACCTCGTGCACGCAGTGGATCGCGCGCGCGCTGACCGACGGCGGCATGCCCTGCGGCGTGATCGGCACGCTGGGCATCCAGATCCCCGGACCGGACGGCGGCTCGCGCGCGCTGGCCACCGGCCTGACCACGCCCGACGCCGTGGCCCTGCACCGCGCCCTGGCCGACATGCGGCGCGATGGCGTCGCGGCGGTCGCGATCGAGGCGTCGTCCATCGGCATCGCCGAAGGACGGCTGGACGGGCTGCACGTGGACATCGCCGCCTTCACCAACCTGACCCGCGACCATCTGGACTACCACCCGGACATGGCCGCCTACGAGGCCGAAAAGGCGAGGCTGTTCTCGTGGCCGGGCGTGGCCGCGGCGGTCGTGAACCAGGACGACGAGGCCGGCCGGCGGCTGTTAGCCTCGCTCCAGGCCAGCGGCCGGTCCGTGGCGCTGACCGCCTATACGCTGGAACCGGCGCAAGCCGGTGATGCGGCGCCCCGGGTGCTGCGCGCCTCCGACCTGCATGCCACCGGCAGCGGAATGGTCTTCACCTTGAACTGGCAAGCCCACGCGGTGCAGATCGCCACGCCGCTGCTGGGCGAGCACAACGTCTCGAACCTGCTGGCGATGGCGGGCGTGCTGCTCGAGCTCGGATGGAGCGTGCAGCGCGTGTCGTCCGCGCTGGCGTCCGCCCAGGCGGCGGCCGGCCGGCTGCAGGCGGTGTCGGCGCCGGGCCGCGCCCCGGGCGAGGGCGGGCCGCTGGTCGTGGTGGACTACGCGCACACGCCGGACGCCCTGGCGCGTGCGCTCGACGCTCTCGTGCCGGTGGCCCGGACGCGCGGCGGCCGGCGGATATGTGTATTCGGTTGCGGCGGCGACCGCGATCCCGGCAAGCGGCCGCAGATGGCCCAGGTGGCGTGCGCCCATGCCGATCTGGTGGTGGTGACCAGCGACAATCCCCGCAGCGAGCGGCTCCAGGCCATCATCGAGCAAATCCTGGCCGGCGTGCCCGCGGGCAGCGCCGTGCGGGTCCAGCCCGACCGCGCCCTTGCCATCCGGGAAGCCGTCTTCCAGGCCGGGCCCGACGACGTCGTCCTGCTGGCGGGCAAGGGCCACGAGGCCTATCAGGAGATCGACGGCGTTCGCCATCCGTTCTCGGACGTCGAGCAGGCCGAGGCCGTCCTGGCGGCCTATCGCGCCGCGCCCACCGCCGGCGGGCTGATGACGGTGGCCGACGCGGCGCAGGCCATGCGCGGGGTCGTGCATGGCGAGGCCGGCGCCGACCGCGTGGCTTTCTCCCATGCCGGCAGCGACTCGCGCAACGTGGCCGCCGGCGAATTGTTCTTCGCCTTGAGCGGCGAGCGTTTCGATGGCCATGCCTATGTGTGCGCGGCGCACGAGGCGGGCGCGGTGGCGGCCGTGGTACAGCGTCCGGTCGATGGTGCCGGGATGCCGCAGGTCGTGGTGGCCGATACCCGCCGCGCCCTGGGCGACCTGGCGGCCGCCTGGCGCGGGCGATTCGCGATTCCGGTGGTGGGCGTGACCGGCAGCAACGGCAAGACCACCACCAAGGAAATGATCGCCGCCATCTTCGCCGCGCGCCATGGCGCCGACGGCCGGCTGGCGACTCAGGGCAACCTGAACAACGAGATCGGCGTGCCGCTCACGCTGATGCGGCTGCGCGGCACGCATCGCTGCGCCGTCATCGAGCTGGGCATGAACCATCCCGGCGAGATCGCCGAACTGTCGCGCATCGCCGCTCCCACCGTGGCGCTGGTCAACAACGCCCAGCGCGAGCACCAGGAATTCATGCACACGGTCGAGGCGGTGGCGCGCGAGAACGGCGCCGTCATCTCGGCCCTGGCTGCCGACGGTATCGCCGTGTTTCCCGGCGACGATCCCTATACCCCCGTGTGGGCCGAGCTGGCCGGCACGCGCCGCTGCCTGCGCTTCGGCCTGTCGGGCGAGGTCGAGGTCTCTGCCGCGAACCTGCGGCTGGATGCCTTCGAGACCCGCTTCCAGCTGCGCACGCCCGGCGGCCAGGCCGAGGTCGCGCTGGCCGCGGCCGGCCTGCACAACGTGCGCAACGCGCTGGCCGCCGCCGCGTGCGCGCTGGCGGCGGGCATGGAACTGGACGTCATCGCCCGCGGCCTGGCCGAGTTCGCGCCGGTCAAGGGCCGCATGCAGCGGCACCGCCTGCAAAGCGGGGCACTGCTGATCGACGACACCTACAACGCCAACCCCGACTCGGTGCGCGCCGCGATCGACGTGCTGGCCACGTTGCCTCAGCCGCGGGTGCTGGTGCTGGGCGACATGGGCGAGGTGGGCGACCAGGGGCCGGCCATGCACGCCGAGGTCGGCGCCTATGCCCGGGAGCGCGGCATCGACGCACTGTTCGCGCTGGGCGAGGCGACGCGCGACTCGGTGCAGGCCTTCGGTGCCGGCGGCATGCATGCCGACGCGGTCGAGCAGGTGGCGCCCGCCGTGATGGCGGCCGGCCCCGCGTCGGTGTTGGTGAAGGGCTCGCGTTTCATGCGCATGGAGCGGGTGGTGCAGGCGTTGCAGGCCGGCCCCCCGTCGGATCATTCTTCTATTGGTAATAAGCATGCTGCTTGAACTGGCCCAGTGGTTGTCCGAGGATTACCGGGCTTTCTCGGTGTTCAGCTACATCACGTTGCGCGCGGTGCTCGCGTGCGCGACGTCGCTGCTCATCGGCCTGATGGCGGGCCCCTGGGTGATACGCAAGCTCACCGCGCTCAAGATCGGCCAGGCCGTCCGCACCTACGGCCCCGAAACCCACCTGATCAAGAGCGGCACGCCCACCATGGGCGGCGCGCTGATCCTGATCTCCATCGGCGTCTCGACGCTGCTGTGGGCCGACTGGAGCAACCGCTTCGTCTGGGTCGTGCTGCTGGTCACCTTCGGCTTCGGCTGGATCGGCTGGTCGGACGACTACCGCAAGGTCGTGCGCCGGGATCCGGAAGGCATGCCGGCGCGCGAGAAGTTCTTCTGGCAGACGCTGATCGGTCTGGTCGCGTCGGTGTACCTGGCCTTCGCCATTTCGGCGCCGGATGCCGGCGGCACCTGGTCGCTGTTCGTCGACTGGATCTCGGGCGGATTCGGCTACCACCTGCCGCCGCGCGCCGACCTGATCGTGCCGTTCTTCAAGAGCGTGAGCTATCCGCTGGGCGTGATCGGCTTCATCGCGCTGACCTGGGCGGTGATCGTGGGCAGCAGCAACGCGGTCAACCTGACCGACGGACTGGACGGCCTGGCCATCATGCCCACGGTGCTGGTGGGCACCGCGCTGGGCGTGTTCGCCTACGTCGTGGGCCGCGTCGACTATTCCCGCTACCTGCTGTTTCCGTACATCCCGGGCGCATCCGAACTGATGGTGATCTGCGCCGCGCTGGGGGGCGCGGGGCTGGCCTTCCTGTGGTTCAACGCCTATCCGGCCCAGGTCTTCATGGGTGACGTCGGCGCGCTGGCGCTGGGCGGCGCGCTGGGCACCATGGCCGTGATCGTGCGGCAGGAGATCGTGCTCTTCATCATGGGCGGGGTGTTCGTGGTCGAGACGCTGTCGGTCATCCTGCAGGTGAGCTGGTTCAAGTACACCAAGAAACGCTACGGCCAGGGCCGGCGGATATTCAAGATGGCGCCGCTGCACCATCACTTCGAGGTCAGCGGCTGGAAGGAAACCCAGGTCGTCGTCCGGTTCTGGATCATCACCATGATGCTGGTGCTGATCGGACTGGCGACGTTGAAGTTGCGTTGAACCGTGTCGGACGAATCGCTGAACATGCAAACCCCCGTTGAAACCGCCGCGCAAGCGCCGTTCACCCTGGTCCTGGGCCTGGGCGAATCGGGCGCGGCCGCCGTGCGCTGGTGCGCGCGGGCGGGCGGGGGCCTGCGCGTGGCCGACTCGCGCGCCGAGCCGGCGGGTTTGCAGGCCCTGCGGGAAGCCGCGCCGCACGCCGAGTTCCGGCTGGGCGCGGGCGCCATGCGGGACAACGGCGGCGTGAGCGTCTTCGATCCCGCCCTGCTCGAAGGCGTCGAGCGCGTCGTCATCAGCCCGGGCCTGCCGCCGCACGCGGCGCCCGCGGGCGACCTGGTCGGCGCCGCCCGCGAACGCGGGATCCCGGTCATCGGCGAGATCGAGCTGTTCGCGCTGGCCCTGGCCGAGCTGGCCGTCTCCAGGTCGTACGCGCCGCGCGTGCTGGCGGTGACCGGCACCAACGGCAAGACGACCGTCTGCGCACTGACGGGCCATCTGGTCGAGGCCGCCGGCCGTACCGTGGCGGTGGCCGGCAACATCAGCCCGGCCGCGCTGACCGCGCTGATGGCCGCGCTGGACGAGGACCGCCTGCCAGACGTCTGGGTGCTGGAACTGTCGAGCTTCCAGCTGGAAACCACGCACAGCCTGCGGCCCGACGCGGGCGCGGTGCTGAACCTGACCCAGGACCACCTGGACTGGCACGGCGACATGCGCGCCTATGGCGCCGCCAAGGCCCGGCTGCTCGCGGCCTCGTCGGTAGCCGTGGTCAATCGCGACGATGCCCAGGTGGCGGCCATGGTCGAGCGGCTGGACGCGGAGCACGTGCGCAGTTTCGGACGCGAGGCACCGGTGGCCACGGGCGACCTGGGGCTGGACCACAGCCATGGCGTGGCCTGGCTGGCCGAGGCGGCGGCCGAGGATTTCGACGCGCCGCCGCCCAAGCGCAAGAAGGGCGAGGTCGTGACCCGTCCCGATGGACGGGTGAACCGGCTGATGCCGGTCGACGCGCTGCTGATCCGGGGCCTGCACAACGCCCTGAACGTCCAGGCGGCGCTCCTGCTGGCGCGCAGCCTGGGGCTGCCGTGGGCGCCGCTGCTGCGCGCGGTGCGCGAATACCGGGGCGAGCCGCATCGCGTCGAGTTCGTGCGCGGCATCGCCGGCGTCGATTTCATCGACGACAGCAAGGGCACCAACGTGGGCGCGACCGTCGCCGCGCTGGAGGGACTGGGCCAGCGCAGCGTGCTGATCGCCGGCGGCGTCGGCAAGGGCCAGGATTTCTCGCCGCTGGCCCGCGCCGTGGCCTTGCATGCGCGCGCCGTGGTCCTGATCGGCCGCGACGGGCCGCTGATCGCCGAGGCGCTGAAGGACACCGGCGTGCCGCTGGCCACCGGCCAGGACCTGGACGCCGCCGTGCGCACCGCCCTGGACCTGGCGCAACCGGGCGATGCCGTGCTGCTGTCGCCGGCCTGCGCCAGCTTCGACATGTTCCGCGACTACAAGCACCGCGCCGACCGGTTCGTCGATGCCGTGCAGACGTTAGCTGCCGACCGGGGGGAGGTGTAGCCCGATGAGCCTGTTCGCCGAACTCACCGGTAGCGTCAACGCCGTGCGGCCCAGCCGCACGCGGATGCTGAACTACGACGCCGCGCTGGTCACCTCGGCCCTGGCGCTGCTGCTGCTCGGGCTGGTCATGGTGTATTCCGCGTCGGTCACGCTGTCCGACTCGCCCAAGTTCGCCAATTACGGCAACTACTATTTCCTGGTCCGCCACGCGCTGTACCTGACGCTGGGCGTGGTGGTGGCCGCCGCCACGTTCACGATCCGCATGGACGTGTGGCAGAAATTCTCGATGCCGGTGTTCGGCGTGGCCCTGTTCCTGCTCGTGGCGGTGCTGATTCCCGGCATCGGCAAGGAAGTGAACGGCTCGCACCGCTGGCTGCCGCTGGGCTTCGTCAACTTCCAGCCCTCCGAGCTGATGAAGCTGGCCGTGCTGATCTACGCCGCCGACTACACCGTGCGCAAGCAGGCCTACATGCAGAACTTCGTGCGCGGCTTCCTGCCCATGGCCTGCGCGATGGCGGCCACGGGTCTCTTGCTGCTGCTCGAACCCGACCTGGGCGCCTTCGTGGTCATCGTCGCGATCTCGATGGGCATCCTGTTCCTGGGCGGCATCAACGGCAAGCTGTTCGGCGGCCTGACCGCCGTGCTGGTGTCGACCTTCCTGCTGCTGATCTGGGCCGCGCCCTGGCGGCGCGAGCGGCTGTTCGCCTACCTGGATCCCTGGACCGAGGCCAACGCGCTGGGCAAGGCCTACCAGTTGTCGCATTCGCTGATCGCCTTCGGCCGCGGCGAATGGTTCGGCGTGGGCCTGGGCGCCAGCGTGGAAAAGCTGCACTACCTGCCGGAGGCGCACACCGACTTCCTGCTGGCCGTGATCGGCGAAGAACTCGGGTTCGTCGGGGTGCTGGTCGTGATCACGCTGTTCTTCGTGATCGTGCGCCGGGGTTTCGAGATCGGCCGCCAGGCCATCGCCATGGACCGCGTGTTCAGCGGTCTCGTCGCCAAGGGCGTGGTCCTGTGGATAGGCGTGCAGGCGCTGATCAACATGGGCGTGAACCTGGGCCTCTTGCCGACCAAGGGGCTGACGCTGCCCTTCATGAGTTTCGGCGGCTCGGGCATCATCGCCAACATGGCGGCGCTGGCCGTGCTGATGCGGGTGGACTACGAGAACCGCATCCTGATGCGCGGAGGGCGGCTATGAACGCGCCGCGCACGCTGATGGTCATGGCCGGCGGCACCGGCGGCCACATCATGCCGGGACTGGCGGTGGCCGGCGCGCTGCGCGCGCGCGGCTGGAACGTGGTGTGGATGGGCAATCCGGACGCCATGGAAGGCCGGCTCGTGCCGCCCCAGGGCATCCCGATGGCGCCCGTGCGTTTTTCCGGCGTGCGGGGCAAGGGCCCGGCCACGCTGCTCAAGCTGCCGTTCACGCTGGCCCGCGCCGCGGCGCAGGCCCTGTCGGCGTTGCGCCGCTACCGTCCCGATGTGGTGCTCGGCATGGGCGGCTACGTGGCGCTGCCGGGTGGATTGATGGCGAGGCTGCGGGGCACGCCGCTGGTCGTGCACGAACAGAATTCGGTGGCCGGCATGACCAACCGGGTGCTGGCGCGCTGGGCCAGCAAGGTGCTGACCGCTTTTCCCGGAGCCTTGCCCGGCGAATTGACCGGCAATCCCGTGCGGCCCGAGGTGGCCGCCGTGGCTCCGCCGGCCGAGCGCTTCGCCGGCCACGCCGGTCCGCTGCGCCTGCTGGTCGTGGGCGGCAGCCTGGGGGCGCAGGCGCTCAACGGCACCGTGCCCGCCGCCCTGGCGATGCTGCCGGCGGACGCGCGTCCGCAGGTGGTGCACCAGGCGGGCGAAAAGCACATCGAGGAATTGCGCACGGCGTATGCCCGGGCGGGAGTGGACGCCGACTGCCGCGCGTTCATCGCCGACATGGCATCCGCCTATGCCGAGGCCGACCTGGTCATCTGCCGCTCCGGCGCGATGACGGTGGCCGAGGTATGCGCGGCGGGCGTGGCGGCCCTGTTCGTGCCGTTCCCGCACGCGGTGGACGACCACCAGACCACCAATGCCAAGTATCTGAGCGATGCGCAGGCCGGATGGCTGCAGCCGCAATCGGCCCTGACGGCCGAGTGGCTGGCCGACTGGCTGCGCCAACGCACACGGGCCGAACTGGCCGAAACCGCGACCCGCGCGCGAGCGCTGGCGCATCCGCTCGCCACCGAGCGGATCGCCGACATCTGCGAGGCGGCGGCGCGACGCTGACACATCATGAGACATCGAATCCGACACATCCATTTCGTTGGCATAGGCGGCTCCGGCATGAGCGGAATCGCCGAGGTGCTGTTGAACCTCGGCTACCGCATCAGCGGATCCGACCTGGCCGACAACGCGACCACTCGCCGGCTGGCGGAGCTGGGCGCGCACATCATGCAGGGCCACAGCGCCGGCAACGTCGAGGGGGTGGACGCCATCGTCACCTCCACCGCGGTCGCGGGCAACAACCCGGAAGTGATCGCCGCGCGCAACAAGCGCATCCCGGTCGTGCCGCGAGCGGTCATGCTGGCCGAGCTGATGCGCCTGAAGCGCGGCATCGCGGTGGCGGGCACGCACGGCAAGACCACCACCACCAGCCTGATCGCCAGCGTCCTGGCGGCGGGCGGGCTGGATCCGACCTTCGTCATCGGCGGGCGCCTGAATTCGGCGGGAGCCAACGCCAAGCTGGGGCAGGGCGAGTTCATCGTGGTCGAGGCCGACGAATCGGATGCCTCGTTCCTGAACCTGCTGCCGGTCATGTCGGTGATCACCAACATCGACGCCGACCACATGGATACCTACGGCCACGATTTCGCGCGGCTCAAGAGCGCGTTCGTGGAATTCACGCAGCGGATGCCGTTCTACGGCACCGCGGTGCTGTGCATCGACGACGCCAACGTGCGCGAAATCCTGCCTTTCGTCTCGCGGCCGGTCACGACCTACGGCTTCGCCGCCGATGCGCAGGTGCGCGCGACCGACGTCCGCACCGACGGTCCGCGCATGTGCTTCACCGTCAGGCGGCGCGACCGGCAGGTCGAACTGCCGCCGCTGGACATCACCTTGAACCTGCCCGGCGAGCACAACGTGCGCAACGCGCTGGCGACCATCGCGGTGGCGACCGAGCTGGGCGTGCCGGACGACGCCATCCGCGAGGCCCTGGCGGCGTTCAAGGGCGTCAATCGCCGCTTCACGCAGGCGGGCGTATTCCCGGTGAAGGCCGAACACGGCGGCGGCAGCTTCACGCTGATCGACGACTACGGCCACCACCCGGTGGAAATGGCCGCCACGCTGGCGGCGGCGCGCGGCGCCTACCCGCACCAGCGCATCGTGCTGGCGTTCCAGCCCCATCGTTACACACGCACACGGGATTGCTTCGAGGATTTCGTCAAAGTGCTGGGTACGGCCGATGCCCTGCTGCTGGCCGAGGTCTACGCCGCGGGCGAACCGCCCATCGTGGCGGCGGATGGCCGCTCGCTGGCCCGCGCCGTGCGCGTGGCCGGCAAGGTCGAGCCGGTGTTCGTCGAGGACATCGCCGACATGCCGCAGACCATCGCGGATTTCGCGCGCGACGGCGACATCGTCATCGCGATGGGCGCCGGCTCCATCGGAAGCATGCCGGCAAGAATGGGAGCGCTGTTCGCTCCGGCATCGGATCAGGAAGGGATACCGCAATGAGCGCGCAATTCGGCAAGGTCGGAGTGCTGTACGGAGGGAAGTCCGCCGAGCGCGACGTGTCCATCATGTCCGGCACCGGCGTGCACAAGGCCCTGCGCAGCGCGGGCATCGAGGCGCACCTGTTCGACACCGGCGTGCGCTCGCTGGCCGAGCTGGCCGAGGAGCGCTTCGACCGCGTCTTCATCGCCCTGCATGGACGCTATGGCGAGGACGGCACGATCCAGGGCGCGCTGGAACTGTTGCGGGTGCCCTATACCGGCAGCGGGCCGCTGGCTTCCGCGCTGGCCATGGACAAGACCATGACCAAGCGCATCTGGGTCCACGAAGGGCTGCCCACGCCGCGCTTCGAGACCCTGGACCGCCGGTCCGACCTGGCCGCGGTGGCCGCCCGCCTGGGCCTGCCGCTGATCGTCAAGCCGCCGCACGAAGGCTCCACCATAGGCGTGACCAAGGTCACGGACCTGGCCGGCATGCGCGCGGCCTACGACCTGGCGGCCGAGTACGACGAGCAGGTCCTGGCCGAGGCCTTCATCCAGGGCCGCGAGCTGACCGTGGCCATCCTGGGTACCGGCGCCTCGGCGCGGGCCTTGCCGGTGGTCGAGATCGTGGCGCCCGAGGGGAACTACGACTACGAGCACAAGTATTTCACCGACGACACCCGCTACCTGTGCCCCGCGCAGCTGCCGCCCGCGGTCACCCAGCGTGTCCAGGAAATCAGCGAGGCCGCGTATCGCGTCCTGGGCTGCGAAGGCTGGGGCCGGGTGGACGTGATGCTGGATGCCGACAACCAACCCTATCTGCTGGAGGTCAATACCTCGCCCGGCATGACCGGCCATTCCCTGGTGCCCATGGCGGCCGCCGCCGAAGGCATGAACTACGAATCCCTGTGCGTGGAGATCCTGAAGGATGCCCGCTGCAAGGTTTCAGGCCGGTCTTCGTAAGAGATTGAATCGGACACTCTGTGTGGAACGACTCCCGTACCCTGAATCTCATCGCCAATACCCTGTACCTCGCCGCGGCGCTGGTGCTGGCGGCGTGCGCGCTGCTGTGGCTGGCGCAGCGACCGGTGTTCGCGTTGCAGACGATCTGGATCGAGGCCGAGGACGGCACGCTCCAGCATGTGACGCCAGCCAGCGTGCATCCGGCCATCTCCGGCCGGCTGACGGGCAACTTTTTCACCGCCGACCTGGAGCAGATGCGCCAGGTGTTCGAGACGGTGCCCTGGGTGCGGCAGGCGTCGCTGCGCAGGCAATGGCCCAATTCGCTGGTGGTGACCATACAGGAGCACCAGCCGCTGGGACTGTGGAACGAGAACCGCTTGCTCAACACCTACGGCGAATCGTTCACCGCCAACCTGGGCGAGGCCGAGGACGACCGGCAATTGCCGATCTTCGCCGGCCCGGAGGGCTCCGAAAAGCTGGTGGCGCAGCGCTACGCCGAGCTGACGCGCTGGTTCGCGCCGGTCAAGCTCGACCCGCTGCGGGTGGTGCTGACGCCCCGCTATGCCTGGCAGGTGGAGTTGTCCAATGGCGCGATCATCGACCTGGGACGCGAGCCGACCACCGCGCCCGGCACGGACACCGCGTCGCTGGAGTCGCGTGTCCAGCGCTTCGTGCAGGCGATTCCGGTGATCGAATCGCGCATCGGCAAGCTGGAACATGCGGACCTGCGCTATCCGAACGGCTTCGCGGTCACCACCGCCCGGCCGCCGGCCAGTGCCAAACCGAATCCAAGGAAACCTGCATCAACCATGCAACCTAACCAGAAAAGACCATGACTCGTGAAACCAAGGATCTGATCGTTGCCCTCGACATCGGCACCAGCAAGGTGGTGGCGGTCGTGGCCGAGATGCTGCCTGAAGGGCGCTTCGAAGTGCTCGGTCTCGGGCAGCATGAGTCGCGCGGCATGCGCAAGGGCGTGGTCGTCAACATCGAAACCACGGTCAACTCCATCCAGCGCGCGCTGGAGGAGGCCGAGCTCATGGCCGACTGCAAGATCCGGGACGTCTTCACGGGTATCGCCGGCAGCCACATCCGCAGCTTCAATTCCAGCGGCATGGTGGCGATCAAGGACAAGGAAGTCACCGCCACGGACGTCGCGCGCGTCATCGAGACCGCCAAGGCCATCAACATCCCGACCGACCAGCAGGTGCTGCACGTGCTGACGCAGGAGTTCATCGTCGACGGCCAGGAGGACATCCGCGAGCCCATCGGCATGAGCGGGATCCGCCTGGAAGTCCGGGTGCACATCGTGACTGGCGCGGTCAGTGCCGCCCAGAACATCGTCAAGTGCGTGCGCCGCTGCGGCCTGGAGGTGCAGGACCTGATCCTGCAGCCGCTGGCCTCGAGCCTGGCCTGCCTGACGCCCGACGAAAAGGAACTGGGCGTGGCCCTGGTGGACATCGGCGGCGGCACCACCGACATCGCCATCTTCACCGGCGGCGCGATCCGGCACACCGCGGTCATTCCCATCGCCGGCGACCAGATCACCGGCGACGTCGCCGCGGCGCTGCGCACGCCCACGCCCGATGCCGAGGAGATCAAGCTGCGCTACGGCGTGGCCAAGCAGGTGCTGGCCAGCCCCGACGAGCGCATCGAAGTGCCCGGGCTGGGCGACCGCGGGCCGCGCCAGCTGTCGCGCCAGGCGCTGGGCGCCGTGATCGAGCCGCGCGTCGAGGAGCTGTTCACCTTCGTGCAGCAGGTGATCCGCGAGTCGGGCTACGACGAGCTGCTGTCGTCCGGCATCGTGCTGACCGGCGGCACCTCGCAGATGCCCGGCGTGGTCGAACTGGCGGAGGACATCTTCCTGAAGCCCGTGCGGCTGGGCGTGCCCGAGTACACCGGCAGCCTGGCGGACGTGGTCCGCAGCCCGCGCTTCTCGACGGTGATGGGGCTGCTGGCCGAGGCCCGCTTGCAGCGCGTGCGCGGCCGCAAGGTGGCGCAGCAGACCGGAAATGTCACACAGGTTTTCTCTCGTATGAAAGAGTGGTTCCTGGGGAATTTTTGAAGCGATCCCCCGTCGCATACGTTGCCCGAATCGTGCAGTCCTTCGCAGTCCGATGAAGCAGTGCCCGTTCTTTGAGTCTGTGCAGTTGCAGGTCCAGAGTATCCAGTAGTTCGTTCAAATCAGTTTTTTACATGAGTCGAGGAGGTGCGTGACCGGGGAAGGTGAAACGTGAAGCGCGATCCCAAGGCGGGGTCAGTCAGATGGTCGATTCCGGCCCGATCACATTTCACATTTCACATTTCCCAGCCGCCACTTATCCGCCAGAACCCCCGGAGGTCATTATGAAATTCGAAATGCTAGACACCGATACCCGTGGAACGGTCATCAAGGTGGTGGGCGTGGGCGGCGCCGGCGGCAACGCCGTTGCCCACATGATCCGTCGCGGCGTGCAGGGCGTGGACTTCATCTGCGCCAACACCGACGTGCAGGCGCTGTCGCATACCAATGCGCCGGTGCAGATCCGCCTGGGCCGCAGCGGCCTGGGCGCCGGCGCCAAGCCCGAGCAGGGCCGCGCCGCCGCCGAGACCGCCCGCGAAGAGATCCGTGACGCGCTGCAGGGCGCCAACATGGTGTTCATCACCGCCGGCATGGGCGGCGGCACCGGTACCGGTGCCGGCCCCGTGGTGGCCGAAGTCGCCAAGGAGCTCGGCATCCTGACCGTGGCCGTGGTGACCAAGCCCTTCAACTTCGAGGGCAGCAAGCGCATGCGCATGGCCGAGGAAGGCATCGAGGCCCTGACGCAGCACGTGCATTCGCTGATCGTCGTGCTGAACGAGAACCTGTACGAACTGCTGGGCGAGGACGCCACGCAGGAAGACTGCTTCAAGTCGGCCGACGACATCCTGCACAATGCCTGCGCCGGCATCGCCGAGATCATCAACGTGGACGGCAACGTCAACGTCGACTTCGAAGACGTCAAGACCATCATGAGCGAGCAGGGCAAGGCCATGATGGGCACCGGCATCGCGAGCGGCGTGGACCGCGCCCGCGTGGCGTCCGAGCAGGCCATCGCGTGCCCGCTGCTGGAAGGCATCGACCTGAACGGCGCCCGCGGCGTGCTGGTCAACATCACCGCCAGCCGTTCGCTGAAGATGCGCGAGACCCGCGAGATCATGGACACCATCCGCAGCTATGCCGCGGAAGATGCCACCGTGATCTTCGGCGTGTCGTACGACGATGCGATGGGCGAAGACCTGCGCGTGACTGTCGTGGCGACCGGCCTGGGCCGCAACAAGGCCAAGCCGCAGCTGGTGCAGAACACCATGCAGCAGCTGCGTACCGGCACGGACAACGTGCCGGCCTACAACGCGCAGGCGGGTGGCACCAACTACCACGACTACGACACGCCCACGGTCTTCCGCAACCCGCGGGATGCGTCGATGCGCGTGCAGGCGCTGGAAAGCTCGGGCATGGAGCACCTGGACATCCCCGCCTTCCTGCGCAAGCAAGCGGATTGAGCCAAGGCTCAATCCGCTTGCTGGGTGGGTGAGCCCCCCGTACGCGCTGACGCGCGCCCCCCAGGGGGCGATGCGAGTGGACCGGCAAAGCCGGATCCACCGCATCCTGGGTCTAGTTCCTGTATCGTGAGGTCCTGGCGCTGTTGCTTCGCAGGCTGCCTGCGCTAGCACCGGTGGTACAACCCAACCAGTCCCCACTAGACCCAGGAAACCGCGGATCTGGCTTTGCCAGTCCGCCGGTTTCGCCCCCTGGGGGGCGCGCGTCAGCGCGTAGGGGGGGACATTTTTTTAGGAGTCTTCCATGACCATCAAAGTAGGTGATCGCGTCCCCGACGGTACCCTGACCGAATTCATCGCCGTGGAGACCGAGGGCTGCTCGCTCGGCCCCAACGCGTTCCAGGTCGCGGATCTGGTCAAGGGCAAGAAGATTGCCGTGTTCGCCGTGCCGGGCGCCTTCACGCCCACCTGCTCGGCCAAGCACGTGCCCAGCTACCTGCAGAACCATGATGCCCTGAAGGCCAAGGGCGTGGACGAGATCTGGTGCGTGGCCACCAACGACGCGTTCGTGATGGGTGCCTGGGCCAAGGACCAGGGCAGCCAGGGCAAGATCCGCATGCTGGCCGACGGCTCGGCCAAGTGGACCAAGGCGCTGGGCCTGGAATTCGACCTGACCGAGCGCGGCATGGGCGTACGTTCGCAGCGTTATTCCATGCTGCTGGACGACGGCGCCGTCAAGGTGCTGAACGTCGAAGCTCCCGGCAAGTACGAAGTCAGCGACGCGGAAACCCTGCTCAAGCAGCTGTAATTCCGTTTCCGGGATGGCCGCGGCAGGGCGTGCGCGGCCGTCCCGGAACCTGTGGCGGGCCACCCGCTCTAACACGGAAACGTTACAATATAGTATTAACCCGGATTCCTAGCCGCCATGCTTTGCCAGCGCACAATAAAAAGCGTCACTCGAACCACCGGAGTCGGTCTGCATTCCGGGCGGCGCGTCGAGATCACGCTGCGCCCGGCGGCGCCCAATACCGGCATCGTCTTCCATCGTATCGACCTGGCTGAACCGGTCGACCTGCCCGCTTCCGCGATGTCCGTCGGCGACACGCGCATGGCGTCCGTGCTGCAGAAGGGCGACGTGCGGGTCTCCACCGTCGAACACCTGATGTCCGCCTGCGCGGGCCTGGGCATCGACAACCTCCATGTGGACCTGACAGCCGAGGAAGTGCCCATCATGGACGGCAGCGCGGGCACCTTCGTGTTCCTGCTGCAATCGGCCGGCATCGAGGAACAGAACGCGGCCAAGGAATTCATCCGGGTGCTGGAACCCGTCGAGGTGCGAGAAGGCGAAGGCGCCGCCGCCAAGTGGGCGAGGCTCGAACCCTACGACGGCTTCTCGCTGGCCTTCTCCATCGATTTCCACCATCCGGCCATCGATGCCACGTCGAATTTCGCCGAGATCGACTTCGCCAAGCATTCCTACATCAAGGAAATCGCGCGCGCCCGCACCTTCGGGTTCATGCAGGACGTGGAAAACCTCCGCGCCGCGGGCCTGGCGCGCGGCGGCAGCCTGGACAATGCCATCGTGATGGACGAATTCCGCGTCCTGAACAGCGACGGACTCCGCTACGACGACGAGTTCGTCAAGCACAAGATCCTGGACGCCATCGGCGACCTCTACCTGGTGGGCAAGCCCCTGATCGCCCGCTACGTGGCCCACAAGTCGGGCCACGGCATGAACAACCAGCTCGTGCGCGCCCTGCTGGAGCGCCGCTCGGCCTGGGAATTGGCCACCTTCGAATCGAAGTCGGTCGCCCCCCAAGCCTTCCGCGAAGACTGGGTGACCGTGTGACCCCCCCTACGCCCTTACGGGCGCCCCCCAGGGGGCGAAACCGGCGGACTGGCAAAGCCAGATCCGCGGTTTCCTGGGTCTAGTACCCGTTTTTTGACACGCCACAACGTTGCTACCGCTGGCAGCCAGCGAAGCCTCCTGCCACAACCCAAGATGACCGTACTAGACCCAGGATGCGGTGGATCCGGCTTTGCCGGTCCACCCGCATCGCCCCCTGGGGGGCGCGCGTCAGCGCGTAGGGGGGGGTAACCTCTTTTTCAGTTCGGCCAGGGCCTGGGTGCCCAGCTCGGTAGCCTGGCGCGCCGGGGCGCGGGGGGCGGGGCGGGACAATTCGGTCTCTTCCAGGCGGGTAAGCGTTGCTTGAACGCGGACGGCGATTCCGTTAACCTGCCACCCTTGCTTTTCCAAGGCCGCCACCAGCCGGGGTGCCAACTGGCGCAGTTTGGCCGAATGGGCCGCGGCCGGTACCCCCAGTGTCAATTGGCCATCCTCGAAGCGCAGCACGCGGCAGGACGGGCCCAGGGGCGCGGGCAGGGCGTCGCAGACCTGGCGTTCCAGGTCCAGCAGACGGCGGGCGGTGCCCAGCAGGCTGGCGCCCTTGCCGTCACGGCCCAGGCACGCCAGCGTGGCGGTGTACTGCGCGGGGTCGGCATGGGTCTGCGGCTTGCGCCGCTTCCGGAGGGTCGCGGCGGGCCGGGTACGAAAAGTTTCGATCACGAACTCCCTGGAGTCTCGGGAACATTCAAGAGGATACGGGGCGCCGAGCAAGGCGCGTCTCTCACGCCAGGAGGCACGTTCCGTGCAGATCATCATAGTGCATCCGCGCCTGTCCGAGGCGAGGACGCTGACCATAACCCCCCGTTTCGCCGCGGGGATGATCGCCGCAATCGGTGCCGCCCTGATTCTTGGCGCCGTACTGTTGAATTACGCCGCTTCCGGCATCGCATGGCCATGGAGCGGCTCCGGCCTGTCCGAGCGTACGCGCGAGGAAGCCCGCCAGCAGGCGGTGCTGCGCGAGAACATCAATCTGCTGGCCAAGCGCGTGGGTGAAATGCAGGCCAAGCTGATGCAGCTCGACGCGCTGGGCGAGCGCGTCGCCGGCCTGGCGGGCGTGGCTCCGGCGTTTTCCGCCAAGGGCGTGCCGGGCCGCGGCGGGCTGCTGGTATCGCCGCAGCCCATGTCGCCCCAGGACGTCAGCTCCGAGCTCGATCATCTCGAAGCCCAATTGGCCGAGCGCTCCGACTACCTCAGCGTCCTGGACGCGCAGCTGACAACCCTGTCCGTGCGCAAGGCCATGACGCCCACCGTCATGCCCGTCACGCAGGGGTACAACGGTTCCTCGTTCGGCTGGCGCGTCGATCCCTTCACCGGTACGCGTTCCCTGCACGAAGGGGTGGATTTCTCCGCGCCGTCGGGCACGCCCATCGTGGCCGCGGCCGGCGGCGTCGTGCAGGTGGCCGAATTCCACGCCGGCTACGGCTACATGATAGACATCGACCACGGCAACGATCTCGTCACCCGCTACGCCCACGCCTCGCGGCTGCTGGTCAAGCCGGGCGACCTGGTCAAGCGAGGCCAGCGCATCGCCGCCGTCGGCAGCACCGGCCGCTCCACCGGTTCGCACCTGCACTTCGAGGTGCGGCTGGGCGGCGTGGCGGTCAACCCCAACAACTTCCTGACCCACGGCCCCGGCAAACAGCCGGTCGAACCGTTCTCCAAGGTCGTCACGCTGCCCGCCCCCGGTCCGCTGGACTAGAAAGAGGCCCCCCTACGCGCTGACGCGCGCCCTGGATGATGAGCCCCCAGCCCCCAGCCGCTACGCGGCAGCCCCAATAGACCCAGGATGCGGTGGATCCGGCTCCGCCGGTCCACCCGCATCGCCCCCTGGGGGGCGCCCGAAGGGCGTGGGGGTGGGCTTCCCTTCCGGTCCACCCGCATCGCCCCCTGGGGGGCGCCCGAAGGGCGTGGGGGTGGGCTTCCCTTCCGGTCCACCCGCATCGCCCCCTGGGGGGCGCCCGAAGGGCGTAGGGGGGGGACCATAATCAACAGAGACCTCCCGCAGGCAGCGCATCAGGCGTTCGCTGGCGGGGGACAGCGCGCGCTGCTTGCTCCAGGTCAGGCCGATGGGGCGCAGCAGGCCGGGGAGTTCCAGGGGCAGAATGGCCAGCATGCCCAGGTCGCTGTAGTAGCGGGCCGCGACGCGGGACAGGAGGCCGACGGCCCGGGTGGACTGGAGATAGTTGGCGATGACCGGAACCGACAGGGTTTCGATGTAGTCGCTGGGCATGGCAATGTCGTGTTCCTGGAAGACGGCCTCCAGGGGTTCCCTGGGCAGGGACGCCACCGGCGGCAGGATCCAGGGGAACGGGGCGAGGTCGCGCCAGTGCAGCGACGAGACCCCGGCCAAGGGGTGCTGGCGGCCCACCACGACCATGCTCGATCCCTCGAACAGGGGCGCTTCCTCGAAGTCGGCCGACGGCCAACTGGACAGCCGGCCCACCAGGACGTCCAGGTGGCCTCGCCGCAATTGCGGCAGCAGCGTATCCATCGACCCTTCCTGCACGTGCACCGTGGTCGTGGGCGAGACCCGCTTGAGGGCGGCCAGCGCCTGGGGGACCAGGGCCGAGGTCATGGCGGGCATCGCGCCCAGCGCCGTCCGCCCGGACGCGCCCGACAGCAGCGCACGCAGTTCGTCGCGAGTCTGGGCCAGGGTGTTCAGCATCACGCGGGCCTGGCGGATCAGGCATTCGCCGTAGGCATTGGGCTGGACGCCCCTGGCCGTCCGGTCGAACAGCTTGAAGCCCAGGCCTTTCTCCAGTTCGGACAGCGCCAGCGACACCGCCGGCTGGGTGATGTTGAGGCTGGCCGCGACCTTGCCCAGGTTGCGCAGCTCGTCCAGGGCCACCAGCAATTGCAGGTGGCGCGGCTTGAGGTTGGCGCGGATGTACCAGTCGAGTCTCGCCATGGCGGATCTCTCCGGATGTGTCATAAGTAGATGCTTATGATAAACGCCAGATTTTTAAGTGGTTTGCTTATGTTGATGCGGGCATGATGGGCGCCTTCGATCAGGAGTCCCCGTGTCCCATCCCAAGCCGACATCGATCATCGATCTACATACCCACGTCATCGCCGCGGACCAGCGGGCCTATCCGCTGGCGCCGCTGTCCGGCCGGCAATCGGACTGGTCGCGCGAGCGGCCGGTCACGCGCGAAGACATGCTGGCCGCAATGGACGAGGCCGGCATCGCGCAGGTCGCGCTCGTGCAGGCCTCCACCTGCTATGGCCATGACAGCAGCTACGTCGCGGACTCGGTCGCCGCTCGGCCGGACCGTTTCATCGGCGTCTATTCGATCGGCTTGTCCGAGCCTGACGCCGCCGATCGCATCGCATACTGGCACGGCCGCGGGCTGCAGGGCATGCGGGTGTTCATCGCCGGGCATACCGCGGCCGACCACGCGGCGCGGCTGGACGACCCGCTGGGCTTTCCCGCCTGGGAGCGGGCGCAGGCACTGGACATCCCCGTGTGCGTGCAACTGCGGGCCGATGGCTTGCCTCAACTGGAAAACATCCTGCGGCGCTTCCCGCGCGTGCGGGTGCTGCTGGACCACTTCGCCCGGCCCCGGCTGGACGACGGTCCTCCCTATGCGGCGGCGGCCAGCCTGTTCGCGCTGGCGGAGCATCCCAACCTGTTCCTCAAGTTCACCACCCACAACGTCCGGGAGTCCCGCGAGGGGGCGGCCACGCAGGCCAGCTTCCTGCGGCGCGCGATCGACGTGTTCGGCGTTCGCCGCATCGCCTGGGGATCGAACTTCCCGGCGTCGGCGGGCAGCCTGGCCAGCCTGCTGGGCGAAGCCCTGGAGTCCACCGCCTCGCTGTCGGGCGAAGAGCGGGAATGGATTTTCCATCGCACGGCCCGGGCACTGTATCCCGAGCTGGACGCCGCATCGGCAAGGGGCGCGTGATGGGTCCGACGACGCTGCGCACCCTGCTGGGCGATTATCCCAACACGCTGGCCCTGAAGCGGGGCGAGATCGCTTCGCCGCTGGTCGGTTTCGAGTTCGACCCGGTCAAGACCGCCAACCGGGCGTTCAAGCGCGTGGTGCGCGAAGGCGCCTTCGACGTGGCGGAGCTGGCGCTGGTGACCTTCCTGCAGGCCAAGGCCTACGGCAAGCCCCTGGTGTTGATGCCGGCCGTGGTGGGGGCGGGCCGCTACCAGCACCACTGCCTGGTCCACAACGTCGAGCGCGGCCGCCTGCGGGTGGCGGAGCTGGCCGGCAAGCGCATCGGGATCCGGGCCTACGCCCAGACCACGGTGGCCTGGGTGCGGGGCATCCTGGCCGACGACTACGGGGTGGACCTGAATGGAATACGTTGGGTGACGTTCGAGGACGGGCACCTGGCCGAGTTTCCGGATCCGCCGGGAGTGACGCGGGCCGAAGGCCGGAACATGGTGGAGATGCTGCTGGCGGGGGAACTGGATGCCGCCATCATCGGCACCGACCTGCCCGACGATCCTCGCCTGGCGCCGGTGCTGCCCGACCCCCATGCGGCCGCCGCTGCGTGGGGCGCCCGGCACGCCATGGTGCCCATCAACCATATGGTGGCCGTGGACCGGAAATTGTGCGAGACGCGTCCGGATGTGGTCCGCGAAGTCTACCGCCTGCTGCAGGAAAGCAAGGCCGCGGCCCGGCGGGACGCCGGCGCGCCGGATCTGACGCCGTTCGGTGTGGAACCCAACCGCCATGCGCTGGAGCTGATCATCCATTACGCCTACGACCAGAAGCTGATACCGCGGCGCTATGCCGTCGACGAGCTGTTCGACGACGTGACCCGCGTGCTGTGACCGGCGCCGGCCCGTAAAGACTATCGCGGCGGCGGGGACCGCCGCCCTCATTCCCAGGAGACAACATGAAATGGTTCGCAATCCTGGCCGCCTGCGTGGCGGCCGCCGTTCCCACGCTTCCCGCGCAGGCCCAGGTGGGCGGCCAGGTCTCGCGCATCGTCGTGCCGTTCGCGGCCGGCGGGGCCCGGGAACTGCTGGCACGCACCTTCTACCAGGAACTGGGCCAGCAGCTGGGCCAGACCATCATCATCGAAAGCCGGCCCGGCGCGGGCGGGGCCATCGGCACGTCCAACGTCGGGCGCGCCGACCCGGACGGGCGTACGCTGCTCATGGCCGCGTCCAGCCATTTCGTCACGGCGGAACTGGGCGCCAAGCCCCACTATGACCCGGTCAAGGATTTCACGCCGGTGGCCAACATCGGCACCCAGAGCTACGTGCTGATGATCAGCAGCGCGCTGCCGGCCAGGAACGTGGCCGAATTCATCGCTTATGCCAAAAAGCGCCCGGGCGAGCTGAACTACGGCTCGGCCGGCATCGGCAGCTCCACCCACCTGGCCATGGCCTATTTCCTGAGCACGGCCGGGCTGGACATGCTGCACATCCCCTACAAATCCACCCAGGAAGCGGCCAACGACGTGGCCGGTGGGCGGGCGCACGCCGTGATCGTGCCCAATGCCGGCGTCGGCGCCTACCTGCAGGACCCACGGCTGCGCATCATCGGGGTGACGTCGCGCCAGGCCTCGCCGCTGCTGCCCAACGTGCCGCCCATCGCCCAGGCGGGCCTGCCTTCCTACGTGTTCGAGTCCTGGTTCGGCCTGCTGGCGCCCGCCGCCACGCCCGCGCCGGTGGTCCAGCGCATCAACGCCGCGGTGGCGAAGGTGCTGGAGATGCCGGTCATCAAGGAGCGCCTGGCCACCCAGGGCGTGGCGCCGGACGCCATGAGCGTCGATGAATTTGCGAAACTGTTCGCCCAGGACAGGCAGTTGATGGCCCGCATCGTCAAGGAGGCCAGACTCACCCGGGATTGACCCGGACCGGTCCCGGCGGGGGCGGGCGCCGCTCCCGGGCCGGGCCAGCCGCCGGGGGCGGCGGCCGGGCGGGGATGTCCATGCGGACGGAGCGCGCGATTCAAGGTCCTCCCACGGTGCTAAACTGGCTGGCTTATCCCCTATCCCGGCTGGGATGCCAGGCCACGGCCCGGCCCCGGTTGCTTGCAAATATCGCGCATGGTTTCCTCTCTGCTCAAGAAAATTTTCGGCAGCCGCAATGACCGGCTGCTGAAGCAGTACGGCAAGTTGGTCGCTCGCATCAACGCGCTGGAGTCCCAGACCGCCGCACTCAGCGACGAGCAACTCGCGGCCCGCACGCAAGAGTTCAAGCAACGCTACCAGAACGGCGAATCGCTGGACGACCTGCTGCCCGAGGCCTTCGCCGTCGTGCGCGAAGGCGGCAAGCGGGTGCTGGGCATGCGCCACTTCGACGTCCAGCTGCTGGGCGGGATCGTGCTGCATACCGGCCGGATCGCCGAAATGCGCACGGGCGAAGGCAAGACGCTGGTGGCCACGCTGCCGGTCTACCTGAACGCGCTGGCCGGCAAGGGCGTGCACGTGGTCACCGTCAACGACTACCTGGCCCAGCGCGACGCCGGCTGGATGGGCCGGCTGTACCGCTTCCTGGGCCTGACGGTGGGCGTGGTCGTGTCCCAGCAGCCCAACGAGGAAAAGAAAGAGGCCTACCAGGCCGACATCACCTACGGCACCAACAACGAATTCGGCTTCGACTACCTGCGCGACAACATGGAATACCGCGTGGAGGACCGCCGCCAGCGCGCGCTGTTCTACGCGGTGGTCGACGAGGTCGACTCCATCCTGATCGACGAGGCGCGTACGCCGCTGATCATCTCGGGCCAGGCCGAAGACCATACCGAGATGTACATCCGGATGAACGCGGTGCCGCCGCTGCTGACCCGGATGGCGTCCGAGCCCAAGTCCAACGAGCCCGAGCCCGAGGGCGACTTCTGGGTGGACGAGAAAAGCCACCAGGTCTACCTGTCCGAGGCCGGCCACGAGAAGGCCGAGCAGATCCTGGAGCGCCAGGGCCTGCTGCCCGAGGGCGAGTCGCTGTACGAGCCGCGCCACATCAGCCTGATGCACCACCTGATGGCGGCGCTGCGGGCGCACAACCTGTTCTTCCGCGACCAGCACTACGTCGTGCAGAACAACGAAGTGGTCATCGTCGACGAGTTCACCGGCCGCCTGATGGTGGGCCGCCGCTGGTCCGACGGCCTGCACCAGGCGGTCGAGGCCAAGGAAGGCGTGAAGATCCAGAACGAGAACCAGACGCTGGCCTCGATCACCTTCCAGAACTACTTCCGGATGTACGAGAAGCTGGCGGGCATGACCGGCACGGCCGACACCGAAGCCTACGAGTTCCAGGAAATCTATCGCCTGGAGACCGTGATCATGCCGACCAACCGGCCCATGATCCGCGTCGACCAGAACGACCAGGTTTTCAAGACCGACCAGGAAAAGTACAACGCCATCCTGGAAGACATCCGGGACTGCCAGAAGCGCGGCCAGCCGGTGCTGGTGGGTACCACCAGCATCGAGAACTCCGAGCTGCTGTCGGCCATGCTGGTGAAGGCGGGCCTCAAGCACGAGGTGCTCAACGCCAAGCAGCACGCGCGCGAAGCCGAGATCGTGGCCGAGGCCGGCAAGCCCGGCCATATCACCATCGCCACCAACATGGCGGGCCGCGGCACCGACATCGTGCTCGGCGGCAGCGTCGACAAGCAGGTCGACCTGATCCGCGCCGACGACTCGCTGTCCGAGGCCGAGAAGGAAATCCGCATCGCCCGCGTGCGCGATGAATGGAAGCCGCTGAACGAGCAGGTCAAGGCCGCCGGCGGCCTGCGCATCATCGGCACCGAGCGCCACGAGTCGCGCCGTATCGACAATCAGCTGCGCGGCCGCGCCGGCCGCCAGGGCGATCCGGGTTCGTCGCGTTTCTACCTGTCGCTGGAAGACTCGCTGATGCGCATCTTCGCGGGCGACCGCGTGCGCGCCATCATGGAGCGCCTCAAGCTGCCCGAGGGCGAGCCCATCGAGGCCGGCATGGTCACCCGCTCCATCGAGTCGGCCCAGCGCAAGGTCGAGGCCCGCAACTTCGACATCCGCAAGCAGCTGCTGGAGTACGACGACGTCGCCAACGACCAGCGCAAGGTCATCTACACCCAGCGCAATGAGGTCCTGGAGGCCGAATCCATCGCCGACGTGGTCGCCGGCCTGCGCGAGGCCACCTTCACCGAGGTGTTCCGCGGCTACGTGCCGGAAGACTCCGTCGAGGAACAATGGGACGTGCCGGGCCTGCAGAAGACGCTCGAACTCGAGTGGCAGGTCGAGCTGCCGCTGGCCGGCATGCTGGAAGCCGAGCCCAACCTGACCGACGACGACCTGCTCGAGCGCGTGCTGAAGGCCGCGGCCGATGCCTACGACGCCAAGGTGACCCTGGTGGGCACCGAGATGTGGGGCCAGTTCGAGCGCTCCATCCTGCTGCAGTCCATCGACACGCACTGGCGCGAACACCTGGCCATGCTGGACCACCTGCGCCAGGGCATCCATCTGCGCGGCTACGCCCAGAAGAACCCCAAGCAGGAATACAAGCGCGAAGCCTTCGAGCTGTTCTCCAACATGCTGGACCGCATCCGCAACGACGTCGTCAAGGTGCTGATGACCGTGCGCGTGCAGTCGGCCGAGCAGGTGGAACAGGTCGAGCAGGAGGCCGCCCAGCCGCACGTGCAGAACGTGCAGTACCATCACTCCGACTACGACGAGGCCCTGGCCGCCGCCAACGCCGCCGCGGGATCCGGACAGGAACCCGTGCGCAACGTACTGCCCAAGGTGGGCCGCAACGATCCCTGCCCCTGCGGCAGCGGCAAGAAGTACAAGCAATGCCATGGGAAGCTGGCGTAGCCAGCTTCTAGGGAAGCCCACCCCCTATCCGCTTGCGCGGGCCCAGAATGGTGAGCCCCCAGCCGCTACGCGGCTATCACTGGCTGCCAGCGGTAGCAACCGTGCTTCTATCCAAGATAGTTTTCCCTAGACCCAGGAAACCGCGGATCTGGCTCCGCCAGTCCGCCGGTTTCGCCCCCTGGGGGGCGCGCGTAAGCGCGTAGGGGGGGGTTACACCACCTCGAACATCGCCTCGATCTCGACCACCACGCCGTGCGGCATGCTGCTCACGCCCACGGCCGTGCGCGTATGGGCGCCGGCTTCCCCGAATACCTCCACCATCAGGTCCGAGGCGCCGTTGACCACCTCGGCGATGCGGACGAAGTCGGGCGTGGCGGCAACGAAGCCGCGCAGGTTCACTACCGACACGATGTCGTCCAGGCCGTTGGGCAGGGCGGCGCGGGCCTGGGCCAATACGTTCAGCGCGCTGGCGCGCGCGGCCTGCTGGGCCTGGGCCAGGTCCAGGGTGTCGCCCACGCGGCCGACGTGGCGCAGTTCGCCGTTCACGCTGGGCAACTGGCCCGAGACGAACAGCAGGTTGCCCAGCTTGCGCGCCATGCGGATGCGCGCGGCGCGGGCCGCGGGCGCGGGCGGCAGGATGATGCCCAGGGCCGACAGGCGGGCGTCGATGGAACTTGGCATGGGTGGCTCCCGGTGATGGCGAAGGCCGCCATTGTCCCGTCCCGGCCCATGGGGCGGGCTGATTTTTCGCGCCGCGGCCATAACCATGCGGTTGGAACCGCGGGCGAAACTGGAATGCGGCAGCGGCCGGCGGCTCCGTATCATGGCCGTTTCGACAAGGAGCGCGCATGCTGTACATCATCTACCAGGAAGACCGGGACGACGGCGCGGCGGAGATCCGCAAGCGGGTCAAGCCCGCGCATCTGGAGTACCTGGCCAGGTTCGAATCCAGGCTGGTGCTGGGCGGCGCCATGCTGGCCGAGGACGGCGTGGGGCGCACCGGCAGCGTATTGATCCTGAACGTGGGCAGCCTGGCCGAGGCGGAGGCGTTCTCGCGCGACGAGCCGTTCCGCAAGGCCGGCCTGTTCAAGAGCGTGAAGATCTCGCGCATGCGGCGCGGGCAATGGAACCCGGCGGCCGCGCCCGCCACCGCCGAGGGCAACTGACCGGCATCAGGCCGCGGGCGGGCGGTGGTAGAGCTCGCCGGCCGCCTGCTTGAGGCTGTCCACCATGCGCAGCGCGGCGGCCGACAGATTGTTGTGGGCGTGGGTGATGATGCCCACGGGCAGGGCGGGATAGCCGATGTCCACCGGCAGCTTGGCCAGGACACCCTGTTCGATGTCGGCCTGGACGATCTGCCACGGCAGCGCGGCCACGATGTCCCGCTGCAGCAGCAGGGCGCGTATCAGCGGGAACGACAGGGTCTCGACGATGCGGGCGGGCAGGTCCAGCCCCTCGCGGGCGAAGAACAGGTGGATGGGCGTGCGCGCCACGCTGCTTGCGTGCGGCATGACCCATTCCTGCGCAGCCAGGTCGGCGGGCGTGGGCGCGGCCTTGCCCGCCAGCGGGTTCTGGCGTCCCGCCACCAGCACGATGGGTTCGAAGTACAGGGGGATCTGCCGGATCTGCCCATGGCCGTCCTGCTCGGACATGCGGCCCACGACGATGTCGATCTCGCCGGCCTGCAGTCCGCTCAGCAGCCTTTCCTTGCTGCCGTCCACCACCGACACGCGCGTGGCGTCGCCGCCGGCGAAGAACAGCGACAGCGCGCGCGGCAGCAGCGTGGGCAGCGCCACCATGTAGCTGCCTATCGCCAGCTTGCCGGCCGAGCCCTGGCGCAGGGCGGTCAGTTCATCGGCCGCGCGCTTGAGCTCGGCGTGCAGCGAATGGGCATAGCGCAGCACGTGGCTGCCGAACACGGTGGGCACGACACCCTTGGCGGTGCGGTCCAGCAGCCGCTCGCCCAGCAGCGTCTCCAGTTCGTGGATGGTCTTGGATACCGCGGGCTGCGACATGTGCAGCGTTTCCGCCGCGCGCGACAGGGCGCCGCATTCGGCCACGGTCTTGAACATTAGCAGGTGGCGCAGCTTGACCTGGGTGGTCAGCACGCGCTCGATCGATCGCTCGGCTTCCATGTGAACCCCGATGGCGGGAAGAAGAGGACGGCCGGCCCATAACCATTTGGTTTGCCCGGCCGCCTGAATGCGAATGATCGCACGCTCGGGCCGCTGATAGAGTGGCCGCATCCCTGCCATGCCGGAGAAGCCGTTGAAGATCACCGCATTTTCCCTCGAACACCTGAGCCTGCCCGACGAAGATCCCAACTGGAAGTTCGCGGGCCAGGCCTATCCGACCAACGATGCCGTCGTCCTGACGCTGACGGCCGAGGACGGCACGCAAGGCTGGGGCTATGCGGCGGCCTTTCCGCACCTGGCCGCGACCGCGCTGGGGGTGGAGGGCGCCTTGCAGCGCATCTGTCCGGCGCTGGTCGGCCAGGACGCGATGGCGATCGAGGCCAATCTGGTGCGCGTACAGGCGGCGCTGGTGGGCAACAACCCCGCCAAGGCCGCCATCGATTGCGCGCTGCACGACCTGAAGGCGCGCCTCTTGGGCGTGCCGCTGTACGAGCTGCTGGGCGGCAAGACCACCGACCGTATCGCGATCTGCCGCATGCTGGGCCTGAAGACGCCGCCCGAGATGGCCGAGCGCGCACAGCGCCTGGTGGACCAGGGCTACCGCCACCTGAAGCTCAAGGTGGGCGGCTCCGTGCGCGAGGACATCGAGCGGTTGCGCGCCGTGCGGCGCCAGGTGGGCGACGCCGTGCGGCTGGTGGCCGACCCCAACCAGTCCTATCGCGCCAAGGATGCCGTCGTGTTCGCGCAGCGGGCCGTCGAGTTCGACGTGGACATCATCGAGCAGCCGGTGCGGGCCGATGACCTGGACGGCCTGCAGGAAGTCACGCGCGCCTCCAGCATCGCCATCGAGGCCGACGAGAGCGCCTACGACGCCTCGTCGACCTACCGCCTGGCCGCGAGCCGCTCGATCAACGCGGTCAGCCTCAAGGTGCCCAAGATGGGCGGGCTGCGGGCCGTGCAGACGGCCGCGCGCATCTGCGAGGTGGCGCACCTGGGGTGCCGGATGGGCGCCAACGTCGGCAGCCAGCTGCTGGCTGCCCATGCCCTGCACCTGGCCGTGGCGCTGCCCAACATCACCTATGCCTGCGAACTGGCCGAGTTCCAGAAGCTGCTGAACGATCCGTTCGAGGGCCTGAAGGTGGTGGACGGCCATCTCCATGTCCCGGAAGGCCCGGGCGTGGGCGTCGTCCGCCGCGCGTCCTGAGCGCGTCCGTCCGCACATTTTTCTTCAAGGAACGTCCATGGAATTCCCCATGCTTGCCCGTCGCCCCGTCCTGCGGTCCGCGTTGTTCCTGCTGGCCGCGACATTGGCCGGCAACGCCGCCGCCCAGCCCCTGCCGCGCCAGATCCGCATGGTCGTGCCGTTCTCGCCCGGCGGTCCGGCCGACCTGATCGCGCGCAAGCTCTCCGAGCGCCTGGGCCCGCAATTGGAAGCGACCGTGATCGTCGACAACCGTCCTGGCGCCAATGGCGCGATCGGCGTGCAGGCGGTGGCCAAGGCCGTGCCCGACGGCGGCACGCTGCTGTTCGCGACCTCGGGCATGCTGACCATCAGCCCCGTCCTGTACAAGGACCTGAACTACGATCCGCTGAAGGACCTCAGTCCGATCGGCCGGGTGGTGGCCAATGGCACCGCATTGCTGGTGGGCAAGCAGCTTCCGGCCAGCGACATGAAGGAATTCGTCGCCTACGCCCGCCAGTCCGCGAATCCCGTTCCCATCGGTTCGGCCGGAACGGGCAACATCACGCACCTGTACATGGAGCTGATGAAGGACGCCACGCGTGGCAACTTCGTCCACGTGCCCTACAAGGGCGTGGCTCCCGCGCTGACCGACGTCATGGGGGGCCAGATCGCCGGCGTGTTCGTCGACCTGCCGGCGGCGCTTCCGCTGCTCAAGGGGGGGAAGGTGAAGGCCCTGGGGTTGGTGGGCACGGAGCGCAGTCCATCGGCGCCCGAGATCCCCACCATTGCCGAGCAGGGCTATCCGGGGGTGGACGGCGTGAGCTGGTTCGGCGTGCTGGCGCCCGCCGGCATGGCCGCCGACAAGGTGCAGGCCATCCACGCGGGCATCGCGCGGGTGTTGGCCGATCCGGCCATGATCGAGAACCTGAAGGAGATCGGTTCGGTTCCCGCCTTGAACCAGCCCGCGCAGATGACCACGCTGATGCGCGACGAACAGGCGCGCTGGGCGCGGCTGATCAAGGCGCGCAACATCCAGGTGGACTAGGGCCGAGGCCGGTGGCCCGCGCGGGCCACCCGGGACGCGGTCAGTTGCCGGCCGCGTTCTTGTCCGCGGCGCCGTGCTTGGCGCGGACCTTGGCCACGTGGTCGGTCAGCAGTTGCCTGGCCAGTTCGCCGTCGCGCGCCACGATGGCCGCCAGCATCTTGCGGTGCCGCTGCACCAGCCGCTTGCCCACCGCTGGTGTCGTGTATGGATTGACCGAGCGGTACAGCACGTACGAGATCGCCTTCATGATCGACGACAGGAACTGGTTGTGCGAGGCGTCGACGATGGACTGGTGGAAGGCCAGCGAGGCGGTGGTCAGTTTCTCCGGCGTGAAGTCCTCCGGCGAGGACACCAACTCCTCGACCCGCGCCAGGCACGCTTCCATCTTGGCGATGTCGTCGGCGTTCGCCAGCTTGGCCGCGAGTTCGGCGGCGCTGGCCTCGATGATGAGTTGAGCGTCGAAGACCTCGTCCGAACCGACGCCGATCAGCTTGAGCTGGATGGCCAGGGCTTCGACCACCGGCGCATCGTTGCCGTTGGCGATGCGGGTGCCGCCGCCGGCGCCCGTGCGCACGTCCACCACGCCGAGCGCTTGCAGCCGCCCCATGGCTTCGCGGATGGGCAGGCGGCTGACCTGGAACTGCTCGGCCAGATCGTTCTCGGAACCCAGGAAATCGCCGGGTTGCAGCTTGCCGTCCAGCACGGCTTCCTTGATCTGTTTTTCAACGCGCATGGCCGTGGATTCGGTGCGTCCGGCGCGCCATACTGGTAGATCGGCTCTGGTACGTGCCATTTTTTCTGTTCCACCGTTCATAAGTCGCAGACTGTATGAGCAATTATATCCGCTCTCATGACCTCGGGCCCCTGCCTCTTACCAGAAAACGAGCAAATGGCTTGGTGGTGGACGCTCCGACGATGACCTCGAACAGGCCGAACAGCCGCGGCGAGATGTACCTGACGGTGTCGTTCACGCGGACCACGCCCACCGCCATGCCGCGCCCTATGCCACCGCTCTGCACGCCGAAGCCGCTGGAGACCCAATCCGACCCGGTCGACGTGTTTGGCCTGCCGTTGGGATCGATGTTGCCGCCGTTGTCCATGTTGAAGCCGCCTTCGATGACGAAGTGCGCGCTCTAGCCGTTGCCCAGCGCTTCCGTACCCCGGAAGCCAAGGCGTGAGCCCGCGTCGTACAGGCGGCGCACGCGCGGGCGCTTGCCGTTACGGCGATGATCCGGTCTAATTACGCATACTGTATAAGTAAAAGAAGGGGTGTCAACGAAGAAAAACCCGGCCATGCCCGGTTGTCCTGGCTTGCGCGCGGAGCTAGTGCGCCTGCACGTCCTCGTCGCGCAGGCCCATCGCTGCGCGGTAGGCGGCCTTGACCTCGTCCGGCTGTCCGGCCTGGAACGGATAGTCGGCCAGGTGCTTGCCCAGTATGGGATGCGCCAGCAGTTGTTCACGGGTCAGGCCCTCGGTGAACAGATGGCGTCCGGCTATGGGCAGCTCGACGCATTCGTTCACGGCCGGGTCGCGGATCAGCCCGCTGGGATCGCGTCCATCCGCCACGGCGTCCATGTCCTCGCCGAAGCGCTTGCGCAGCATGGCGATGCCGCGGTCGCTGGAGGCCAGGTTTTCCTTGGTGCGATCGGCGATGGTGCCTTGCCCGACCCAGGCCACGAAATCCTGGTTCATGACGTGGCTGGAGATCCAGCGGCCGGTGTCGGGATCCACCACGGGGCCGTGCCAGGCCGGGATGGGCCCTTGTTCATAGGGCTCCTGTTCCTTGGGAACGCGCGAGAAGGCCCAGGCGATGCTGAGCGTGTTCTCGTCGTCGATGGGGATCCGCCATTCGATGTGGTCGCCCAGGCAGAACGCCTGTGGCCACAGGCAGACGCGGCCGACGGTCCACAGGGGATGGCGCTCGCTGGTGTCTTCGCGCAGCCGCTTGTAGATGATGCCGTAGTCGAATTCCTCGAAATCCACCTTGATGTGCGTGGGCGCGTAAGGGCCGGTCTCGCCCTTGAGGCGAATGCTCCAGTTCGAGTGCATCCATTCGAAGTGCACGGGGTCGATGGAGTTCTCCTGGCACTGCAGCCAGTTGCAGGGAATCTCGGAGATGACGATCTGGGCGAAGCCGTTCTTCCAGGTGAAGGGTTCCCAGTTGGGAACCAGCGGCGCGGGCGGCGGGCCGAGATAGGCCCACAGCATGCCGGCCTTCTGTTCCACCGGATAGGCGGTGATGCGCAGGCGTTCCTTCATGCGGGCATGGGGCGCCGCGATGTCCTCGTAGGGTTGCTCGGTACAGCGGCCGTCGCGGTCGAACAGCCAGCCGTGGTAGTTGCAGCGAAGGCCCGATTGCTCGACGAAGCCATAGGACAGGTCCGCCCGCCGGTGGGCGCAGCGCCGGTCGATCAGGCCGAAGTTGCCGCCCAGGTCCTTGTACAGCACGAGATCTTCGCCCAGCAGCCGGACGGGCTTGGTCTCCATCTTGTCGAATTCGCTGACCGCCGCGATCGGGTGCCAATAGCGCCGTAGCAGTTCCCCCATGGGGGTGCCGGGCCCCACCCGAGTCAATTGACGGTTCTTCGCTTCGCTAAGCATGTGTCGTCTCCCTCGGCATCCGGCGACAACCATGCGGGTCTGCCTGCAAGTCGTTCATTGTTGGTGAATTAAGTCTGCTATTTAACATACAGTATGCGTGTTTGGGTGTTCGTGTCAAGACAAAGCGAAGGCCTTCCAGGACGGCAAGCGCGGTTCGCGCAATGGCGAGATCCATTGGGCGCAGGAGATGCTCGACCAGGGCGGCATGATGCGCGAGTTGGTCAAGTGGGACTCTATGCGCGCTACGTGGAAGGGGGCGACATCCACCGGGTGGCCGCCTTCATGAAGGCTCAGTGGCGCGGCGGCGTGAGCTGGCGATGCCTCGCGCGCGGTCCGGGAGGCGGTGGGAACGCTGCCGGTGCTGGCCGACGAAGTCCGGACCACGCTGGCGCAGATCGGCTGCCGCCGTTTCGCCGACCTGTCGCCCGCGTTCATCCATCGCGGCGCGCCCGGACAGGGCGAGCCGGCCCGGGTGTCCGCGGCCCGCGCGGCCTGACGGGTGTCCCACCGTGCCGCGGGTTATTCCGGGCTGATGCCTTCGGTCTTGATGACCTGTTTCCAGCGGTCGAATTCGGCGCGGGTGAGCCGGCCCAGGTCCTCGGGCGAGCCCAGCACCACGTTGAAGCCCGTATCGGCCAGCGCGGTGCGCATGGCCGGCGCGTCGAAGATGGCTTTCAGCTCGCGGTTGAGCCGCGCCACGACAGGCTCCGGGGTTCCCGCCGGCGCGTACAGCCCGACCCAGACCGCCAGCCGATAGCCGGGATAGCCCAGTTCCTCCAGCGTGGGCACGTCGGCCATCAGGGGCGAGCGCGCCGCGCCCGTCTGGGCGATGGCCTTGAGCTTGCCCGAGGCCACCAGCGGCCGCGCCGCCTCGATCGGGGCGATCATCATGGTCACGCTGCCCTGGACCACGTCCATGATCGCGCTGTTCAGGCCGCCGGCGGGTATGTGGCGCATCTTCACCCCCACCATGTTCTGCAGCACGGTCGTGTACAGGTGGGCGGTGGAGGCGATGCCCGGCGAGGCATAGGACGCATCGTCGGGGCGGGCCTTGAGCAGGGCCACCAGTTCCTTGAAGTTGCCGGCTGGTGTGTTCGCGCCGGTGATGACGACCTGGGCGCTTTCGGCGATCTGGCCCACGGGCACGAAGCTCTTGACCGGATCGTAGGGCGTGGGGCGAAAGGCGGGCGTGATGACCAGCGTGGTGGGGCCGACCATGAGCGTATGGCCGTCCGGCGCGGCACCGGCGGCGTAGGCCGTGCCGATGATGCCGCTGGCGCCCGACCGGTTCTCGACATAGGTGTTCTGGCCCAGTCGTTGCGACAGTTGTTCGGCCGCGCGCCGGGCGATGGCGTCCGCGCTGGTGCCCGGACTGTAGGGAACGACGATCTTGACCGCGCGGCGGGGGTAGGGCGACGAGGCGGCCGGGTCGGGCTGCGCCTGGACGCCGGTGCAACAGACGAGCAGCCCGACCGCAAGCGGCAGTCCGGCTGAGAACGGGAACGCGTGAACCATGGCTGTCTCCATGCTGGGGTGGGCCGGCTTTCTACGTGCCGGACTCTATATATAATATATAATATATATGAAATTAGACAAGAGAAAAGCATGAGCGCACGCGGCTCCGCCCGCCGTCCCGGGTCAGGACAGCGGGCGGAGCAGGACTCGAGGGGGAGGGGCGTCAGTCCGCGCGCGAGGCGGTGTCCGCTTCCTGGGACAGCGTCCTGGCGCGCTGGTAGGCCAACCGTTCCCGCATCAGCCTGGCCGCTTCCACGCCGTCGGCGGACTCGATGGCCTCGAGCAGCAGTTTGTGGTGGCGCACGATGCGGACCGCCGATGCCGAAGTGAGGTTGGGGCGCAGCACCGGTTCGAGCACGAAACTCAGCGCGTGGAACTGCGCAAGCAGGATGCGGCTGTGGGACGCGCGCACGATGGCTTCGTGAAAGCGCATGGATGCATCGGCGAAGCGGTCGAGCTCGCCTTTCAGCGAGGACAGCTCGGCCAACACGCCGCGCAGATGTTCCAGGTCGGCCTCGTCGCGCCGTTCCGCCGCCAGCCGGGCGGCCATTTCCTCGATCGCCATCTGCGCGTCGAACACTTCGCCCGAGGTGATGCCGATGAGCTTGAGGTGGATGGCCAGCGCGTCGGCCAGCCGGTCCGGGTTGCCTTGGGCGACCCAGACGCCGCCGCGGGCGCCCATGCGGATCTCGACGATGCCCAGCCCTTCCAGCGTGCGCAGGGCGTCGCGCGCCGCCATGCGGCTGACGCCGAACTGCTCGGACAGCGCGGCTTCGCTGCCCAGGAACTGTCCGGCGACGATTTCCCGGTTCAGGACCGCCGCCCGTATCTGCGCCACGATGCCGCCCGACAGCGTGGCGTTGGGGACGGCTGCCCACGAGGGGGGCGAAGAAAGAGGCTTGCTGACCAATCCTGATCCTTTGAGGGCAAAGCGTGACGGCGGTGGATCGCATTATAGGGTGCCGTGCCTTGCCTGGTTTAAGTATGATATATAATATATATAGGCATGGAGCCTCGCGCTCTTCCTTTCTATCCTTAGACACTGGCTGATCATGCTGAACCAAGAAAAGAACGAGTTGCTGACCCGCGTGGGGCGGGGCACGCCGATGGGGGAACTGCTGCGGCGATACTGGATGCCGGTCGCGGGCGTCACGGAGTTCGACAGCCGCGCAACCAAGGCCGTGCGCTTGTTCGGCGAAGACCTGGTGCTTTATCGCGACCTGGAAGGCAGATGGGGGCTGGTCGATCGCCATTGCCCGCACCGCCGGGCGGACCTGGCCTACGGTTTCCCGGAGTCCGAGGGCCTGCGCTGCAACTATCACGGCTGGCGCTTCGGCGCGGACGGCGCATGCCTGGAGCAACCCTACGAGGACGTTGCCCATCCCGAGGCGCGCATGAAGGACCGCATCCGGATCACGGCCTATCCCGTCCAGGAAAAGGCCGGTCTGCTGTGGGCCTACATGGGACCGGCCCCGGCGCCGCTCCTGCCCGACTGGGAGGCCTTTTCGTGGCCCAACGGCTTTCGCCAGATCGTGCTGTCGGAGATTCCCTGCAACTGGTTCCAGTGCCAGGAGAACTCCATCGATCCGGTGCACTTCGAGTGGATGCACAACAACTGGAGCCTGCGCCAGCAGGGGGTGCTGCAACCCTATTCGCCCGTGCACAAGGAGGTCGGCTTCGACGAGTTCGAGCATGGCTTCCTGTACCGGCGGGTCCGGGGCAACGGCAGGAAAGAGGACCCGCTGTGGGCGGTCGGGCGCGTCTGCCTGTGGCCCAACGCGGTGTTCCTGGGGGACCACTTCGAGTGGCGCGTGCCCATCGACGACGAGAACACGCTGAGCGTGTGCTGGTCCTACACCCGCGTTCCCCGGGAAAGCGAACCGTATGTGCAGCCCTCCATTCCCACCTGGCACGGCCCCATCCGCGACGAGCGCGGCGACTGGATCTCGTCGCACGTGATGAACCAGGACTTCGTGGCATGGGTGGGGCAGGGGCGTATCGCGGACCGCAGCCTGGAGAACCTGAGCGCCAGCGACCGGGGCATCACCATGATCCGCAAGAAGTTCTTCGAGGAACTGGACGCTGTGGCGGCAGGCGCGGACCCCAAGGGAGTGATGCGCGATCCGGACAGGAATCACCGGGTGGAACTGCCCCTTGCCTTTCGCGAGATCCTGACCGGCGGACTGCCGCTGGCGGAACTGAAGGCCCATCCGGTGTTCGGCCGGCACCTGCACGACTATGTCTTCCAGGCCGGACAGCCCGAACCGGTGGCGCGGGCGTATCGCCAGGCCATGGGACTGGAGGATGACGGAGGCCACTGAGTCCCTCCGCGCCGCAAGGGCCGGGACTGGTCCAAATGCGGCGGATATGTATAATACTGTATGAGTGTTATAGCGAGGTTGGAGGAGACCCACCCATGATCATCGATTGCCATGCCCATGTAAGCGCGCCCACGGAACTGTGGGCCTACAAGGCGAGCCTGCTCGCCAGCCGCGGCAGCCACGGCCGCGGCAAGGTGAAAGTCACGGACGACGAGATCCGGGCCGCCGCCAACAAGGCCGAGACCTGGCCGATGGGGCACCTGGACTACCTGAAGAAACACGGCACGGACCTGCAGCTGGTGTCGCCCCGTCCTTTCCAGCTGATGCAGTCCGAGCGTCCGGCGCGGATCATCGACTGGTTCACCGAGGAGTGCAACAACATCATCTACCGGCAGACCCAGCTTTTTCCGGAGACCTTCGCCGGCGTGGCGGGCCTGCCCCAGGTGGCGGGCGAGCCGATCGAGCGGGTGCTGCCCGAACTGGAGCGCTGCATCCGAGAACTGGGTTTCGGCGGCTGTCTGTTGAACCCCGATCCGTTCGAGAACGGTTCGGAAGAAGCGCCGCCGCTGGGCGACCGCTACTGGTATCCGCTGTACGAGAAGCTGTGCGAACTGGACGTGCCGGCGCACATCCACGGCACGGGATCGCGTTCCGAGCGCGTGCCCTATTCGCTGCACTTCATCAACGAAGAGACGGTGGCGGTATTCGGCCTGCTGAACTCCAACGTCTACAAGGATTTCCCCGACCTGAAGGTGGTGGTCAGCCACGGCGGCGGCGCCATCCCCTACCAGCTGGGCCGCTTCCAGGCGCCCTCGCTGCGGCGGCCCGAGGGCGACCGCTTCACCGATCGCCTGGAAAAGCTCTACTTCGACACGGTGCTGTATACCGAGGAAGCGCTGCGCCTGCTGATCAAGACGGTGGGCGTGGACCGCTGCCTGTTCGGCACGGAGTGCCCCGGCGTGGGGTCGTCGGTCGATCCGGCCACGGGCCGCTCGATGGACGACGTCAAGCCGCTGATCGAGGGCTTCGACTGGCTGAGCGCGGCCGACAAGAAGAAGATCTTCGAGGACAACGCCCGCAAGGTCTTCAAGCTGCGGCAGTAGGAACCAGGACGGGGCGCCGCCGGCGCGCCCCGTGCCCGAAGGGACGGACATGAGCACGACCGCCAACGCGCCCGCGCTGCGCATCCCCGTATCGCTGCTGACGGGCTTCCTGGGCAGCGGCAAGACCACGCTGCTGGGCCGCCTGATCCGCCATCCGGGCATGGCCGACACTGCGGTCATCATCAACGAGTTCGGCGAGATCGGCCTGGACCATCATCTGGTCGAGGCGGTCAGCGGCGAGGCCGTGCTGCTGGCCAGCGGCTGTGTCTGCTGCACGATACGCGACGACCTGGCCGCCACGCTGCGCGAGCTGCACGACAAGCGCGAGCGGGGCGAGATCCCGGCCTTTCGCCGGGTCGTGATCGAGACCACCGGGCTGGCCGATCCCGCGCCCATCATTCATTCGCTGCTCAGGCACGCCGATGTCCGCCAGCTGTATGCGCTGGACAGCGTCATCTCGACCATCGATGCCGTCAACGCGGAGGCCCAGCTCGACCGCCAGCCCGAATCCGTGAAGCAGGCGGCGGTGGCGGACCGCCTGGTACTGACCAAGACCGACCTGGTGGACGAGGCGCGGACCGAGGCCCTGCTGGGGCGGTTGGCGCGCCTGAATCCCGGAGCCGACGTGGTGCGTGCCGACCGTGGCGAGGTGGACCCGGCGCGCCTGTTCGAAGTGGGCGCGCTGCCTCGGCACCGCGCGGCCGATACCGGCGATGAACCGGAGCCGGACGGTTACCTGGCCGGTGTCATGCGTCACGTCTGCGGCCCGGATTGCGAGCATGCGGGCAGGGCGGGCCGGCACGACGCCGGCATACGCACGCACGCCTTCCGTTTCCAGCAGCCCCTGGACTGGGAACGCGTCAGCGCCTGGCTGGGCGGGCTGGCCTATTTCCATGGCGATGCCCTGTTGCGGATGAAGGGCCTGTTGAACCTCAGGGGCGAAAGCGCGCCGGTCGCCGTGCACGCGGTACAGCATCTGTTCCACGATCCCGTCACGCTCGCGCGGTGGCCTGACCAGGATCGCGATTCCCGCCTGGTGTTCATCACCAAGGGCCTGGACCGGGAGGTGATCGCCGATGCGCTCGCCCTGGCCATGGCCGAGGACTGACCATGACAACGAATCGAACGCACGCCGTGATCCAAGGAGACGGAAATGGCTGAGGTAGTATGCGCGCTGGCGTGCTCGCACGGCCCCTTGCTGGCGACGCCGCCGGACATGTGGGACCTGCGCGCGGGCGCCGATCGCGAGAACAAGCGGCATTGGTATCGCGGCAGGCAGATGGACTACGCCACGCTGCTGGCGGAACGGCAGCCGGGTTTCCACGACGAGGCCAGCCTGCCGCAGCGGCAACTGCGCCACGACGCCTGCCAGCGGGCGCTGGACGAGATGGCGCGGCGGTTCCGCGCCGCGCGGCCGGACGTGGCCATCATCCTGGGCAACGACCAGCGCGAGGTCTTCCGCGAGGACCTGACCGCCGGCTTTACCGTCTATGCCGGCGACGAGATTCCCAACACCCCCTTGTCTGAAGAGCAGGTCCGGCGCCTGCCGCCCGGCGTCGCGGTGGCCGAGGAAGGCCACTGCCCGCCAGGGGGCGCGATCTATCCGGGCGACAGGCGGACCGCCGAGAGCCTGGTGCAGGCCTTGGTGGCCGAGTCCTTCGACGTGGCGGTGTCGTACCGGCTGCCCGGCGGCGCGGATCGCCAGCACGGCATTCCCCACGCCTTCGGCTTCATCTACCGCCGCATCATGGAAGATGCGCCGCCGCCGTCGGTGCCCATCTTCACCAACGTGGGCGTGCCGCCCAACCGGCCGCTCACGCGGCGCTGCCTGCAGATGGGGCATGCGCTGGCCAAGGGCATCGCGGCGCTGCCGTCCGATCTGCGGGTGGCCATCGTGGCCTCGGGCGGCTTCACCCATTTCGTCGTGGACGAAGAACTGGACCGCCGGATCCTGGACGCCATGCGCCGGGGCGACGAGGCGGCGCTGGCCGCCGTGCCCGAGTCGCATTTCGAGGGCAATACCTGCGAGATCAAGAGCTGGTATCCGCTGGTGGCGGCCATGAACGACCTGGGCCGCAGGATGGAAGTGATCGACTACGTGCCGTGCTACCGGACCGAGGCCGGGACGGGCAGCGGCATGGCCTTCGCGTCGTGGCAATGACGCGGCGCAAGAACCGAGGGAATGCAAGACATGGATAGCAAGGACATCGTGCGGCGCATGCAGCGCATCGACAGCTGCGCCTTTTCGGATGCGCTGGACAAGCTGGGCTTGAAAGGGACGGTGACGGGCCTGCCCAGGCGCGCCGCGAGCCGCCGCATTGCCGGGCGGGTGGTGACGCTCAAGCTGGTCGAGGCGTCGCAGGCGCCCCGCCACGACGGGCCGCCCCGGCACCTGGGCACCACCGCCATCGAAGCGGCCGAGCCCGGGGATATCGTCGTCGTCGAACAGCGCACGGGCGTGGACGCGGGATCGTGGGGCGGCATCCTGTCGCTGGGCGCGAAGCTGCGCGGCCTGGCGGGCGTGATCGCCGACGGTCCGGTACGCGATGCGGACGAGGCGAACGAGTACGACTTCCCCATCTATGCGCGCGCCACCACCGCGTTCACCGCGCGCGGCCGCGTGGCCGAGGCGGGTACCAACGTACCCGTGCGGATCGGCGACGTGACCGTCCAGGCCGGCGACTACGCGGTCGCCGACAGCAGCGGCGCGGTGTTCATACCCGCCGAGCAGGCCGAGGCCGTGCTGCGCGTGGCCGAGGAGATCGCCGCGCGCGAGGCCGCCATGGCGCGCGCGCTGATGGCCGGCCAGCGCATCACCGACGTGATGGGCGCCAACTACGAGAACATGCTGGCCCGCTGAAACGGGGCGGCGCAACGACGAACGACCGGAGACGACATGGACAAGAACGTAGAACGCATCGCCAGGCTGGATACCGCCACGCTGAGCGATGCGCTGGACCGGCTGGGCATCCAGGGCCAGTGCCACGGCATCAAGCCCCGCACCGCCGGTTTCCGCCTGGCGGGACGCGCCTTCACCATCCTGTATGGCCCCGCTTCCACGCCGCCGGGCACGGTGGGCGATTTCATCGACGACGTGCCCGACGGCCACGTCGTCGTGCTGGACAATGGCGGACGGGTGGATTGCACCGTGTGGGGCGACATCATGACCGAGATCGCCCACCGCCGGAAGCTGGGCGGAACCGTGATCGACGGCATCTGCCGCGACGTGTCGCTGTGCATGGACCTGGGCTACCCGGTCTTCAGCCGCGACCACTGGATGCGCACCGGCAAGGACCGCGTGCAGGTCGAGGCCACCAACGTGCCGGTCAATATCGGCAACGCCCGTGTCGCGCCGGGCGACCTGCTGCGCGGCGACGCCGACGGGCTGGTCGCGGTGCCGCAGGCGCACGAGGAAGCCGTGCTGGCGGCGGCCGAGGAGATCGCGATGGTCGAAGACCGCATCCGCGAGGCGGTGCGGGGCGGCATGCGCCTGGACGAGGCGCGGCGCGAGTTCGGCTATCACACCCTGCAAACGAGGAAGAAATGAGCCAGAGCCGTTTCCCGTTCATGTCGCTGCCCACCGTCACGGTGGATATCGAGCGGCCCAGCCCGGCCCAGCTGGAGCAGGCCGCGGCGCTGCCCAGTTCGACGCTGCACGAGGCGGCCGGCAAGATCGGCGCGCTGCCGTCGGCGATCAAGCCGGTGCATCCCTCGTTCCGCATCTGCGGTGCCGCCGTGACGGTACAGTCGCCGCCGGCCGACAACCTGTGGCTGCATCGCGCCATCGTCGCCGCGCAGCCGGGCGACGTGCTGGTGGTGCACGTCGGCGGCCACTACGAGGCGGGCTATTGGGGCGAGGTCATGTCGCAGGCGGCTCGCGCCCGCGGCCTGGCGGGGCTGGTCATCGACGGCTGCGTGCGCGACGGCGCCATCCTGGAGCGCTTCGGCTTTCCCGTCTTCGCGCGCGGCCTGTGCATACGGGGCACGGGCAAGGACTTCGATGCGCGCGGCTGGATCAACGCGCCGACGCTGTTCGGCGACGTCACCGTGCAGCCGGGCGACCTGATCGTGGGCGATACCGACGGCGTGGTCGCCATTCCCCGCGCCCGCATCGACGAGGTCCTGGCCAAGGCCCGCCAGCGCGAGGAGGATGAGGCCCGCATCATCGAGCGCCTGGCGGCAGGTGAAAACTCCCTGGACATCTATAACTGGAACCGGTGACCGGCTATAGGAGGAACAGCGTCGCCAGGCCCAGGAAGATGAAGAACCCCATGGTGTCGGTCGCGAAGGTCAGCAGGACCGAGGAGCCGATGGCCGGGTCCTTGCCGAAGCGGCTGCGGGTCAGGGGGACCAGCATGCCTATGCAGGCGCCGACCAGCAGGTTCAGGACCATGGCGGCCATCATGACGAGGCCGAGCGAGTAGCGGCCGGAGATCGCCCAGGCGAACAGGGCGGCGACCGCGCCGCCGCCCAGGCCCACCACCAGCGCGATTTCCAGCTCGCGGCGCACCAGCTTGCCGACGTTGGCCGAGTTGATGCGGCCCACGGCCAGAGCCCGGATGATCAGGGTCATGGTCTGGTTGCCGGAGTTGCCGCCTATGCCGGCGACGATGGACATCAGGAAGGCCAGGATGACGATGTGGCCCACGGTGTCCTCGAAGCGCGAGGCGACGAAGGCGGCGGTCGAGGCGGTGCACAGGTTGACCAGCAGCCAGGGCGCGCGGTTGCGGATGGCCTGCGGGATGGGGGCGAAGATGTCTTCTTCCTGCAGGCCGGCCTTGGACAGCGCCTGCTCGTCCGAGGCCTCGCGGATCACGTCCACCACCTCGTTCACGGTCACGCGCCCGATCAGGCGGCCCACGGCGTCCACCACCGGCGCCGACACCAGGTCGTAGCGCTCGAACGCGGCGGCGGCCTCGTCGGCCTCGTCCAGCGGCGCCAGGGTCAGGATCTCGGTTTCCATCACGTCGGCCACCTGCGTATCGGGGTCGCTGACGATGAGGCGGTTGATGGCCAGGCTGCCCATCAGCTTGTCGTGCCGGTCGACCACGAAGATCTGGTCGGTGTGGTCGGGCAGTTCCTGCAGGCGCCGCAGGTAGCGCAGCACCACTTCCAGCGTGACGTCGTTGCGCACGCGGACCATCTCGAAGTCCATGATGGCCCCGACCGAATCCTCGGGGTAGCTCATGACCTCGGTCAGGCGGGCGCGCTCCTCGTCGGTCAGGCCCTTCTGGACCTCGGCCACCACCTCGGGCGGCAGGTCGGGGGCCAGGTCGGCCAGCTCGTCGGCCTCGAGGTTCTCGGTCGCGGCGACCAGTTCCTCCTGGTCCATGGTCGAGATGAGCGACTCGCGGACCCAGTCGGCGACCTCCAGCAGGATCTCGCCGGCGCGCTCGGGACGGACCAGTTGCCAGACCGCCTGCCGGTCTTCCTTGGGCAAGGATTCGAGGATGAAGGCGATATCGGCCGGATGCAGGTCCTCGAGCAGCGCGCCGAGTTCGGCGTCATGCTGGCGATGGACCAGGGCCTCGACCAGCGGGGCGCGGGTATCGCCGGCTTCCTGCCGGTGGACCAGTTCTTCGACCAGGTGCTGGCGTCGCAGCAGTTCCTGGACATGCTCCAGGGCTTCCTGGGCATCTTCGGGCTCGAGCCGGTTGCGCTCGAGCGATTTGAGTTGGGTTGCTTGTTCGACCATCGCGCGGGAAAACACAAGACGGCCCCGCACGGGCCTTGGGTCTGGCGCCTGACGCGGGCGGACTCAGATGGGGCTCGAACGGAGGCCGGGGAACAAAAGGCCGGCTGGTAGTAAGGGTCTAGGTCGTGGCTGTGAGGCCATACCGGAAAAGCAGCACGCATGCACTGCGAAGTTGACGACGCCGCAATTGTACGCGCGCCACATGACATTCGGCCGCATTGCCCCGCCGGTTGGCGAGTTTGGTTGCAATTGAGTCACGGAATGGCCGCGCCTGGCATCCAGCGCAGCAGGCGGTCAGTGCGCGAGGCGAGGTAGGCCGAGCCCCGGTTCTTGTCGTAGAACCGGGGCCGGGGCAGCATGGAGGCCAGCCGCGCGGCCTGGTAGGACGACAGGTTGGCGGCCGAGGTATTGAAATAGTGGCGGGCCGCGGCCTCGGCGCCGAAGACGCCTTCGCCCCATTCGGCGATGTTCAGGTACAGCTCCAGGATGCGCTGCTTGGTCATGACCAGCTCGATCATGTAGGTGATGACCACTTCCTGGCCCTTGCGCAGGTAGTTGCGGGAGTTGGACAGGAACAGGTTCTTGGCGACCTGCTGGGTGATGGTGGAGCCGCCGCGCATGGGCCGCGAAGGCGGCTTGCGGCCGCGAGCCATCGCGCGTTCGGTCGCTTCGGCCAGTTGGCGGTTGTGGTCGTAGGCCTTTTCGACGGCGTTCCAGTCTATGCCGCCATGTTCCAGGAAATTGGCGTCTTCGGCGGCCACGGCGGCGCGCTTGAGGTTGTTGCTGATGCGGCCGTAGTCCACCCACTGGTAGTTCAGGCGCCGGTGGGGATCGCGTTCCTGCAGCCGCGCGAGTTCGCTGCGCATGATCGAGGTCGAGCCCGGCGGCATGTAGGCATACCAGAGCACCCAGCCGAACAGCCAGACCTGGTACAGCAGCACCAGCGCCACCGCGGCCAGTACCAGGCGCATGGCCATGCCCGCGACGCGGGCGGCAAGCGAGCGGCGGCGGACGGGGCGCGCGGGGCGGCGGGGAGGCATGTCAGGCGGAAAGCAGCTTGCGCAGGGCGGCCAGAACCGGCGCCGGATCGGGCCGCACGCCGCGCCAGATGTGGAAGCTCTCGGCCGCCTGGCCGACCAGCATGCCCAGGCCGTCGGCGGTGGCCGAGGCGCCGTCGGCCATGGCCTGGCGCAGGAAGGCGGTGGGGCGGGCGGCGTACATCAGGTCGTAGGCCATCGCGCCCGGGGCGTAGGCGCCAGCCGGCAGGGGGGGGGCTTCATCGTCCAGGCTGCTGGCGGTGGCGTTGATCACGAGGTCCCAGCCGCCGCCGGCCGGCAGGTCGGCATAGCCGCTTCCCCGCAGCGTGGCCCGGCCGGCGGGGAACGAGGCCGCCAGTTCCTCGGCGCGGGCCGCGGTGCGGTTGGCGATGTCGATGCGGGCACAGCCGGCCTCGATCAGCGGCAGCAGGATGCCGCGCGCGGCGCCGCCGGCCCCGGCCAGCAGCACCCGCGCGCCGGCCAGGCGGGCGCCCAGCCGCCGCAGGTCGGCGATCAGGCCGACGCCGTCGGTGTTGCAGCCGTGCAGCCGTCCGTCGGCCATCCACAGGGTGTTGACCGCCCCGGCTGCCATGGCGCGGGGGCTCAGGTGGGCGCGGGCCAGCTCGAAGGCCTGCAGCTTGAAGGGGACGGTGACGTTCAACCCGCCGCCGCCCGCGGCGAAGAAGCCGGAGACCCGGGGGGCGAAGTCGTCGACGGGCGCGCAGATGGCCTCGTAGGTGAGGTCCTGGCCGGTCTGCTCGGCGAACCGCGCGTGTATCCAGGGCGATTTGCTATGGGCGACGGGATTGCCGATGACGGCGTAGCGGGTGGGAGCGGAGGACATCAGCCGGGTTTCGCGAGTAGCTTGTCGTTGGTGAAGTACCAGGTGCGCGTGATGGCCAGCACGTCGGTGTCGCGCGCGATCTGGGGCGGGAACGGGGCGAACGGCGTGGCCAGCGCGACGATGCGCCTGGCCGCATCGTTGAGTATTTTATGTTCCGACGGCTTGTCGATGTCCATGCGTTCGACGGTGCCGTCGCTGCGTATATATACCGTCATGCGCAGGGAGCCGTATACCTTGCCGCGGGCCGCCGCCGGGTAGTTCTGGTTGCCCAGCGTCTCGACCCGCTGCCGCCACTGCTCGACATACACCGCGAAGCGGTATTCCGAGGTGGACGGGGCGAAGAAGTGCCGGCGCGGGCGCTTGTTGTAGTCGTCGACGCGCTGGGAGATCTCGGCGAACTGGCGGGCGAGCTGTTCGGCCCGTACCTGGGTGGGGTTGCGTTCGGGGGCGGGCGCGCCCAGCGGACCGGGAGGCGTGGGCGCCTGGCCGTGGTCGCGCGACAGCGAGGCGGCCAGGCGGCGCTGCTCGGCTTCCAGCGCGGCCTGGCGCTGCTGCAGTTCGGCCAGCAGCTTGCCGTCGCGGCTGGCGGCCGAGTGCGGCACCGGCGCCTTGGCATGCCCGGCGGCGGCATCGCCGCCGCCATCGCTGGCGACCTGCGCCCGCAATTGGGCCTGGGCCGGGGCGTGGCCGGTGCCAGCGTTGAGCAGCACCACTTCCAGCCCGTCGTCGCGTTCGGGGCGCGTGGGCCCGGGCGCGGTGAAGTGCAGGGCGAACAGGATGAGGTGGGCGAACAGCGAGATCGCCAGCGCACTCATCAGGTAGCGCCGGTCGGGCCGGGTGGTCCAGTCCTCGGCCAGTTGACCGAGGACGCGCGCGCCGGCGCGCCGGAGCCGGCGCGCCGGCGGATCCTGCGTGGAAGAAGGCCGGGGGCCGGAGGCCGCGGGCTTGCCGTCAGGGGGAAGGGGGGGAGCGGGGGGATGCGACACCCCGCGATTGTAAAGCGTCAGGCGGGGGCGGATGGCCGCACGGCATAGCGCGGCGGGCGGCCGGACAGGCCGTCTTCCAGGCTTTCGAGCATCATGTCGAGCTGCACCAGGATGGCGGCGGGCGATCGGCCCGAGATGTGGGGCGTCAGCACGACGTTGTCCATGCCCGCCAGTTCGGCCAGCAGCGCGGCGGGCGGCTCGGGTTCTTCCTCGAGCACGTCCAGGCCGGCCCCGGCCAGTTGCCCGGCGCGCAGCGCCTCCAGCAGGTCGTCGGTCTTGAGCACCGATCCGCGCGCGACGTTGATGACGACGCCGCCCGGCCCCAGGGCCTGGAACATTTCGCGGTTCAGCAGGTGGCGCGTGCGCGGCCCGCCGGGGCAGCAGGCGAACAGGAAGTCGCTGTTGCGGGCGAGTTCGAGCGGGTCGGCGTAGTAGGTGCCGGGCGCGCCCGGCTTGGGGGAAGGGTTGTGGTAGCCGATGTCGGCGCCGCAGGCGGCGGCGCGTTCGGCGACCATGCGGCCGATCTGGCCCAGGCCGATGATGCCCACCCGGGACTTGTTCAGGCTGGCGCGGGGGGCGCGCAGGGACGTCCAGGCTTCGCCGCGGGCCAGCCGGTTGCTCAGGGTCCGCAGGCCCCGCGCCAGCGCGAGGGCCAGGCCTATCGCATGGTCGGCCACCGTGGCGGCATTGGCGCCGGGGGCGTTGGTGACCACGATGCCCCGGGCATGGGCGTCGGCGATGTCGATGTTTTCGGTACCCGCACCCATGGAGCAGATCACCCGCAGGCGCGGCAGCCTGTCCATCTGGGCGGCGGTCAGGCCGGTCGAGCCGTTGGTGACCACCGCTTCGACGTCGGCGACGGCGGCGGCGCCGAAGTCCGGCGCGCTCTCGTGCAGGCGGTAGTGCCGCGCGATACCGTCGCGCAGCGCGGGCGGCAGGGGAATGATGGACAGGACGTGGCGGGTCATGGGTGGTTGTTTCCTGGAATGGGGATGCGCCGCGCGGGACACGGCGCACGGGCCGGACCGTTTCAGGCGGCCGGCTTGACCTCCTTCACGGCGCCCTTCCAGCCATTTTCCGTGATGTCGAAGACCGTGCCGTCCGGCATCCGGTATTTGACCTCATAAAACACGTTGGGGTCGGTTTCCTTGCGGCCGGTCAGGTAGGTGCCGCCGGCTTCGGTGATGCGCTTCTCGGCGGCTTCCAGGTCGTCGACCCACATGCCGAAGTGGATCACGCCGCGCACATCCTTCAGGCCCGCATAGCCGGGCACGGTCTCGTTGGCGAAGTTCAGCAGCGCCACGTTCATGACGCCGTCCGTCATGTAGATGCCCCGCATGGCCTTGCCGGCCCGGGTCATGCCGAAGGCCTTCTCGAAGAATTGGGCCGCGGCTTCGGGATCTTCCACCGAGAGGGCGATGTGCCTGAGTTTTTCCATGAGTGCTCCTGGTCGTTCAAGGGCTGATGGGGCTTCCCATCTTTTGGTGTTCCATTCTATATTACAGGTATACCAAAATTAATAAAGGATTTTTGTTGTAGTTTTTTTGGATACCTGTAATCGATTTGGCATGTAAGTTGCATCGGATGTCTCCGTGTGGTCCGGCGCCTCGGGTGAGCGCGTCGTGGGCCACTCCACCAAATCTGGAGCTCGGAATGAACAAGCAACGCAGGTCTTGCATGAAGGCGGGGGCCGTGGCCCTGGCCATGGCGGCATCGGGGGTGGCATGGACGGCCGGCGCGGCCGCGGATTCCTGGCCGGTGCGGCCCATCACCATCGTGGTGCCCTACGCACCGGGCGGCAACACCGACCTGATGGCGCGGCTGATCGGCGAGCAGCTTGCCAAGGCCTTGCACGTGCCGGTGGTGGTCGACAACAAGGCCGGTGCGGCGGGCCTGATCGCGGCGGAGTACGTGGCGCGATCGCCGGCCGACGGCTACACGCTATTCATGGGCACGCTTACGCAGATTTCCACGGCGCCGTTCACCAACAAGATCCGCTACGACCCGGTGAAGGACTTCGTGCCCATCGCCAACGTGGGCGGCAATCCGTTCGTGATCACGGTCAATGCGCGCGTGCCGGCGCGGGACGTGCAGGAGTTAATCGCCTATGCCAAGAAGCATCCCGGCAAGCTCAACATGGGGAACGCCGGCGTGGGCGGGCTGACGCATCTCTCGGCGCTGGTCTTCGCCAAGTACACGGGCATCGACGTGGTGGAAGTGCCGTACAAGGGGGCGTCGCTGGCGCTGGGCGACGTGGTGGCCGGACAGATCGACATGTATTCCGGCAACCTGTCCGAGGTCGTGCCCTATGCCCGCGACGCGCGCGTCCGGTTGCTGGGCGTGTCCAGCAAGAACCGCGTCAAGCAACTGCCGGATGTCCCGGCCCTGGCCGAATCGGTGCCCGGCATTCCCGAGGTCGAGACCTGGAACGGGCTGCTGGGGCCGGCGGGCATGCCGGCGCAAGCCGTGGACCGGATCTCCGGCGCGGTCCTGGCGGCGCTTGCCGATCCCGTCTTCCGCAAGAAGCTCGAGGACGCCGGCATCACCCCGCTGCCCGAGGCCAAGGAGCAGTTCGCCCGGCGCATCCGCCGCGACATCGAAGTGTGGAAACCGATGATCGAGATGGCCGGTATCAAACCCGAATAATCCAGGAGGAGGATCATGATGCAAGCAGACAAGCAGCGCGTTCTCATCGTCGGGGCCGGCCCCGTCGGCATGGTGTGCGCGCTGGCGCTGAACCGGCAGGGCATACCGGTGACCGTGTTCGAGCAGGAGCCCGGCCCGGTCAAGGACCAGCGCGCCGCGTCCATCCACCCGACCACGCTGGAGATGCTGGACGAGCTGGACGTGACCCGGACCATCGTGCCGCGCGGCCTGGTTTCCGAGACCTACCAGTACCGCGACCGGGTCAGCGGGAAACTGATCGCGGAGTTCGACCTGCGCGGGATGGCGGACGTCTTCCGCTTCCCCTTCGTGCTGCAATACGAACAGTACAAGCTGACGGGGGACATCGCGCAGCAATATGCCGACGAGTCGGATTTCGACGTACGCTACGGGCATGCGGTCGAACAGATCGAGCAGCATGCCGATCAGGTCGAGATCTCGGTCCGGGGGCCCGACGGCATCCGGCGCTATCGCGGCGCCTACCTGATCGGCGCGGACGGCGGGCGCAGCACCGTGCGCAAGGCCGCCGGCATCCCGTTCGAAGGCTTCACCTACCAGGAACGTTTCATCAAGATCGCGACCAGCTTCGATTTCCAGAAAGCCCATCCCGACTACGCCTATCGCAACTATTTTTCGGACCCGGACGAGTGGTGCAACCTGTTCAAGGTCCGGGGCGAGGCCGGGGAAGGGCTGTGGCGCGCCATTTTCCCGACCCGCGTGGACGAGTCCGAGGAAGAGGCGCTGAGCGAACGGGGCGTCGAGGCCAGGCTGCAGAAGTTCTTCCCCAAGGCCGGGCGCTACGAAGTGGCCTACTGCAACGTGTACGGCGTGAACCAGCGCGTGGCGCAGACCTTCCGGCGCGGCCGCCTTCTGCTGGCCGGCGATGCGGCGCACGTCAACAATCCCATCGGCGGCATGGGCATGAACGGCGGCATCCACGACGCCATCAACCTGGCCGGCAAGCTGGGCGCGGTGCTGAGAGGCGGGGACGACGCCCTGCTGGACCAGTACAGCCGCCAGCGGCGCCATGCCGCGGTGGCCTTCGTGCAGGCGCAGACCATCGCCAACAAGAAAATGCTGGAAGAAAAAGACGAGGCCAGCCGCCAGAAGAAATTCGAAGAGCTGGCGCGCATCGCGGACGATCCGGCCGGCGCGCGGCAGTACATGCGCCGCGCCTCGCTGCTGGAGAGCCTGGAAACCGCCAATGCCATCACCTGAGGACACCATGATCGATCCCACCCGCACGCTGGGCAGCCTGCCGCCCGAGCAGGCCGCCGAACTCGAGCGCGCCGGCCCCATCTGGGGCACCGACATCAATCGCTTCCGCGACCTGGTCGTCAAGCTGTACTCGCCGCTGGTGGCGGCGGCACCCAAGGACGGGATGACCGTCGCGCGCGATCTGCCCTACGGGGACAGCGCGCGCCAGGTGCTGGACATCTTCACGCCCGACGGCGCGCGCGATGCCGACGTCGTGGTCTTCGTGCACGGCGGCGCCTTCATTCGCGGGTCCAAGAGCGCCAATGGCCATATCTACGACAACGTGTCGTACTGGTTCGCGCGCCAGGGCATGGTGGCGGTCAACATGGAATACCGCCTGGCGGGCGAGGCGCCGTTCCCCGGCGGCGCCGACGACGTGGCCGCCGCCGTGCGCTGGCTGGCCGGGCACGTGTCCGCCCATGGCGGCAATCCGCGCCGCATGTTCCTGATCGGACACTCGGCGGGCGGCACGCACGTGGCCACCTATTGCTTCGATCCGCGCCGGGGCTATCGGCCCGATCCCGGCGTGCTGGGCGCGGTGCTGGTCAGCGCGCGGCTGCGGGCCGACACGCTGCCGGGCAATCCCAACGCCAGGGCGGTCGAGGCCTACTTCGGCACCGATCCGGCCCGCCACGAGGCCGACTCGCCCATGGCGTACGCCGCCGAGTCGGACCTGCCGGTGATGATCGCCATCGCGCAATACGAGAATCCCTACCTGGACCTGTACGGGCTGGAGTTCTGCCAGCGCGTGGCCCGCGCGCGCGGCTACGTCCCGCGTTTCGTGCAGATGATGCGGCACAACCATACGTCCATCGTCGCCCATTTCGACAGCGGCGAGGAAACGCTGGGCCGCGAGATCCTGGACTTCTTCCGCAGCATTGCCTGAGCTTCCCATTTAGAGGTTTCCATGAGTGACTCCGCCACGCTGGCCACCCGTGCCCAGCCGCTGGGCAAGTATCCCCACTACAAGACCATGGGTGACAGCATCTACCTGTCCGGCATCAGCGCCCGGCTGCCCGACGGCTCCATCGCCGGTACCACCCGCCATGCCGACGGCAGCGTGACCCGCGACATCGAGGTCCAGACCCGGGTGGTGATCGAGAACGTGCGGGCGACGCTGGCCGAGGCCGGCGCGACCCTGGCCGACTGCATCGACATCCTGGTATTTCTGACCGATATGAAGGATTTCCCGAAATACAATGCCGTCTACGGCGAGTATTTCGATGCAGGCGGCCCCACCCGCACCACGGTGGCGGTCAGCGAGCTTCCGCGTCCCGACATGATCGTCGAGATGAAGGTGGTGGCATGCCGGCCCCGGCCGTGACCGCATGCGTTACAGACCTATCGGGTAGTCATGTCCACGATTTCCTCCAAGATCTCCAAGCAGCTGGCTGAACAAATCATCGACGGCACCTATCCGCCGGGCACCAAGCTCGAGGAGCGGTCGCTGGCCGAGAAATTCAACGTGTCCCGTACGCCCATCCGCGAGGCCTTGCGCGAACTGGGCAGCCGGGGGCTGGTGGAGGTGATGCCGCGCCGGGGCGTGGTGGTCGCTTCCATCGGGGTCAAGGAACTGGCCAAGCTGCTGGAGGCCGACTGCGAGCTGGAAGCGCTGTGCGCGCGGCGCGCCGCCGAATGCATGACGGCGATGGAAAAGAAAGAGCTCGAGTTCATCTACGAGCAGAGCGCCGAGTTCGCCCGGAACGAGGACGTCGCCGGCTATCTGAACAACAACCGCCAGTTCCACGCCCATATCCTGGCCGGCGCCCACAACGAGGTGCTGGCCTCGATGGTGGCCGACCTGCGCGAGCGGCTGGCGCCGTTCCGCCAGGCCCAGGCCCACGTGAACGACCGGCTGTCGGTGTCGCACGACGAGCACGAGCCCATCGTCAAGGCCATCCTGGGCGGCGACCCCGAGGGGGCGTACAACGCCATGCGCAGCCACCATGCGCGCCTCAGCAACCACGTATTGCGGCTGATCCGCTCGCGCCAGGACGAGGACGCCTGAGCCTGCGGGGCCGGCAGGCGACCGCCGCAAGCCGGCTCAGGCCCCTTCTTCCGGCTTCGGTCCGTCGCCCGGGGCGGGGGCGCCGGCGTCGTCCAGGCGCTGGTCCGTGGGATCGGGGCCGTCCGCCGCATCCGTCTCGGCGATCTCCGCCGCGGTTTCGGCCGTCGGTTCGTCCTCGATGTCCTCGGCGTCCCCCTGCGCATCCACCACGTCCAGGAAGCGGCAGTCCAGGCTCAGGTCGAGTTCGTCGTCGCCCATGATTTCCAGCAGGACGTGGCGGCCGCGCTCCAGGTCGGGCAGGGTGCCCACGCGGGTATAGAAGGGCGCGTCCTTGAGCCTGACCAGGTCTTCGCGCAGGACCACGGCCTCGATGCGGCGCAGGCCCTGCTGCTTGATCCAGCGCAGGCACCAGAAGCGTTCCATGGCCTGCTGGAAGTCGGCATAGGCGCCGTACTTGGCCTCGAAGGCGCTGATGACGGCGTACAGGTCGGCTTCGCGGGGCTTGAAGGGGGCGACCAGGCGCGCCGACACGCCGTGCTCGATGGCGGCGATCAACTGGCCCTGGTTGACCAGGTCCACATAGCGCCGCAGCGGCGAGGTGCACCAGGCGTATTGCGGCACGCCTATGGAATCGTGGGGCGCCGCGGCCGTTCCCATCCGTACCCGGCCCATCTGCTGCGAGCGGTAGATGCCCGGCACGCCGCACGACGACAGCAGTCCGCCCCAGAGGTTGTTGGCCAGGATCATGTATTCGGCCACCAGCCGGTCCAGCGGCGCGTTGCGCTTGCGCTGCTCGATGCGCACGTGCGCCGATTCGGGGTGGTCGGGGTCGCCGTCCACGTAGAAGCTGAAATCGACCCGGTTGTTCGACTCGGGCTTGCCGCGGACTTCGTCGCGGCGCCGGGACAGGGCCTTGGCCAGCCGCCACAGCGGGCGAAAGACGTGGCCGTAGGGCAGCTCGGCGGCGGGGTCGTCCAGCTGTTCCTCGCCGATCAGGTCGTCCAGCGTGTTGTGGCGCAGGTTTTCGCGCACGACGATGCGCTCGATGCGCGATTCGTGAGACAGGATCTCGCCGGTGTCGGGATGGGCCACGACGTACAGCGACAGGGCGGGCACGGGCCGGCCGGCGTCCAGCGAGAACGCGGCGATCACCTCGTCGGGCTGCATCGGGATCTTGGCGCCCGGCATGTAGACCGTCGACATGCGCGCGCGCGCCAGCGCGTCCAGGTCACTGTCGCGCGTGACGGCCAGGGCCGGGACGGCGATGTGGATGCCGACCCGGAGCGTGCCGTCGTCCAGCGCCTGCACCGATAGCGCATCGTCGATCTCGGTGGTCGTGATGTCGTCCACCGAATAGGCTTCGACGTCGGCCAGCGGCAGGTCGCGGGCGATGGCGGGCACCTCGGCCGGGGCGAAGCCCGTGCCGCGCGGAAAATGCTGCGCGTAGAAGCGGCGCTTGTGGATGGCGATCGCGCTGGGGAAGGCGCCCAGGTTCATCAGCAGCCGTTCGGGGCGCATCTGCAACTGGGTGCAGGCGGCGTCCAGCGCCTTCCATTCCAGGGTGTTTTTGTCGGGCTTGAACAGCAGGGTCTCGGCCTGCCGGGCCAGCGGCTCGGGCAGGGTGCCGGCCTTGATCTCGTCCACCCAGGCTTGCTGCTGTTCGGCCTGGCGCTTCTTTTTTTCCAGGGCCGCCAGCGCGGCCGCCAGGATGTCGGGCGGGGCGGGACGGTACTTCCCCTTGCCGCGGCGATGGAAATAGACCGGCGCGCCGTGCACGCGCAGCAGCATGGCGGTCTGCTCCACCGGGGTGGGCGCGTGGCCGTAGTATTCCTCGGCCAGCACCGGGATGTCGAAGTCGTCCTTGGGCGCGCATTCCCACAGGAATTCCAGGTCCAGGTCCTGCGAGGCCGCGTCGGCCTCCTTCAGCAGGGCCTCGGGCGACGGCTGCTCGAAACGCACGATGACCGCGGATTTCTTGATCTTGCTGCGCTTGCCGCTGGCCGCCTCGACCTGCAGGCTGGTGTCGGTTTCGCTCAGGACAGTGGCGGCCTTGAACCCGCCGTCATCCTCGTAGAGGACATGCATCGTGTGTTTACCCTGGGATGGATTCGTCGTCTGCCGCGGCGTCGGCGAAAGCCAGGACGCCGGGCAGGTAATGCTCGAAATCGGAGATGCCGTGGTCGCCGCCTTCGATGATGTGCTGCCGCGCGCCCGCGTAGTGGTCGCGCATCTCGCGCCAGTCCAGCACTTCGTCGCCGGTGGCCGCCAATAGATAGTAGCGGCAGGGGCGGGTGATGCGCGCGACGGCGTAGGCGCGCAACTCGTCCACGTGGCCGGCGGTGAAGCTGAAGGGCTGGCCGTCGTGGTAGGACAGGTGTTCGCCCACCTGCGTGGCGAGGTCGCGCGCGCCGTGGACGACGGGATTGAGCAGGGCGGCGCGGCAGCCCAGCCGTTCGGCCAGCCAGGTCGCGTAGTAGCCGCCCAGCGAGGAGCCCACCAGGGTCAGTTCGCCGCCGTTCGCGCGCGCATGCCGCTGCATGTCGCGCGCCAGCGGCTCGGCCAGCTCCATGGCCTCGCGCGGGCTGGCCGGCAACTGCGGGCAGGCCCATTCGCGCCGGCGGCCGCGCTCGGCCATGGCCTGCGCCAACTGCCGCGCCTTGGCCGAGGCAGGAGAGGAACGGAACCCGTGCAGGTAGAGCAGCATCATGCCGAGCCGGTACCGGGGGCACGCTCGCGCAGCGCCCGCAGCAGTTTGTCGTGCACGCCGCCGAAGCCGCCGTTGCTCATCACCACCACGTGGTCGCCGGGCCGCGCCGCGGCCGCGATGGCCGCGATCATGGCGGACAGGTCCGACCAGCCGCTGGCCCGGGCGCCCAGCGGGGCCAGGGCTTCGGCCGGGTCCCAGCCCAGCGCGTGCTTGCCGTCCTGCGCGCCGAAGCAGAACACCAGGTCGGCGTCCTGCAGCGAGCCGGGAAGCTGCGCCTTCATGGCACCCAGCTTCATGGTGTTCGAGCGGGGTTCCAGGACGGCCAGGATGCGCTCGCCCGGGACCCGGGCGCGCAGGCCCGCCAGGGTGGTGGCGATGGCGGTGGGGTGGTGGGCGAAGTCGTCGTAGACCCGCACGCCGTCTACGGTGCCGCGCAGCTCCATGCGGCGCTTGACCCCGGCGAAGCGGCTCAGGGCCGCCACGGCGTCCGCCGGGACCACGCCCACGTGCTCGGCCGCCGCGATCGCCGCCAGGGCATTCATCCGGTTGTGCTCGCCGCTCAGCGTCCAGGCCACGCGGCCTGCGGACGTGCCGCGGTGGATGACTTCGAAGGCGCCCGATGCGTCCTCCGGTCCCGCCTGCCAGTCGCCTTCGGCGCCGAACGTGACGGTTTCCGACCAGCATCCGCGCGCCAGCACGCGGTCGATGGCGGGCGTGCGGGTGGGCGCGACGATCCGCCCCTGGCCGGGAATGGTCCGGACCAGGTGATGGAATTGGGTTTCGATCGCGGCCAGATCGGGGAAGATGTCGGCGTGATCGTATTCCAGGTTGTTCAGGATGGCGGTGCGGGGCCGGTAGTGGACGAACTTCGAGCGCTTGTCGAAGAAGGCCGTGTCGTACTCGTCGGCCTCGATCGCGAACACCGGCCGCCCTGTGCCCCGGCCAGGCGAGAGGCGCGCCGACACGCCGAAGTCCTGCGGCACGCCGCCCACCAGGAAGGACGGCTGCAGCCCGGCCGACTCCAGGATCCAGGCCAGCATCGAGGTGGTCGTCGTCTTGCCGTGCGTGCCGGCCACGGCCAGCACGTGGTGGCCGGGCAGGACATGTTCGCCCAGCCACTGCGGGCCGGACGTGTAGGGCAGGCCTTCGTTCAGGATGGCTTCCATCAGCGGGTTGCCGCGGCTTACCACGTTGCCGACCACGAACAGGTCCGGCGCGAGCGCCGTCTGGCCGGCATCGAAACCCTCGATCAGTTCTATGCCTTGTTCCATGAGCTGGGTGCTCATGGGCGGGTAGACGCCGGCGTCGCAGCCGGTGACGCGGTGCCCGGCCGCCCGCGCGATCAGCGCCAGGCCGCCCATGAAGGTGCCGCAGATGCCGAGTATGTGTAGATGCATGGTTGCCTGCTTCCGGTCGGGGTATGGATTGTAGACGCCCGGGCCGGTCCGGGCCGTCGCGGGGCCGGGCCGGGGACGAAGTATGATGTCGGGGTCACCTCCTCGGAGCAATCATGTCGTTTTCTTCTTTGCGCCAGGAAATCGCCGCCGCCGCGGCCCGGATGATCGCCGAGGACGGGCTGGACTACAGCACCGCCAAGCGCAAGGCGGTCAAGCAACTGGTGGGGGCCGGCAGCCTGCCCCGCGGCGACGTGCTGCCGGACAATGACGAAATAGAGAACGAGGTCCGCGAATATCAGGCCCTGTTCATGGGGGATACCCAGCCCGCGCGCCTGGCCAGGCTGCGGCGGGTGGCGCTGTCGGTCATGGACCTGCTGGAACGATTCCAGCCCTATCTGGTCGGTCCTGTCTGGAACGGCACCGCCGGCGAGCATTCCGACATCGCCCTGCAGTGCTTCGCCGACTCATCCAAGGAAGTCGAGATATTTCTCCTGAACCATGGCATCAAGTACGAAGTGGGCGAACGCCCGGATTTCCGCGGCCGCGGCAAGGTCGAGGCCCTGTACTTCCTCTGGCAGAAGGAAGGCGTCATGTTGAGCATCTATGATGGCCTGGCGCTGCGCGGCGCCTTGAAGCCCGGCCCCGACGGCCGCGCCGAGCGCGGCGACGCGCGGGCCGTGGCGCGGCTGCTGGACGACGTCGAGGGGCGGATGCAGGGGCAAACGGCATGAGCGCGCCCAAAGGGGGCGCGGCCTCCCGCGGGGAGGACGGCGCGCGACAGCAGGGGAGTACGGCGAGCGGATCTTCCCGCCGCCGGCTGCTGGTGTACGGCGGCACCGGCCTGGCGGCGGCCCTGGTGGGCGGCGGCGTGGCCTGGTGGCGCCTGGCGCCGACCGCGGCGTCCGACCGGGCGGTGAACATCCTGTACGCGCAGACCCTGGAAGGGCTCGACGGCCGTTCCTATCCGTTCCAGCAATGGCGGGGACGGCGCCTGGTGGTGAATTTCTGGGCGACCTGGTGCCCGCCCTGCGTGGACGAGATGCCGGAACTGGACATGCTGCACCAGGAATTCGCCAATACCGCGCAGTTTGTCGGGATCGGCATCGATTCGGCCGCCAACATGCGGAAATTCGTTGAAAAGGTGCCCGTAGGTTATCCTTTGCTGATCGCCGGCAACGTCGGTACGGAACTGGCCCGCGAGCTGGGCAATGCCAGCGGCGGACTGCCGTACACGGTAGTGATCGACGAAAAAGGGGCGGTAATCCATCAGTATTCCGGCCGGATCAAGCCCGATACGTTGCGGGGCGTGCTCAGGCCCGCCTGAAGGCCATCTCTGCCCCGGGACATCCCCGGGGGGGGGGATGGTCCCGACATGGCAGAATCGTCGAATTCGTTACAATTGATAGACAATATGGCGTGTTTTGCGTAAAAATCGCGCCCTTCCGTATCGCATCGCAGGCATATGGCCCATCGCATCCTGGTTCTGCACGGCCCGAATCTGAATCTGCTCGGCACGCGCGAGCCCGGTATCTATGGTGCGACGACACTGGCCGACATCGATGCACGGCTGCAGGCCCTGGCGCAGCAGCACGGCGCGTCGCTCGCCTCGTTCCAGAGCAACCATGAAGGTGCGCTGGTCGACCGCATCCAGGCGGCCGCGGGCGAAGGCGTCGATTTCATCGTGATCAATCCGGCGGCCTACACGCACACCAGCGTGGCGGTCAGGGATGCGCTCGCGGCGGTGGCGGTGCCGTTCATCGAAGTCCATTTGTCGAACGTGCACAAGCGGGAAGCCTTCAGGCACCGTTCGTATTTCTCCGACCTGGCCGTTGGCGTGATCGCCGGGCTGGGCGCCGATGGCTATGAAGCGGCCGTGCGCTACGCGCTGTCGCATTGAAGAAAATTACTGGGGAAGCCCCATGGATCTTAGAAAACTGAAAACCTTGATCGACCTGGTTGCCGAATCCGGCATCGCCGAGCTGGAGATCACCGAAGGCGAAGGCAAGGTGCGCATCGTCAAGTTCGCGCAAGGCGGCCAGCTCGCCGCCGCGCCCGCGGTCCAGGCCTACCAGGTCATGCCGCAGGCCGCCCCCGCGCCGGCCCCGGCAGCCGAAGCCGCGCCCGCCCCGGCGCCCGTCGTGGCCCAGGGCCACGTCGTCAAGTCGCCCATGGTCGGCACCTTCTATCGCGCGCCCAATCCCGGCGCCGCGGCATTCGTCGACGTCGGCCAGGCGGTCAAGGAAGGCGACCCGCTGTGCATCATCGAGGCCATGAAGCTGCTCAACGAGATCGAGGCCGACAAGGCCGGTACCATCAAGGAAATCCTGGTCGAGAACGGCCAGCCGGTCGAATACGGCCAACCCCTGTTCGTGATCGGCTGACCGGTCGACACCATGCGCATCGACACCCTGCCCGTTGATGCGCTTCACACCGTGTTATCAGTCGGGCGCCGGGACCGGCGCGCCAGTCCCGGCAAGGCATCGTCCGCCGCGACGCCGCCGGAGGAAGCCGCCCCGACCAGCCGTCCGACTTTTTCAGGACATTCGTTCATGTTTGAAAAGATCCTGATCGCGAATCGCGGGGAAATCGCCCTGCGCATCCAGCGCGCCTGCCGCGAGCTGGGGATCAAGAGCGTGGTCGTGCACTCCGAGGCCGACCGCGAGGCGAAGTACGTCAAGCTGGCCGACGAGTCGGTCTGCATCGGGCCCGCGCCGTCGCGCGAGAGCTACCTGAACATGCCGGCCATCATCTCGGCGGCCGAGGTCACCGACGCCGAAGCCATCCATCCCGGCTATGGCTTCCTGTCCGAGAATGCCGATTTCGCCGAGCGGGTCGAGAAGAGCGGTTTCGTGTTCATCGGCCCCAAGCCCGAGTCCATCCGCATGATGGGCGACAAGGTCAGCGCCAAGCAGGCCATGATCGCGGCCGGCGTCCCCGTCGTGCCCGGTTCCGACGGCGCGCTGCCCGAGGATCCGAAGGAAATCATCCAGATCGCCCGCAAGGTCGGCTATCCGGTCATCATCAAGGCCGCCGGCGGCGGTGGCGGACGCGGCATGCGCGTGGTCCATACCGAGGCCGCGCTGCTCAACGCCGTGACCATGACGCGGTCCGAGGCCGCGGCGGCGTTCAACAATCCCGACGTGTACATGGAGAAGTTCCTCGAGAACCCCCGCCACGTCGAGATCCAGGTCCTGGCGGACGGCCAGCGCGGCGCGATCTGGCTGGGCGAGCGGGACTGCTCGATGCAGCGCCGCCACCAGAAGATCATCGAGGAAGCGCCGGCGCCTCACATTCCGCGCCGGCTGATCGACCGCATCGGCGACCGCTGCGCCGACGCCTGCCGCAAGATCGGCTATCGCGGCGCGGGCACGTTCGAGTTCCTGTACGAGAACGGCGAGTTCTATTTCATCGAAATGAACACCCGCATCCAGGTCGAGCACCCGGTCACCGAGGCGATCACGGGCGTGGACCTGGTGCAGGAGCAGATCCGCATCGCCGCCGGCGAGAAGCTGCGGCTGCGCCAGCGCGACATCGTGTTCCGCGGCCATGCCATCGAATGCCGGATCAATGCCGAGGATCCGTTCCGCTTCACTCCCAGCCCGGGCCGCATCACCAATTGGCACGTGCCCGGAGGCCCCGGCATCCGCGTCGATTCGCACGTCTACAACGGCTATTTCGTGCCGCCCAACTACGACTCCATGATCGCCAAGGTCATTGCCTATGGCGATACGCGCGACCAGGCGCTGGCGCGCATGCGCATCGCCCTGTCGGAAATGGCGGTCGACGGCATTTCGACCAACATCGCGCTGCATCGCGAACTGCTCCAGGATGCCCGCTTCATCGAAGGCGGAACCAACATCCATTATCTGGAGCATCGCCTGTCCCAGCGTCCGGACTGAAGGTAGCGAGTCCGTATGCGCGAACTGGTGTTCGACTGCCCCGAGCAATTGGCCGAGCCGCTGTCCGACGCGCTGCTGGAAGCGGGCGTGTTGTCGGTGTCGGTCGAGGATGCCGATTTCGGCACCGAGGCCGAACGGCCCTTGTTCGGTGAGCCCGGCCTCGAGCCGGAAACCCAGGCCTGGTCGCGCAATCGCGTCGTGGCGCTGCTGCCCGACGGCGAGGATCCGGCCCAGTTGCTGGCCCTTGCCTGCGCGGCCTGCGGCATCGACGACACCCCTGCCTGGCAATTGCGCAAGGTGCCGGATGCCGACTGGGTCCGCCTGACCCAGTCGCAGTTCGAGCCCATCGAGGTCGATGCCCGCATCTGGATCGTGCCGACCTGGCACGAGGTGCCGGACCGCCCGGGCACCATCTCCATCCGCCTCGATCCGGGCCTGGCCTTCGGCACCGGCAGCCATCCCACCACGCATCTGTGCCTGGCCTGGCTGGCCGCCAATCTGCGGGCTGGCCGCAGCGTGCTGGACTACGGCTGCGGTTCGGGCATCCTGGCGATCGCCGCGCGCAAGCTCGGCGCCGGCGAAACCGTGGGCATCGACATCGACCCGCAGGCGGTCCAGTCCGCCCAGGCCAATGCGCAGGCCAACGGGGTCGAGGTGCTGACCGGGCTGCCCGATGTGCGCCAGGGCTGGCGCGCCGACGTCGTGGTGGCCAACATCCTGTCCAATCCGCTCAAGGTGCTGGCGCCCATGTTGTGCGATCGCGTGTTGCCGGGCGGCGACCTTATCCTGTCGGGCGTGCTCGAGCGGCAGGCCGACGAAGTCGCGCGGGCGTATGCGCCATGGATCGAGATGAAGGTCTGGCGCGCGCTGGACGGTTGGGTCTGCCTGCACGGGCAGCGTCCCGCCTGACGGACGCCCGGCATGACGCTCGCCACTCGCTGCCCCCAGTGCGCCACGGCGTTCCGGGTGGCCCCGGACCAGATCAAGCTGCGTGGCGGCTGGGTGCGGTGCGGGGTCTGCAACGAAGTCTTCGATAGCAGCCAGAGCCTGATCGAGCTGGACCCGGCCGGCGGCGCGCCGCGCCCGGTGGCCGCCGGACCGGCCTTTCCGCCCGAGGCGCCAATCTCTTCGCCCGAGGCGCCGGCTTCCCCGCCCGAGTCGCCGGTCGAGCCGCACGTGCTGCGCCGGCGCGGAGAAGGCCTGGTCGCTTCCATGCAAGACGATGGCAGCCAGGCGCCTACGCCCGAACCCACGCCCTCGTTCTCTTCGCCGCTGGCCGTTGCCGCCGGCGAAGCCGGCGTGCCGGACCGCGAGGCAACGCCGGGCGCCGAGTCCTTCCCGGTCGCGGGCGCTTCGCCGAAGCCGGCCTTGACGGACGAGGCGGCCGATGGCGCCCTGCCTTCGGTGCTGCGATCCCGCCGCGCCGCGCCGGCCACGGCATCCGACGGTGCGCCAGTCCAGCCGCCGGATGCGGAGGCCGGACCCGCCGTCGCCGTCCCGACGACGCCTGCCCTTGGCTCCGCCGAAGACGCACACGCTCCCATCGTGGGCGAATCCCGCCCACGCGAACGGGAGTCCCGCGGCGACGAGGCGCCCGATTTCCTGGACGAAGAGGCCCGGCAACGCCGGCGGCGTGCCCAGTGGCTGTGGGGCCTGGCCGCGCTGATCGCGCTACTGGTCCTGCTGGCCCAGGCGGCCTGGATCTTCCGTGCCGAGATCGCGACCCGCGTGCCCATGCTCCGTCCCGCCATGGAGCGGCTGTGCCAGCGATGGCAGTGCACGGTCGGCTATCCCCGCGCGCCCGAACTGCTGGTCATCGAGTCCTCGTCCGTCGAGCCCTGGTCGCCCGAGTCGCCGGGATTTGCGCCCCCCATCGCCGACGAGGCCGAGCCGGTGCCGGGCGAGTCCGCCGGCATCGTGCTGCCGACGCGCCAGCTGGCGCTGCGGATGGTGTTGCGCAACCGCGCCACCTTTCCGCAGTCCTGGCCCGCCATCGAACTGTCGCTGATGGACCTGTCCGACGCGGTGGCCGCCCGCCGCGTGCTGCTGCCCTCGGTCTATCTGTCGCCCCGGGATTTCGCCCAGCCGCTGGGACCGCTCCAGGAGCGGGTCCTGCGGATTCCCATCGAAACCATCGACGCCCATGCCACCGGCTACCGCGTCGCCATCTTCTATCCGTGACCGCCATGGCCCATCCCGAAACCGCTCCCGTCATCATCTGCGGCTCCGTTGCGTTCGATACGATCATGGTGTTCGAAGGCAAGTTCCAGGAGCACATCCTGCCGGAGCAGGTGCACGCGCTCAGCGTGTCCTTTCTCGTGCCGTCCATGCGCAAGGAGTACGGCGGCTGCGCCGGCAACATCGCTTACAACATGCGGCTGCTGGGCGGCACGCCCGTGCCCGTGGCCACGGTGGGCGAGGACGCGGGCGACTACCTGCGCCGCATGCGCGAGCAAGGCACCAACGTCGACTGGGTCAAGGTCGTACCCGGCACCTTCACGGCGCAGTGCTTCATCACGACCGACCTGGCGGACAACCAGATCACCGCATTCCACCCCGGGGCCATGTCGGCGGCGGCCACCAACGACCTGACCGGCGCGCCCGGCGTCTGGGGCATCGTCGCGCCCGACGCGAAGGACGGCATGTTCGCCCATGCGCGGCGGCTGCACGCGCAAGGCATCCCCTTCATCTTCGACCTGGGGCAGGCCATGCCGCTGTTCAACGGCGAGGACCTGGAGGAAATGCTGGCGCTGGCGCAGGTGCTGACCGTCAACGATTACGAGGCCCATGTGGTCGAGCAGCGCACGGGCCGCAGCATGGCGGACATCGCCGCGGGCCTGCAGGCGGCCATCGTGACCCGGGGCGAGAAAGGCTCGACGCTGCTGACCGGCGGCCAGGAGATCCACATCGATCCCGTCAAGGCCGAGGCCGTGGTGGACCCCACCGGTTGCGGGGATGCCTATCGCGCCGGGCTGCTGTACGGCCTGACCGTGGGATGGCGCTGGGAAGACTGCTGCAAGCTGGCCAGCCTGATGGGCGCCATCAAGATCGCCTGCCGGGGCCCGCAGAACCACCAGATCAGCCGCGAGGAGATTTCGTCGCGCCTGGAACGCAGCTACGGGCTTTCGCTGCCGCAAGGCTGATGCGATTCGCCGTGGTCATGGTTTGAAACAACCTGGGCCGGTCGGGGGCGGGCGCCCAAGGGCCGGTGGGCGAACCGACAGGGTATAAATCCAGTCCAAGATCTTTGTTTCATACCAAGAAGAGGGCGCTGCGGCGTTTCTCCGCTTTTCCATCAGGATGGCTCTATGAACCCAAGCAATTCGTCTCTTTCCCTGGCTGCCGGGCGCGGGCGCGCCCTGGCGGTGGCTGCCGCGCTGTCGGCGCTGGCGCTTTTGGCCGGATGCGCGACGGGCAGCAACTCGGCGTCGGTCTATGACCGCAACCAGGCTCAGCGCGAGCAGGTGGTGCGCATGGGGACGGTGGAGTCGGTGCGACGCGTCACGATCGACCGCGGCCAGACCGGCGTGGGCACGGCCGGCGGCGCGATCGTCGGCGGCGTGGCGGGCAGCAGCATAGGCGGGGGCCGTGGCCAGATCATCACCTCGGTGCTGGGCGCGATCGCCGGCGGCATCGCCGGGCAGGCCGTGGAAGGCGGGATGTCCAAGCGCGAAGGCCTGGAAATCACCGTCCGCTTCCAGAACGGGGAGTTGCGCTCCATCGTGCAGGAAGCCGACGAGATGTTCTATGTCGGGGACCGTGTGCGCGTGTTGAGCGGCACCGGCGCCACCCGCGTCACGCACCTGTAAGGCAACGAGGCCGGCGCCGCTTGCCCGGCGGCGCCGCATCGATACCGGGGCGGGCCCTGGGCCCGCGTGGCCTTACAGCCCGAAGATGGGCAGGCCGATGCGGGACAGCACCATCAGCGCGATCTGCGTCAGCAGGAACAGGACCAGCGGCGACAGATCCAGGCTACCCAGCGAAGGCAGCACGCGCCGGATCGGATCCAGCAGCGGGGCCGTCAACGCGTGAAGGACCGGCATGGCCGGCGCGCCGGGGTTGACCCACGACAGGATCACCATCAGCAGCGTGACCCACATCACCAGATTGATGGACCACTTGAGCATCAGCATCAGCGCGATCCACAGCCCCTCGGGCAGCATGGAAAGCGGATTGCCCCCCGCAACCAGGATGATGGCCGCCAGATAGACCAGCGCCGTCAGCCAGGCCGCCACCAGGCAGGCCCAATCCACGCCACCCCGCCCCCCCAGCACCCGCCGCAGCGGAATCACGATCCAGTCCGTGACCTGGAACACGGTCCGCGAAATGGGGTTGTACGGCGGCATCCGCACGAACTGCAGCCACAAGCGCAGCAACAGCACGGCCCCGTAAAGGGTGAAAACGACGTTGAGCAAAAACCGGGCGATATCGCCAACCATGAGGACTCCGGGCACCGTACTGCTGTTCAGCAGGTTGTAAGCAAAAGATTATAACCCCCCCCCTACGCGCTGACGCGCGCCCCCCAGGGGGCGGCACTGGCGGACCGGCAAAGCCGGATCCGCGGTGCCCTGGATCAAGGCAAGCAAGCGGTGCTTCGCACCGAGATATCCTACGCAGACCCAGGATGCGGTGGATCCGGCTCCGCCGGTCCACCCGCATCGCCCCCTGGGGGGCGCGCGAAGCGCGTAGGGGGGGCCACAAAAAACCCCGCCAAAGCTCGCACCTTGGCGGGGTTTGAATCAGAGCGCAAGGCGCTCCGATTAGGGCTTACGGGCGGCTGCCCGTAGGGAAGGGCCAAGCAGCGGCAGGGTTGAGCGCCGTTTTCGCGCCCGGCGCAGCCGCGGTGGACGGCGCAGGGGCAGGCTTTTTGGCTGCAGGCTTCTTGGGAGCAGCCTTCTTGGCCGGCGCCTTCTTCGCAGCAGGCTTCTTGGCAGCAGCGGCCTTCTTGGCCGGGGCCTTTTTCGCCGCGGGCTTCTTGGCGGCGGCAGCCTTCTTGGCCGGGGCCTTCTTGGCTGCGACCTTCTTCACTGCGGCTTTCTTGGCCGGAGCCTTCTTGGCCGCAACCTTCTTCACTGCGGCTTTCTTGGCCGGAGCCTTCTTGGCCGCGACCTTCTTCACTGCAGCTTTCTTGGCCGGGGCCTTCTTGGCCGCGACCTTCTTCACTGCGGCTTTCTTGGCCGGGGCCTTCTTGGCCGCAACCTTCTTCACTGCCGCCTTCTTGGCCGGGGCTTTCTTAGCCGGGGCTTTCTTGGCTACCGCTTTCTTCGCGGCCTTCTTGGCTGTCGCCATGGTCTGCTCCTTTACGAGACGTTCAGGGACCCAGAACACGAACCCGCTCGGACCATCCTCACGGGCTATTCATCGGCGCAAGCCCTGCTGGTGAACGAAACCTCAACAGCGGAATCAGTTTGCGCTAATGAATGCTGCACACAGCCATTCGACATACCCCGCAACTGGTGCGACCCATGTCGAATGACTTGGCAGGCGGTTTCCCGCCTGCCGGATGACACCCCCGTTTGCCCGGCCGCCGGTGCTTCGTCTTCGACAAAGCAACATGCGCAGGGGCCGGATGGTGCGCTGGGCGAGGGGACCTGCCCCATGCGCCGCGTCTGAACTCATCCGGGCCCTGCCGGGCGCCCGAGGGCGCCTGATCCTGTCTACGTGTGGTCTAGTCCCAGCTCAGCGCCCCGCCGGTCTGGTACTCGATCACACGCGTTTCAAAGAAATTGCGTTCTTTCTTCAAGTCGATCATTTCCGCCATCCACGGGAAGGGGTTCTCTTCCTGCGGGAACAGCGGTTCGATGCCGATCTGCTGGCAGCGGCGGTTGGCGATGAAGCGCAGATACGATTTGAACATCGGCGCATTCAGGCCCAGCACGCCGCGCGGCATGGTGTCTTCGGCGTAAGCGTATTCGAGTTCGACCGCCTTGCGGAAGAGTCCGCGGATTTCCTCGCGGAATTCCGGCGTCCACAGATGCGGGTTCTCGAGCTTGATCGTGTTGATGAGGTCGATGCCGAAGTTGCAGTGCATGGACTCGTCCCGCAGGATGTACATGTACTGCTCGGCCGCGCCGGTCATCTTGTTCTGCCGGCCCAGCGCTAGGATCTGGGTGAAGCCGACGTAGAAGAACAGGCCTTCCATCAGGCATGCGAAGACGATCAGCGACTTCAGCAGGGTCTGGTCGGCCTCCGGCGTGCCCGTCTTGAAGTTCGGGTCGGCGATGGCGTCGATGAAGGGGATCAGGAACTCGTCCTTGGCGCGGATGGACGGAACTTCATTGTAGGCATTGAAGATTTCCGACTCGTCCAGGTCCAGGCTTTCGACGATGTACTGGTAGGCGTGGGTGTGGATCGCTTCCTCGAAGGCCTGGCGCAGCAGGAACTGCCGGCACTCCGGGGCGGTGATGTGGCGATACGTGCCCAGCACGATGTTGTTCGCGGCGAGCGAGTCGGCCGTGACGAAGAACCCCAGGTTGCGCTTGATGATGCGGCGCTCGTCCTCGGTCAGGCCCTCGGGGTTCTTCCACAGCGCGATGTCGCGCGACATGTTGATTTCCTGCGGCATCCAGTGGTTGGCGCAGGTGGCCAGGTATTTTTCCCAAGCCCACTTGTACTTGAACGGGACCAGCTGGTTGACGTCCGTCTGGCCGTTGATGATGCGCTTGTCCGCGATGTTGACGCGACGCGAGGAGGCGGCGCCGGGCGCCGCAGCGCCCGCGGCCAGCGCGACCTCGTCGAACGCGCCGGCGTGTTCGCGCGGCGCGGCGGTGCCCGCCGGCTGCAGGGCCGGCGTGGCGGAGGGGGTGGATACTTCTTCGTCCCAAGACAACATAGATCGACTCCGGTATTCAGCGGGGGTTATTGGCAGGCTTCGCACTCTTCGAAGCCAGGGTCACCCGGCTTCATGGTGCATACCGCCCCGACGATTTCCGGTTCCGGAAGGTTGGTGCCCGCCGCGGACATTCCCGCATTGGACGAGGCCGTGGGCACGGCGTTCAATTCGCCGCCGCGTCCGGTCGATTTTTCAGCGCTGGTCGCACCCAGGGTGCGCAGGTAGTAGGTGGTCTTCAGGCCGCGCTGCCAGGCCAGCTTGTACGTCTCGTCCAGCTTCTTGCCCGATGCGCCCGCCATATAGATATTGAGCGATTGCGACTGGTCGATCCACTTCTGGCGGCGCGCCGCGCATTCCACGAGCCAACGGGGCTCTACCTCGAAGGCCGTCGCATACAGCTTGCGCAGCTCGGGAGGCACCCGGTCGATCTTGGCGAGACTGCCATCGAAGTACTTCAGGTCTGCGATCATCACCTCGTCCCACAGCCCGAGCTTCTTGAGATCACGCACCAAGTAATCGTTGACGATCGTGAATTCGCCGGAGAGATTCGATTTGACGTACAAGTTCTGATAAGTCGGTTCAATGCACGCAGATACGCCAATGATATTGGAAATCGTCGCCGTCGGGGCAATAGCGATGCAGTTCGAATTGCGCATGCCATGCAGTTTGATGCGCTCGCGCAACGCATTCCAGTCCATCGACGCGCTTTCGTCGATGTCGACGTAGCCTCCGCGCTCTTCGCGCAGCAGCTTGATGGAATCCTGCGGAAGAATGCCGCGGTCCCACAGCGAGCCTTCGAACGACGAGTAGCGGCCGCGTTCCTCGGCCAGTTCGGTCGACGCGAGGTAGGCGTAGTAGCACACCGCTTCCATCGAGCGGTCGGCGAATTCGATGGCGGCATCCGACGCGTAGGGCACGCGCATGATGTGCAGCGCATCCTGGAAGCCCATGATGCCCATGCCGACGGGACGATGGCGCAGGTTGGAGTTGCGGGCCTTGTCGACGGCGTAATAGTTGATGTCGATCACGTTGTCGAGCATGCGCATGGCGACGTGGATCGTGCTGCGCAGCTTGTCGTGGTCGAGCTCGACCGTGCCGTCGGCGTTGGTCTTCAGGTGCGCGACGAGGTTGACCGAACCCAGGTTGCAGACCGCGATCTCGGACTCGTTGGTGTTCAGCGTGATCTCGGTGCACAGGTTGGAGCTATGGACGACGCCGACGTGCTGCTGGGGCGAGCGGATGTTGCAGGGATCCTTGAACGTGATCCACGGGTGGCCGGTCTCGAACAGCATCGAGAGCATCTTGCGCCACAGCGACATGGCCGGGATCTTCTTGAAGAGCTTCAGTTCGCCGCTGGCGACCTTGGCTTCATAGCCCAGGTAGGCCTTCTCGAATTCCTTGCCGACCTTGTCGTGCAGGTCGGGGCAGTCGGACGGCGAGAACAGGGTCCATTCGGCATTGTCCATGACGCGCTTCATGAACAGGTCGGGGATCCAGTTGGCCGTGTTCATGTCGTGGGTGCGGCGGCGCTCGTCGCCGGTGTTCTTGCGCAGTTCGAGGAATTCCTCGATGTCCAGGTGCCACGTCTCGAGGTACGTGCACACGGCGCCCTTGCGCTTGCCGCCCTGGTTGACCGCCACCGCGGTGTCGTTGACCACCTTCAGGAAGGGGACCACGCCCTGGCTTTCGCCGTTGGTGCCCTTGATGTGGCTGCGCAGCGCGCGCACGGGGGTCCAGTCGTTGCCCAGGCCGCCGGCGTACTTGGCCAGCAGCGCGTTTTCCTTGATGGCGTCGTAGATGCTTTCCAGGCTGTCGGCCACCGTGGTCAGGTAGCACGACGACAGCTGCGAGTGCAGGGTGCCGGCGTTGAACAGGGTCGGCGTCGAGCTCATGAAGTCGAACGACGACAGGATGTTGTAGAACTCGATGGCGCGGGCTTCGCGGTCGGTTTCTTCCAGGGCCAGGCCCATCGCGACGCGCATGAAGAAGGCCTGCGGCAGCTCGATGCGGGTGCCCTTGATGTGCAGGAAGTAGCGGTCGTACAGGGTCTGCAGGCCCAGGTAGGTGAACTGCAGGTCGCGCGTATCCTTCAGCGCCGCGCCCAGGCGCGCCAGGTCGAAGGTGGCCAGCTTGGGGTCAAGCAGGCCGCCCTCGATGCCGCGAGCGATGAATTGCGGGAAATATTCGGCGTAACGCGTGGCCATGGCGGCTTGTTCGACCTCCTCGCCCAGCACTTCCTTGCGGATGGTGTGCAGCAAGAGACGTGCCGTGACCGTGCTGTAGGCCGGATCCTTTTCCAGCTGCGAGCGCGCGGCCAGGATGGCGGACTTGAAGATCTCGTCGGTGGAGACGCCGTCGTACAGGTTCTTGACGGTTTCCTTGAAGATGCCCTCGGCCGAGACGAATTCCTCCAGGCCCGAGCACGCGGCCTGGATGATGGCCTGCAGGTGCTGGGGGTCGAGCGGGATGCGCAGGCCGTTCTCGGTGACGTGCACGACCGCCTGGTCGGGCGAGGTGTGCATCAGCGCACGCTGCTGGGCGCGCTTTTCACGGTACAGCACGTAGGCGCGCGCGACGTCATGCTCGCCGGAGCGCATCAGCGCCAGTTCGACCTGGTCCTGGATGTCTTCGATATGGACCGTGCCGCCGCTGGGCTGGCGGCGGACCAGCGCGTGGACGACCTGTTTGGTCAGGCCTTCGACGAGCTCGCGCACACGCGCGGAAGCAGCGCCCTGGCCACCGTTGACGGCCAGGAAGGCCTTGGTCAGCGCGATGGAAATCTTGCCGGGTTCGAATCCGACCACGGCGCCGTTGCGCCGGATGACCTTGTGGTCGGAATACGCGGTCTGGTCGGCTTCGGTCTGTGCGGGCTTGGAAGCTAGCGGCGCAGCGGTCGATTGGGCCGAGGGAGTCGAGAGTTGCATAAGGCCTCCTGGATGCATGAAGGCGCGGGGGGCCGCGCCGGTACTCGGTGTTCTGGGATTTGCAGCGAATATTCTTGATTACAAGGGCGTCAGGCCGCGCCGGAGCGCGGCTTGGGGCCTAACGACGAGGTGCGCGGCAGTGGCCGCCGCACATCCGGGCTGGTCTGGATAAGCCATGTTTTCCCCCTCCCTTGCAGCGCGGGCACTACATCTAGTGGTGTGTGACCGGCAAGGCACTAATTCTAGGGGGGGTGCAGATTGTACGGCAAGTGTCAAAATGTTGCTGGCGGAGAGAATCCGGCGCTCGCATAGGCAAATCGGGCTCTATTTATTAGACAGCCAGCAACCATGCGTGTTTCACGACGAAAGGTGCACGAGGCACGCGTGAAATGCGGCGTTTGCAGCGCGTGAAACAGAGCGGGCGCGGGCTGGGCGTGGGCGGGCCGGGGTTGGCGAGGGCGAGATTCTACAGGAGGGGAAGGGCGGTCCAGCCCGTTTCCCGGCCGTAGCGGGCCCAGTCGAAGGCGGGGCCGGGGTCGGTCTTGCGGCCGGGGGCGATGTGCTCGTGGCCGCGGACGGCCTGCAGGGGGTAGCGGGCGCGCAGGGCCGGGGTGAGCCAGGCCAGGGCGCGGTACTGGGCGTCGGTGAAGGGCACGGTGTCGCAGCCTTCGAGTTCGATGCCGATGGAGAAGTCGTTGCAGCGTTCGCGGCCGTCGTGGCAGGAGACGCCGGCGTGCCAGGCCCGGCGGTCGGTGCTGGCGAACTGGACGATGGCGCCGTTGCGGTCGATCAGGAAGTGGGCCGAGACCTTCAGGCCGCGCAGGCAGTCGAACCAGGGGTGGGCATCGCAATCGAGGGTGTTGGTGAACAGGGCCTCGACGTAGGGGCCGCCGAATTCGCCGGGCGGCAGGCTGATGTTGTGCAGGACCAGCAGCGAGATTTCCGTGCCGGGGGGCCGCTCGTCGGTGTTGGGGGAAGGGACCCGGCGCACGGCGGGGTGGTCGATCCAGCCCTGGCCGTCCAGCCGCGCGGCGACGTTCATTTGCCGGGACCCTTCAGCGAGTGGGCCAGGCTGCAATAGTTATAGCCCTTGCGCCGCACGGCTTCGGACGGCGGCAGGTGGATGCCGCAATGGGCGCAGCGCACCATGCCGTCGGCCGGGAAGCGGCTGGCGTCGGCCCGACGCGATTCGCGGCGGTGGCCCTTGACCGCGCTGCGGGCGGCGATGCGGGCCACCAGCAGGGCGACCACGATGACGAACACCCAGAAAAGTAGCTTGCCCATGGTGGTTGGGGGTCCTGGTTTCTAGCGGTGCAGGATGAACTCGAGCACGAACCGGGTGCCGGTGTAGGCCAGCAGCAGGAAGGCGAAGCCGACCAGCGTCCAGCGCAGCGCGATGCGGCCGCGCCAGCCCCAGACCTGGCGTCCCAGCAGCAGCAGGCCGAAGGTCAGCCATGAGAGCAGCGTGAAGACGGTCTTGTGGTCCAGGGGCAGCGCGGTGCCCGACAGCGACTCGGAGATGACGATGCCGCTGATGACGGCCAGGGTCAGCAGCACGAAGCCGACCCAGATCAGCCGGAACAGCAGGCGTTCGAGCACCAGCAGGGGCGGCACGGCGTCGAACAGGCGGGCGTAGACCCGGGCCGAGTGCCGGGGCTGGGGCGGGTTGCTGGCCGAGATGTCGTGCAGGCGCCGGTCGGCCGAGGCCATCAGCAGCGCGTGCAGGGCGGCGATGGTGATCATGCTGTAGGCGGCCAGCGCGATGGCCAGGTGCACGCGCAGCCAGCCGCTGTCGGCATGGGCGATGACGCGGCCCTCGGGAAAGACCACGGGCAGCACGGTGCCGATCACGCCCAGCGGCATCAGCCAGAGCCGCAGGCCGTCGATGGCCACCCACAGGCTTTCGGCCCAGAAGACGACCAGGCCCAGCCACAGCGCGGCCGAGATGCCCAGAGCGAAGCCCAGTTTCAGGTTGCCGTCCCCCAGCATGGCCTGCTGGACCGCCAGGCCGTGCAGGATCAGCACCAGCGCCAGCCCCAGGCGCTCGGCGGAGCCGGTCCGGGGTTCGGGGTGCGACGAGACGGCTCGCCACGCGAATACCGTCAACAAGGCGTAACCGGCCGCAGCCAGTGCGTGCAATACAATTCCCATATCCATGGAAGTGTAAGCGAATCCCATTCATGCTCGATAACCTTACCGCCCGCCTGTCGCGCGTCGTCAAGACCCTGAAGGGGGAAGCGCGCCTGACCGAGGCGAATACGCAGGAAATGCTGCGCGAAGTCCGTCTGGCGCTGCTGGAAGCCGACGTGTCCCTGCCGGTCGTGCGCGAGTTCGTCGCGCGGGTCAAGGAAAAGGCGTTGGGCGAGGACGTCATGGGCAGCCTGACGCCCGGCCAGGCGCTGGTGGGCGTGGTCCACAAGGAACTCACCGCCCTCATGGGCGGCGACCTCGGACCCCACGCGAGCGAGCTGTCGCTGGCCCAGCAGCCCCCCGCCGTGATCCTGATGGCGGGCCTGCAGGGCTCGGGCAAGACCACCACCACCGGCAAGCTGGCCCGCTGGCTGGCCGAAGGCGGCCATGTCCAGAACGGCCGCAAGACGGGCAAGAAGAAGGTGCTGGTGGTCAGCGCCGACGTCTACCGTCCCGCCGCCATCGAGCAGTTGAAGACCGTGGCCGCGCAGGCCGGCGTCGACTTCCTGCCCTCGTCGGCCGACCAGGCGCCCGAGGCCATCGCCCGCAACGCGCTCGACCATGCCCGCAAGCACCATTACGACGTGCTGATCGTCGATACGGCCGGCCGCCTGGGCATCGACGAGACGCTGATGAACGAGATCCGCGCGCTGCATGCCCTGCTCGAGCCGATCGAGACCCTGTTCGTGGTCGACGCCATGCTGGGCCAGGACGCGGTCAACGTGGCCAAGGCCTTCAACGACGCCCTGCCGCTGACCGGCGTGGTCCTGACCAAGCTGGATGGCGATGCGCGCGGCGGCGCCGCGCTGTCGGTGCGCCACGTCACCGGCAAGCCGCTGAAGTTCGTCGGCGTGTCCGAGAAGCTGTCCGGCCTCGAGCCCTTCCATCCCGAGCGCATGGCGCAGCGGGTGCTGGGCATGGGCGACATCCTGTCGCTGGTCGAGGAAGCCCAGCGCGCGATCGACGTGGACGAGGCGCAGAAGCTGGCCGCCAAGCTCAAGTCGGGCGACAAGTTCGACCTGAACGATTTCCGCGCCCAGATCGCGCAGATGAAGAACCTGGGCGACATGGGCTCGCTGCTGGAGAAGCTGCCGGCGCAGTTCTCGCAGGCGGCCTCGCAAATCGACAGCAAGCAGGCCGGCAAGCAGATCCGGCGCATGGAAGGCATCCTGAACTCCATGACCGAGCTCGAGCGTGCCAAGCCCGAGCTGATCAAGGCCTCGCGCAAGCGCCGCATCGCCACCGGCGCCGGCGTGCAGGTGCAGGAGGTCAACCGCATGCTGTCGCAGTTCGAGCAGATGCAGGCCATGATGAAGCAGATGAAAAAAGGCGGCATGGCCAAGATGATGCGCGCCATGGGCGGCATGAAGGCGCTGCGCGGCATGAAAGGCTTGCCTGGACTCAAGTAAAGCCCCGACAATCGCGGTTCCGTGGTCCCGTCTCCAGGAACGATGAGCGCAGCGCCGCAGCCAGGCCGTCTAGTGTGGGATGCCGCAGCCGGCGACGGCCGCCTGTCGGTCGAGGGCGACTGGTCGCTGGCGGGCTTCGAGGCCCTGCGCCGCGAGACCGCCCGTTTCGATGCGGTCCCCCAGGTGCGCGTGCTGGACCTCAGCCGGCTGGGCGTCCTGGACACCGCGGGCGCCGCGCTGCTGGTCGACCTGCTGGGCGCGGAGCGCCTGCCCGGGTTGCTGGCCTCCGGCCCCCCGGTGGAGGCATCGCGCCGCGCCTTGCTCGACACCATCATCCGCGCCCAGGGCGCGGTCCAGCAATGCAAGCCACCCGAGCCGCCGTCGCCGGTGGCCGAGCTGCTGTGCCACGTGGGCGAAGCCGCCGAGCAGTTCTGGAAGCACGCCGCGGGCCTGTGCGGGTTCATCGGCCTGACGCTCGAAAGCCTGGGCCGTTCGCTGGTGCGTCCGCGCACGTGGCGACTCACGGCCACCGTCGCCCAGATCGAGCAGATCGGACTGAACGCCGTTCCCATCATCGCCTTGCTGACTTTCCTGGTCGGCGCCGTCGTGGCCTTCCTGGGCGCCACGGTGCTGCGGGACTTCGGCGCCACGCTCTATACGATCAACCTGGTCGGCTTCGCCTTCCTGCGCGAGTTCGCCGTGCTGCTGACCGCCATCCTGATGGCGGGCCGGACCGCCAGCGCCTTCACCGCGCAGATCGGCTCGATGAAGGCCAACGAGGAAATCGACGCCATCCGGGCCCTCGGGCTCGACCCCATCAACATGCTGGTGCTGCCGCGCGTGCTGGCCATGCTGGTGTCGCTGCCCGTGCTGACCTTCATGTCCATGCTGACCGGCATCGCCGGCGGCATGGTGGTCTGCGCCTGGAGCCTGGACATCCCGCCGTCGCTGTTCCTGTCCACCCTGCGCGAGAGCCTGGACGTGCGGCATTTCTACGTGGGCATCGTCAAGGCGCCGATCCTGGCCTTCATCATCGCCGTGATCGGCTGCCTGGAGGGCTTCAAGGTCAGCGGCAGCGCCCAGTCCGTGGGCGAGCACACCACCTCCAGCGTCGTGCAGGCGATCTTCATGGTGATCCTGATCGACGCGCTGGCGGCGCTGTTCTTCATGGAGATGGGATGGTGACGGCCGACGAACCCATCGTGCGCGTGCGCGGGCTGGTCAACCGCTTCGGCGCCCAGACCGTGCACGAAGGGCTGGACCTGGACATCCGCCGGGGCGAGATCCTGGGCGTGGTGGGCGGGTCGGGCTCGGGCAAGTCGGTGCTGCTGCGTTCCATCGTGGGGCTGCGGCGGCCGACCGCCGGCAGCGTGCAGGTGTTCGGCCAGGCGCTGGACGAGCTGTCCCCCGAGCTGCGTTCGCGCCAGGAGCGCCGGATGGGGGTGCTGTTCCAGCGCGGCGCGCTGTTCTCCTCGCTGTCCGTGACCGAGAACGCCGCGCTGCCGCTGATCGAGCACGCGGGCCTGGCGCGGCCCGAGGCCGAGCGGCTGGCGCGGCTCAAGCTGGCGCTGGCGGGCCTGCCGGTCGAGGCCGGCGCCAAGTCCCCGGCCTCGCTGTCGGGCGGCATGGTCAAGCGGGCGGCGCTGGCGCGCGCCCTGGCGCTGGATCCCGACCTGCTGTTCCTGGACGAGCCCACGGCGGGACTGGATCCGATCGGCGCGGCCGCCTTCGACGACCTGATCCGCACCTTGCGGGACGCGCTGGGGTTGACCGTGTTCCTGGTCACGCATGATCTGGATACGCTCTACGCCATTTGCGACCGGGTGGCGGTGCTGTCGCAGCGCAAGGTGCTGGTGGTGGACCGGCTGGAAGTGGTGGAGCGGGTCGACGATCCGTGGATACAGGAGTATTTCCAGGGGCCGCGCGGACGCGCGGCGTCGCGGGCGGCCGAACGGCCGCGCAAGGAGGAGTAGATGGAAACCCGGGCGCATCATGTCGTGATCGGCCTGTTCCTCGTCATCGCGGTGACGGGGGCCCTGCTGTTCGCGCTGTGGCTGGCCAAGAGCCATTCGGACGCCAGCGTGGCGCAGTTCGACATCGTGTTCAACGAAGCGGTCAACGGACTGTCCGAGGGCAGCGCCGTCATGTACAGCGGCATCAAGGTGGGCGACGTGGCGCGGCTGCGGCTCGATCCCGTGGACCCGCGCAAAGTGGTGGCGCGGATACGGATCGCCAGCGACGTGCCGGTCAAGGAGGACACGGTGGCGCGCCTGCGCCTGACCGGCGTCACCGGTACCTCGGTGATCCAGCTCGGCAGCGGCACGCCCGAGAGCCCGCGCCTCCTGCCCAAGGGCGACGAGGTGCCGGTCATCGTGGCCCTGCCGTCGCCCATCACCCAGCTGCTGGCGGGCGGCGAGGACCTGATGCTGAACATCAACGAGATGGTCGCCAGCGCGCGCCAGATCATGTCGCCCCAGAATGCCCGGCAGATCAGCCGCATCCTGGAACATCTCGAGGAAAGCACCGCCGAGCTGGCCGCGCAGCGCGAGGGCTTCGCGAAGCTGAGCGGGCAACTGGGCGAGATCGGCCGGCAGACGTCCGAGGCCCTGGCCAAGGCCAACTCGCTGATGACGCACACCGACGAACTGGTCGGTTCGCAGGGGAAGGACACCATGCAGAGCGCCCAGCAGGCCATGGCCTCGCTGGCGCGCGCCAGCGACAGCATCGACCGGCTGGTGCAGGAGAATCGCGGCGCGCTGGGCAGCGGCGCCCAGAGCCTGAGCGAGCTGGGCGGCGCGCTGCGCGAGATGCAGGCGACGATGGCGTCGCTGCGGGCCATCACCCGCCGCCTCGAGGACAATCCGGCCGACTACCTGCTGGGCCGCGAACAACCCAAGGAGTTCACCCCATGAGACGCGCGGGCGCAATCATCCGTTGGGCGGGCATGTCGCTGGCGGTGCTGGCTTCGGCGTGCACGCTGCTGCCGGAACAGAAGACGGTCGACATCTACCGGCTGCCGGCCACGCAGGCGGCGCCTGCGCCGGGAGGCAAGGCCCAGGCCTGGTCGCTGCGCATACGCAGCCCCCATGCCAACGCCGTGCTGGACAGCGCTCGCATCGCCGTCATCGTCCAGGGCGACCAGATCAGCACCTATGGCGGAGCGCGCTGGACCGACGCGCCGCCGACCCTGGTACGCACCCGCCTGGCGCAGGCCTTCAGGCTGGACGGCCGCGTCGCGTCGGTGTCGACCGCCGACAGCAACGTGCGCGCGGACCTGGAGCTGGACAGCGACCTGCGGGCCTTCCAGAGCGAATACCGCGGCGCGGTGCCCCATGCGGTCGTCAGCCTGGACGCGCGGTTGATCTCGACCTCGACGCGGCGCGTGGTGGCCTCGCGCAGCTTCGAGGTCGCGCAGCCGGCGGGCGGGGTCGAGGTGCCGGCCGTGGTGTCGGCCTTCGGCCTGGCCACCGACGCGCTGGCCGCGCAGGTGGTCCAGTGGGCGGTGGAGCAGGGGGCCGCTGTTCAATCCGGCAGGCCGGAGTAATCGCCGCCCGTACCGGGATTGTGGACGTCCTTTTTTGTGGATACCATCAACTATATGGTTGATTTAATCAATCATATACGGGCGCCCGCCAGCGGCGCCGATGACCACATGACCAAGGAGACGTTCGATGATCGTTCTGGAAAGGGTGGGGCGCAGGGTCGGAGGAGTGTTCTGCATGGCGGCGGCCGCTTGGGCGGGAGGAAGCGCCGGGGCCGCCGAGCCGCCCGCGGCGGGATTTCCGGGGCGCACGGTCCAGGTGATCGTGCCCTATCCGCCGGGCGGCCTGACCGACGGACTGGTCAGGCAGCTGGCGGCCGAGCTGGGCCAGTCATGGAAGCAGAGCGTGGTCGTGGAAAACCGGGGCGGCGGCACGACCATAGGCACCGCGCCCAACGTGCTGTACGTGCGGCCCGGGCTGCCCGTCCGGTCGGTGGCCGAACTGGTGGCCTATGCGAAGGCCCGGCCCGGTGAGGTGAAGTTCGCCTCGACCGGGAACGGTTCGAGCCCGCACCTGACGGCCGAGCTGCTGGCGTCCCGCGCGGGCATTTCCATCCTGCACGTGCCTTACAAGGGGGCGGGGCCAGCCTTGACCGACCTGCTGGCCGGCCATGTCGATGCCATGTTCCACTTCCCCGCGTCCCTTGCCCTGGCCAGGCAGGGCAAGCTGCGGGCGCTGGCGGTGGCCGCCGACGAGCGCCTGGCCGACGCGCCGGACCTGCCCACCGTGGTGCAGGCGGGCGTGCCGGGCGTGGTATCCGGAAGCTGGTTCGGCTTCTTCGTGCCGTCCGCGACGCCGGAGGCGATCCAGGACAAGATCCATCGCGACGTGGCGCAGGCCCTGCGGGCGCCTGCGGTGCAGCGCTACATGCAGGAGTCGGGACTGGTGTCCCCGCCCATGTCGCGCGCCCAGTTCTCGGCCTTCATCGAGCACGAGCGCGACAAGTGGGCCGAGGTCATCCGGACGCGCAACATCCGGCTGGAATAGCGGCGGTCAGTTGGCCTGCGCCAGCCGGGCCAGCGTGGCGGCCAGCGCTTCGCCCACGGGGATCTTGGCGGCCGCTTCGTCGCGGCGGCCCTGCAGTTCGATCTGCCCCTCCTTCAGGCCGCGGTCGCCGATGGTGACGCGCACCGGCACGCCGATGAGCTCCCAGTCGGCGAACATCACGCCCGGGCGTTCGTCGCGGTCGTCCAGGATCGCGTCGACGCCGGCTTCCTTCAGGCCTTCGTAGAGCTTGGTCGCGGCTTCGCGCACCGCTTCGCTCTTGCCCCAGCCCACCGGGCAGACGACCACCTCGAATGGCGCCAGCGCGCGCGGCCAGATGATGCCGCGCCCGTCGTGATGCTGTTCGATGGCGGCGCCCAGCAGGCGCGTGACGCCTATGCCGTAGCAGCCCATCTGCAGCAGCGCGGGCTTGCCGGTCTCGTCCAGGTAGGTGGCCTTGAGCGCCTCGGAATACTTGGTGCCCAGGAAGAACACATGGCCGACCTCGATTCCGCGCTGGATCGCCAGCGGGCCGCTGCCGTCCGGCGACGGGTCTCCGTCGACGACGTTGCGCAGGTCGGCCACCAGGTCGGGCTCGGGCAGGTCGCGTCCCCAGTTCACCCCCACGTAGTGGTGGTCGGCCTGGTTGGCGCCGGTGACGAAGTCGTGCAGGTTGGCAACGGTGCGATCGGCCACCACCTTGACCGGCTTGGCGGTGCCCACGGGCCCGATGAAGCCCGGCACGCAGCCGAAGTGCTCGACGATCTCGGCATCGGTGGCGAAGCGGTAGCCACGGTCCAGGCCGGGGATCTTGCCGGCCTTGATCTCGTTCAGTTCATGGTCGGCGCGCACCAGCAGCAGCCAGATCTGGACCGGCTTGCCGGGCTCTTCCGGTTCGACCGCCAGCGCGAGGGATTTCACGTGGCTGGCCAGCGGCAGGCCCAGCATCTGGGCCACGGCTTCGCACTTGGTGGCGCCGGGGGTCGGGGTTTTCTCCAGGGCCCGGCCGGGCGCCGCGCGCTGGGCGACCAGGCAGGGGGCCTCGGCCAGCTCGATGTTGGCGGCGTACTGGGTGGCCGGGTTGTAGACGATGAGGTCCTCGCCGGTGTCGGCGATGACCTGGAATTCATGGCTGCGCGTGCCGCCGATGGAGCCGGTGTCGGCCGCCACGGCGCGGAAGGTCAGCCCCATGCGGGTGAAGATGCGCATGTATGCGTCGTACATGGCGTCGTAGCTCTTCTGGGCGCCGGCTTCGTCGCGATCGAAGGAATAGGCGTCCTTCATCGTGAACTCGCGGCCCCGCATGACGCCGAAGCGCGGCCGGCGCTCGTCGCGGAACTTGGTCTGGATGTGGTAGAAATTCTTGGGAAGCTGGCGCCAGCTGTGGATCTCGTTGCGGGCGATGTCCGTGATGACCTCTTCCGAGGTCGGCTGCAGCACGAAGTCGCGGCCGTGGCGGTCCTTCATGCGCAGCAGCTCGGGGCCGTACTGTTCCCAGCGGCCCGATTCCATCCACAGCTCGGCGGGCTGCACCACCGGCATCAGCAGCTCGAGCGCGCCGGCGCGGTTCATTTCCTCGCGGATGATGGCCTCGACCTTGCGGATGACCCGCAGGCCGATGGGCATATAGTTGTAGATGCCGCCGGCCAGCTTGCGGATCATGCCCGCGCGGGTCATGAGCTGGTGGCTGACGATCTCGGCGTCGGACGGTGCTTCCTTGAGGGTGCCGATATGGAACTGCGATGCGCGCATTGCGGTGCTCACGTGGGTGGATACGAGTTCGGCCCCCTGGGCCTATAATTGACTCAATTGTATGAGAATCGCTGGGGTGGCTCATGCTGGATCGTGAAGGTTACCGTCCCAACGTCGGCATCATCCTCGTCAACCAGAAGAACGAGGTCTTCTGGGGCAAGCGCGTCAACGAACATTCCTGGCAGTTCCCGCAGGGCGGCATCAAGCACGGTGAAAGCCCTGTCCAGGCGATGTTCCGCGAGCTCCACGAAGAAGTGGGCCTGCGGCCCGAGCATGTCCGCATATTGGGTAGAACACGCGACTGGTTGCGCTATAACGTGCCCGAACACTTCGTCAGGCGTGAATGGCGCGGGCACTACAAAGGTCAGAAGCAGATCTGGTTCCTGCTTCGGATGCAGGGGCGCGATTGCGACGTCTGCCTGCGGGCGTCGTCGCATCCGGAGTTCGACGCGTGGCGCTGGAGTTCCTACTGGGTTCCGCTGGAATCGGTCATCGAGTTCAAGCGCGACGTCTATACGCTGGCCTTGAACGAGCTTGCGGTCGTGCTCTTCCGCCGGAACCACGAGACCCGATACCTGCGCCAGCACATCGGTTCGCACCGGCGCGGCCAGGGCGAACCGCAGGCGTCCCTGTCCAAGGAAGCCCCCGAGGTCTGAACCCCCGCGACCTCCTGCGCGGGGTTCGGGTATCGTGTCGGGTGCAACCTGTATATGGAAAACACTTATGCCTAGTCAGTTCGCCGGGGCGCGTCCTGCCCGCCGGGCCCTGCGCGCCGCCGCCTGGGCCGGCGCCGGATGCCTGGCCCTGCTTCTTGCCGCCTGCGGCAGCCAGCCGCGAGGCGAGGGCAACTACCTGCTGGACGACATCGATGCCCAGCGCACGTTGCCCGATGCCGGATGGGAAGCCCTGAAGTCGGAATTGCCGCCCGTGCCCACCGAGGCCGACGTGCTGCCCGTGGAAAACCTGTCGCGCAACGAACGTTTCCGCTTCGGCGTGGATCCGCGCTCCATCCAGATCGCCCCGGGGCTGATCGTGCGCTATACGCTGCGCGCGGTCAGCGACATGGGGGCCGAGAACATCTCGTACGAGTCGGTCCGTTGCGGGACGCGCGAGTGGCGCACGGTGGCGCTGTACCGGCCCGGTGCCGGCTGGCAGCGCCCGGTGCACGACGAGTGGCGCCCCTTGCTTCCCAATACGATCCAGCACCTGCTGCGCAACGGCGTGCTCTGCTCGGGCGGCGGCCCGGCCGGCGCCAAGGCGTCGGACCTGGCCTATCGCGTGCGCCACTGGGACCGCTACGCCGACGCCATGGCGGGCCGCAACACGCAGTGACCGGCATGCGGGCGGGCGGATGATCCCGCCTGGGCCGCCGTCAGCAGCCGACCAGCGTCACGGTGATGCGCCTGCGGTGCGGGCGCCGGCGGTGTTCCCACAGGTAGACGCCCTGCCAGGTTCCCAGCGCCAGGTCGCCGCCGGCCAGCGGCAGCGTCACGCTTGCCGCGGTCAACGCCGCCCTGACGTGGGCCGGCATGTCGTCCGGGCCTTCGGCATCGTGCGCATACAGCGGATCGCCGTCCGGGACCAGGCGTGAAAAATAGCGTTCCAGGTCGGCCAGCACGTCGGGATCGGCGTTTTCGGTCACCAGCAGCGAACAACTGGTGTGGTGGGCGAAGACGTGCGCCACGCCGGCATTCATGCCGCTTTCCCGCGCGTGGCGCCGGACGTGCCCGGTGATTTCGATCAGGCGGCGGCCGGGCGTCTCGATGGTGAAGGCGTGCTGGGCCACGAGGGCTGGAGAGGTTTTCATGGCGCGGGCATCCTGCGTGCACAAACAAAAACGCACAGCCTGAGCTGTGCGCTTGCGTGCCTGGCTACAGGCTTGTCGACCAGATCAATGGTCGGGGCGAGAGGATTCGAACCTCCGACTCCTGCGTCCCGAACGCAGTACTCTACCAGGCTGAGCTACGCCCCGACTTGTCGGTCCGGCCTGCCGGCTACGGGCTGTACAACTTGCCCGGCAGGCCGTCTTGCTTTTTTCAGCGATCTCGGTTGATCGCGAAAGCGCAGAATTCTAGCAGAGAATCCCGGAAAGCGGAAACGGGGTAGCCGGAAATCGCCGTGATCGCCGCGTCCGCCTCGATCCGGGCCCGGGCGCGGGTGTAGTCCAGGGCGTCCGATTCCCGGATCGCGGCGGCGACGGCGGCGAAATCGCCTTCGCCGTTTTCGATCGCGGTGCGCACCAGTGTCTGCTGCGCCGGCGTGCCCACGTCCAGCAGGCGGATCAGCGGCAGCGTGGGCTTGCCTTCGCGCAGGTCGTCGCCCAGGTTCTTGCCCAGCGCCTCGGCCTCGCCGCTGTAGTCGAGCACGTCGTCGATCAGCTGGAATGCCGTGCCGGCGCGCCGGCCGTATTCCGCCGCCGCGGCTTCCTGGTCGGGCGTGGCGCCGGCCAGCACCGCGGCCAGCTGGGCCGAGGCCTCGAACAGCCGGGCGGTCTTGTAGCGCACCACCTGCAGATAGCGCTCCTCGGTCACCAGGGGGTCGTGCACGTTCAGCAGTTGCAGCACCTCGCCCTCGGCAATGACGTTGGTGGCATCAGCCAGGATCTGCATGACGCGGACCGAGCCGGTCTCGACCATCATCTGGAACGAGCGGGAATGCAGGAAGTCGCCCACCAGCACGCTGGCGGCGTTGCCGAAGACCGCGTTGGCCGTGGCGCGGCCCCGCCGCAGCGCCGATTCGTCGACCACGTCGTCGTGCAGCAGCGTGGCCGTATGGATGAATTCCACCACCGCGGCCAGCAAATGATGCTGCTGCCCCTCGTATCCCAGCGCCCGGGCGACCATCAGCAGCAGGGCAGGCCGCATCCGCTTGCCGCCCGCGCCTATGATGTAGTCGGCGATGGTGCGGATGAGCGGGACGTCGGAGTCGAGTCGTGCCCGGATGACGGCATCGACGCGCTGCATGTCGTCGGCAATGGGGGCGAACAGGGTCGGCAGGCTCAAGGGGAATCCGTGGGTAGACTGGCCGTTGCCGGCCAGGTGTGCAACAAAAGCCGAGATGCAACAACCGGCGGCATGGCGTACAGAGAGGCCCGCGAGCGGGCGGCGGCGCCCGAAAGCGCCGTGGCAACGAAATTATACCGGGGCTGTGCGCGGGGCGATGCCGGGATTGACGCCGCGGTACAACTCCGGTTATAGTCTATGGTTCGACCCCCATTGGGGGTTCGAGCTTTGAACAATCCAAGAGGTCATCCCATGTACGCGGTCATAAAAACCGGTGGCAAGCAGTATCGCGTTGCCGCTGGCGAAAAACTGAAGATAGAACAGATACCGGCAGACATCGGGCAAGAGATCACGCTGGACCAGGTCCTGGCAGTGGGCGAAGGCGATCAACTCAAGATCGGCGCGCCTCTTCTGTCCGGTGCCGTGGTCACGGCCAAGGTTCTTGCACACGGTCGCCACGACAAGGTCCGCATCTTCAAGATGCGTCGGCGCAAGCACTACCAGAAGCGCCAAGGCCACCGTCAAAACTACACCGAAATCCAGATCGGCACCATTTCCGCCTGATGGGAGCCCGGCGCGGCCGGGCACCGGAATGTAGGCAAGAATCGGTAACGAACAAGCAGGAGTGCAAACATGGCACAGAAAAAGGGCGGCGGTTCCACACGGAACGGCCGCGACTCAGAAGCGAAACGCCTGGGCGTCAAGGCCTACGGCGGTGAATTGATCCCGGCTGGCTCGATCATCGTGCGCCAGCGCGGCACCCGTTTCCACCCCGGCGTCAACGTCGGCGTGGGCAAGGACCACACCCTGTTCGCGCTGGTCGACGGCCGCGTGCAGTTCGCGGTCAAGGGCGCCCTGCGCAAGCATACCGTCTCGATCGATCCTGTGTAAGGGATAGGCCCCCCCTACGCGCTGACGCGCGCCCAGCATGGTGAGCCCCCAGCCGCTGCGCGGCAGCCCCCCGAGGGGGCCGGGGCCCGCCTTGGGGCGGCCCGGCGCCGGGCCCCGAGGGGCGGCACTGGCGGACCGGCGGAGCCGGATCCGCTGTGCCCTGGATCTGGGCTTGGCTTCGTGGGGTAGGGTATGTGGTCACGGGGAGCCTTGGCTCCCCGGAAAAATAGCGCCGCCGCGCGATGTTACGCGTGGGGGCTTTTTTTTATGATCGCGCTAGTATTGGCACTTGCACGGTCATTTCTTTTGAATCTTTGAAACCCCGCCGCCGCGCCTCCCGGGATGCGGTGGATCCGGCTTTGCCGGTCCACCCGCATCGCCCCCCGGGGGGCGCGCGAAGCGCGTAGGGGGGGGCATGAAATTCGTCGACGAAGCCACCATCGAGGTAGTTGCCGGCAAGGGCGGCAATGGCGTGGCGAGCTTTCGCCGCGAGAAATTCATTCCCTTCGGCGGACCCGATGGCGGTGATGGCGGGCGGGGCGGCAGTGTCTACGCCGTGGCCGACCGCAACATCAATACGCTGATCGACTACCGCTACGCCCGTCTGCACCGCGCCCAGAACGGCGAGCAGGGCAGCGGTTCCGACCGCTATGGCGCCGGCGGCAGCGACATCACGCTGCGCATGCCGGTGGGCACCATGGTCTACGACGCCGAGACCAACGAGCTGCTGTTCGACCTGGCTACCCATGGCCAGAAGGTCGTGCTGGCCGCCGGCGGCAACGGCGGCCTGGGCAACCTGCACTTCAAGTCCAGCACCAACCGCGCGCCGCGGCAGTTCACCCACGGCCGCCCGGGCGAACAGCGCAAGCTGCGGCTGGAGCTGAAGGTGCTGGCCGACGTCGGCTTGCTGGGCATGCCCAACGCCGGCAAGTCCACGCTGATCCGCAAGCTGTCGAACGCCCGGCCCAAGGTGGCCGACTACCCGTTCACCACCTTGCATCCGAACCTGGGCGTGGTGCGCACCGATGCCGAACGCAGCTTCGTGATCGCCGACATTCCCGGGCTGATCGAGGGCGCGTCCGAGGGCGCCGGGCTGGGGCACCAGTTCCTGCGCCACCTGTCGCGCACGCGCCTGCTGCTGCACCTGGTGGACGTGGCGCCCATGGATCCCACGGTGGACCCCGTGCACGAGGCGCGTGCCATCGTCGAGGAATTGCACCGCTACGACCCGGCCCTGTACGAGAAGCCGCGCTGGCTGGTGCTCAACAAGGTCGACATGGTGGACGACCCGCAGGGCCTGAAAGAGGCGTTCTGCCTGGAGTTCGGCTGGGACGGCCCGGTATTCTGCATTTCCGCGCTGGCCGGCGACGGTACCCAGGAACTGGCCTGGGCCGTCCAGAACTGGCTGGACGAGCAGCGCGAGGCCGAGCAGGCCTTCGACGAGGACCCGCGCTTCGTCGAAACCCAGGCGTCCGCGGCCAAGCCGGCGCCCGTCCGCCGCCGCCCGCCGCGCCGTGCGCCGGCCGATGGCGGTGACGCGGGGCCGCAGACGCCCGAAGATGCCCCCGACGACGGCGGCGATGCCGGCGGCGAAGGCGGCGATGGTGGTGGCGACGGCGATTGAGTTCCACGATGAATAGCACTTCCGTGATCGCCGCCGCCCGGCGGCTCGTGATCAAAGTAGGCTCCTCGCTGGTCACCGACGAGGGACGCGGCCTGGACCGGCGGGCGCTGCTGCGCTGGGCCGGGCAGATCGCGCACCTGCGCGCGCTGGGCAAGGAAGTCGTCCTGGTCTCCAGCGGCGCCATCGCGGAAGGCATGCTGCGCCTGGGCTGGGACAAGCGGCCCACGCTGGTACCCGAACTGCAGGCGGCCGCGGCGGTCGGCCAGATGGGCCTGGCGCAGGCCTACGAAAGCGTATTCGCCGAACATGCGCTGCATACCGCGCAGATCCTGCTGACCCATGAGGACCTGTCGGACCGCACGCGCTACCTGAACGCGCGGTCGACGCTGTTCACGCTGCTGCGCCTGGGCGTGGTGCCCATCATCAACGAGAACGACACGGTGGTCACCGACGAGATCAAGTTCGGCGACAACGACACCCTGGGCGCGCTCGTGACCAACCTGATCGAGGCGGACGCCCTGATCATCCTGACCGACCAGGCCGGGTTGTATTCGGCCGATCCGCGCAAGCATCCCGACGCGAAGTTCGTGTCGCATGCGCGCGCGGGCGATCCCGAACTGGAGTCCATGGCCGGCGGCGCCGGCAGCAGCCTGGGCAAGGGCGGGATGCTGACCAAGATCCTGGCCGCCAAGCGGGCGGCCGGCAGCGGCGCGCATACCGTGATCGCGTCGGGCCGAGAACCGGACGTGCTGGTGCGGCTGGCCGGCGGAACCTGCATAGGGACCGAACTGCGCGCCTCGCTGCCGCTGTTGTCGGCGCGCAAGCAATGGATCGCCGACCACCTGCAACTGCGCGGACGCGTCACCGTGGACGAGGGAGCGGCCCTGGCGCTGACCCGCGACCACAAGAGCCTGCTGCCCATAGGCGTGACCGCGGTCGAGGGCGAGTTCGAGCGCGGCGACGTCGTGGCCTGCGTGGACGCCTCCGGCAAGGAACTGGCGCGCGGGCTGATCAACTACTCCTCCGGTGCGACCCGCCGCATCATGCGCCAGCCCTCGAGCCGGATCGAGGCGCTGCTGGGCAGCATGGAAGAGCCCGAGCTCATGCATCGGGACAACATGGTCATCCGCTGACCGCGATTCTCCGTATATCGACGGCAACAACCCAGGCACGGGGGCGACGTTCCGATGGACGTCGTCCCCGTGCCTCTGTTATTTTGTGTACGCTGTACACATTTGTCGTCCCCACCCATCCACCATGCCGCGTGCCGGCATGAGGAGCTCATCCGTGACTGCCGACCTAGACCGCCGCAAACGCTGGCTGGCCCTGATGGTGCTGTGCCTGGGCGTGCTGATGATCGTGCTCGACACGACGATCGTCAACGTGGCGTTGCCTTCCATCCGCGATGACCTGAAGTTCTCCGAGACCGCGCTGGTCTGGGTGGTGAACGCCTACATGCTGACTTTCGGCGGCTTCCTGCTGCTGGGCGGGCGGCTGGGCGACCTGTACGGGCACCGGCGGCTGTTCGTCGCCGGCATCGCGCTGTTCACCCTGGCGTCGCTGGCCTGCGGGCTGGCCCAGTCCCAGGCCGTGCTGGTGGCGGCGCGCGCGGTGCAAGGCCTGGGCGGGGCGGTGGTTTCCGCGGTGTCGCTGTCCCTGATCATGATGCTGTTCCCCGAGCAGGAGGACCGCGCCAAGGCCATGGGCGTCTACGGCTTCGTGTGCGCGGGGGGCGGCAGCATAGGCGTGCTGCTGGGAGGCTTCCTGACCAGCGTGCTCAGCTGGCATTGGATCTTCCTGGTCAACCTGCCCATAGGCGCCGCCGTCTACGGCCTGTGCATGGCGCTGCTGCCGGCGAAGGGCGGCCAGCCCGGCGAGCGGCTGGACATGGCCGGCGCGGCGGCCATCACCGCCTCGCTGATGCTGGCCGTGTATGCGGTGGTCAATGGCAACGAACGCGGCTGGACCTCTTTCCATACATTGGGCTTGCTGGGCGCCGCCGCCGTCCTGCTGGCGGCTTTCCTGGCCATCGAGTCCCGGGTGCGCGCGCCGCTGATGCCCCTGGCGCTGTTCCGGCTGCGCAACGTGGCCACGGCCAACGCGGCGGGCGTGCTGTGGGCCGCCGCCATGTTCGCCGCCTTCTTCATTTCCGCGCTGTACCTGCAAGTGGTGCTGGGCTACAGCCCCATGCAGGTGGGCCTTGCTTTCCTGCCGGCCAACATCATCATGGCGGTGTTCTCGCTCGGCCTGTCGGCGCGGCTGGTGATGCGCTTCGGCATCCGCGCGCCGCTGGCCTGCGGGCTGGCGCTGGCGTCGGTGGGGCTGGCGCTGTTCGCGCGCGCGCCGATCCAGGGCGATTTCCTGATCGATGTGCTGCCCGCCATGTCGCTGCTTGGCCTGGGCGCGGGCATCGCGTTCAACCCCATGCTGCTGGCGGCCATGAACGACGTGGACCCCCGCGATGCCGGACTGGCCTCGGGGGTGGTGAATACCTCGTTCATGATGGGAGGCGCGCTGGGCCTGGCCGTGCTGGCCAGCCTGGCGGCGGCGCGCACGAGTTTCCTGCTGGAGCGGGGCGCCGCCGAGGCGGCCGCGCTGAATGGCGGCTACCAGCTGGCCTTCGCCCTGGGCGCCGCATGCGGCGCGGTGGCCGCGGTCCTGTGCGCGATGCTGCTGCGTCCGCCCGCCACGGCACGGGCGGGCGATTCCGCGCCGGCGGCGTAGCGGCGCCGGGCGGGCCGGGGCGGGAGGGGTACGGTCGGGCCAGATGCGCGCGGGCGTCGCTCGCGCTACCATCTGCCTGCGTCTTGGCCGACGCCTCCACGCAACGCAGGTTTCACCAGGTCTCCTCCGTATGCGCTACATCCTTTCGCTGGACCAGGGCACGACCAGTTCGCGCGCCCTGCTGATCGACCACGCCGGGCAGATCGTCGCCGTCGCCCAGAAGGAATTCCCCCAGTTATTCCCCCGTCCGGGCTGGGTCGAGCACGACCCCGAGGACATCTGGCAATCGCAACTGGCCGTGGCTCGTGCCTGCCTGGCGCGGGCTCCCACCTCGCTCGTGGGCAACGGTTATTCGCGTGCGCCCGCCATCGCGATCGGCATCACGAATCAGCGCGAGACCACGGTGCTGTGGGACCGCATCACCGGCAAACCGGTGGCGCATGCCATCGTCTGGCAGGATCGGCGCACGGCCGATCGCTGCGACCAATTGCGCCGGGAAGGGCATGAGGCGCTGATCCAGCGCAAGACCGGGCTGGTGCTGGACGCCTATTTTTCCGCCTCCAAGCTGCAATGGCTGCTGGACCACGTGCCGGGCGCCAGGCAGCGTGCGCGCAACGGCGAACTGGCTTTCGGCACCGTCGACGCCTGGCTGATCTGGAAGCTGACCAACGGCCGCGTGCACGCCACCGACGCCAGCAATGCCTCGCGCACGCTGCTGTTCGACATCCATCGCATGGCCTGGGACGAGGAATTGCTGGACGTGTTCGACATCCCGGCCAGCGTGCTGCCCGCCGTGGTGCCGTCGTGCGCGGTACTGGGCGAGACCGAGCCCGATCTGTTCGGCGCGGCGGTGCCGATCGCGGGCGTGGCGGGCGACCAGCAGGCGGCCACGTTCGGGCAGGCCTGCTTCGAGCCCGGCATGGTCAAGAACACCTATGGCACCGGCTGCTTCATGCTGATGAACACCGGCACCGTGCCCATGCCCAGCCAGAACAAGCTGGTGGCCACGGTCGGCTGGCAGGGGCCGGCCGCCGCCGATCCGGCCACGCGCACCGCCTATTGCCTGGAGGCGTCGGTGTTCATGGCGGGCGCCACCATCCAGTGGCTGCGCGACGGCTTGAAGATGATCGCCAGCGCCCCCGAGGTCGAGCCGCTGGCCGCCAGCGTGGCCGACGCGGGCGACGTCTACCTGGTACCGGCCTTCACCGGACTGGGTGCGCCCGACTGGGACGCCTATGCGCGCGGCACGCTGATCGGCCTGACGCGCGGCACGACCCGCGCCCACATCGCCCGCGCGGCGCTGGAGTCGATCGCGTTGCAGGCCACCGATGCGCTGACCGCGATGATGGGCGATTCCAGCCTGGCCATCCGGGAATTGAGGGTGGACGGCGGCGCCTGCGGCAACGACCTGCTGATGCAGATGCAGGCCGATTTCCTGGGCGTACCGGTGGTGCGGCCCCAGGTTACCGAGACGACGGCGCTGGGCGCGGCCCACCTGGCGGGCCTGGCCACGGGGTTCTGGGCCGACGGGGCCGAGATCGCCTCGCAATGGGCGCTGGACCGGCGCTTCGAGCCGTCGATGTCCGAGACCGCCCGCCGTGCCAAGGTTGAGCGCTGGCGCGAGGCGGTCGCGCGCTCCCGCGCGTGGGCCCGGACTTGACCGTGTCCACGCAGGCGCCGCTGCGTACCGACCGGGCCGGGTTGCTGGCCCGGCTGGCCGAGCCCCGGGATTACGACGTGGCGGTGATAGGCGGCGGCGCCACCGGCCTGGGCGTGGCGCTGGATGCGGCCACGCGAGGCCTGCGCGTGGTGCTGGTCGAGGCCCATGACTTCGCCAAGGGCACCTCCTCGCGCGCGACCAAGCTCGTGCACGGCGGCGTGCGCTACCTGGAGCAACGCAATTTTCCGCTGGTGCGCGAGGCTTTGCGAGAACGGCAGATCCTGTTGCGCAACGCGCCGCACCTGGCGCAGCCGCTGCCCTTCGTCGTGCCGGCCTACCGGTTCTGGGAAAAACCGTACTACGGAACGGGCCTGGTCCTGTACGACGTGCTGGCCGGCAAGGCCGGCCTGGGGCGCACGCGCTGGCTGGACGCGCGGGCCATCACGGCCCGCCAGCCCGGGCTGCGGACGCAGGGGCTGCGCGGCGGCATCGAATATTGGGACGGCCAGTTCGACGATGCCCGGCTGGCCATCGCACTGGCGCGCACCGCGGCGCGCGAGGGAGCGCTGCTGGTCAACCATTGCGCCGCCGTCGGCCTGGTCCGTGAACAGGGCAGGGTGGCCGGCGTGCGGTGCGAGGACCGCGAAACCGGCCGCTCGTACGTCCTGCGCGCCGCCTGCGTGGTGAACGCCGCGGGCATCTGGGTCGACGCGGTGCGGCGCCTGGACGCCCGCGCGGAGGCGGTCGAGGACACCATCGTGTTCAGCCAGGGCGCGCACGTGGTCGTGTCGCGCGACTTCCTGCCCGGGGACCGGGCGCTGCTGGTGCCGCGCACGCGCGACGGCCGGGTGCTGTTCGCGCTGCCCTGGATGGGCAGGACCGTGATCGGCACCACCGACACCCCCCGGCCCGGCCTGGAGCTGGAGCCGCGCCCGCTGGCCGAAGAAGTGGACTTCCTGCTGGGCGAGGCCGGCCGCTACCTGGCGCGCGCGCCGGGCGCCGGGGATGTCTCCAGCGCCTGGGCGGGCCTGCGTCCGCTGGTCCGCCCGGCGGGGCACGCCAGCACCAAGGATGTCAGCCGCGAGCACGTGGTCCGGATCGAGGACGACGGGCTGGTCACCGTGGCCGGCGGCAAGTGGACCACGTACCGCGCCATGGCCCGGGACACGCTGGACGCCTGCCTGGATGCCGGGTTGCTCGCATCCGCCGGTCCCTGCGTGACGGCGGACCATGCCCTGGTGGGAGCCGAGCCGGCCAGGCACAGCATCGGCGATGCCCCGGGCCTGTGGGGGTATGGCAGTGAGCGGGACGCGCTGCTTGCCCTGCCGGGCGCGGACCGCGAACTGGGCGGCGGATTGACCGAAGCCATGGTGCGCTTTGCCGCGCGCCACGAATACGCGCGCACGGTCGAGGACGTGCTGGCGCGCCGCTCGCGCCTGCTGTTCCTGGATGCCCGCCTGGCTCGCGAGCTGGCGGACGAGGTCGGGAGCCTGATGGCCGAGGAGACCGGCGTCGACGCGGGCGCCGGGGCGTTCCGCGATCTGGCCGACAGCTACTTGCGCTGGCCGGCGGATGCGTCTTCGTCGGGCACCACCAGCTTCTCCAGGTAGGCCAGGTCCTCGCGCAACAGCCGCAGGGATTCCTTGACGTCCGGCACCCGTGCCCGGCGCGACTCGTCGCGCCGCAGGGCGTGGATGGCCATGTCGGCGATGGCCTCGGCCACTTCCTGCTGGCCCAGGCGCCCGCTGGGCTTGAACCACCACGCGGTCCAGTTGCACATGCCGATCAGCCCGAAGGCCGCGACGTGGGGGTCGGCCATGCGGAAATGGCCGAGCTGGATGCCGCGTTCGATGATGCCGCTGAAGTCCGCCAGCACGCTGCGGCGCGCCGTATGCATGGAGGCGCGCTGGCGCTGCGTGAGATCCGATTCATTGCGGTCGGCCACGCGGAACTCGGCCGGGCGCGACAGGATGAGGTTGGCGTAGTCGGTGACCAGCTCCCGCAGGGCTTCGGCCGGATCGCGGTCCTGGCGGGAGACGGCGGCGTTGGCCAGTTCCCGGGCCGAGGTCAGGATCTCCTCGGTCAGCGCCCGCAGGATCGCGTCCTTGTTCTTGAAGTAGTAGTAGACGGCGGTACGGCTCAGGCCCAGCGATTCGGCGATGTCCTGCATGCTGGTGCCGCCCGTGCCGCGTTCGATGAAGAGCTTGGCGGCGGCGTCCAGGATGGCGCTGCGCAGGACTTCCCCTTTCATCGTCGCCTTGGTGGGAAGCTCGTTCACGGATAGGGACTTTCCAGGATATGCGGCCGGAACGGATGCCGGCCCAGGGGCCGATTATGGCATGTCGAAACCCCGTCTTCCCAGGGAAAACGGGGATGGCCGCGAATTTTTTGACACCTCTGTCTGAATTTCTACGTGTATTGACAGTTTAGTCAAAAAATAGTCGAATGTGACAAAAGACGGTTGCACCAGCCGTCCGCGTCACCAGGAGACCCATCGTGAGCACCGGCGCCAACGCCCCCCAGCACGTCACCGCAGGATTCTTGAACACCGACTGGAACCCCCGCGACCTTCCGGCCGGCGCCTCCACCCGCAACGTCGTCCTGCGCACCGATGACGACGCCGCCACCACGGGTTCGCTGTACCTGCCCGCGGGCCCCCGGCCCCGGACCGTCGTGTGCGTGATGCATCCGCGCGAATTCATGGCCTGCCACTACCTCATCCCCGACATCGTCGGCGCCGGCTACGCGGCCTGGTCGCAGGGCGCGCGCTCGGTCGGCAACGACCTGCGCCTGGAGCACGAGACCGCGCTGCACGACGTGGCCGCCGGGCTGGCCTTCCTGCGGAGCCAGGGGTTCGAGCACATCGTGCTGCTGGGCAATTCGGGCGGCGCGGGCCTGTATTCCTTCTACGTCCAGCAGTCCTCGCTTCCGCCCGCCGAGCGCATCGCCCGCACCCCGGGCGGCAGGCCGTCCGGCCTGGCCGGGCTGGAGATGCCCGGGGTCCAGGGGCTGGTGCTGGTGGGACCGCATCCCGGGCAGGGCGCGCTGCTGATGAATTGCATCGATCCCTCGGTGCTGGACGAAGGGGACGCGCTGTCGGTCGACCCCGCCCTGGATCCGCTGAATCCCGGCAACGGCTATCGCCCCGGCGGGCAGGCGCGCTATGCGCCGGAGTTCGTCGCGCGCTACCGGCAGGCCCAGCGCGCCCGCGTGGAACGGCTGGATGCGCTGGCGCGGCAGTTCATCGCCCAGCGGCTGGCGGCGCGCAAGGCGCTCAAGGGCCGCGAGGATGCCTCCCAGGCCGAGCGCCGGGCGGCTGCCCATACCCCCGTGATGACGGTCTGGCGCACCGATGCCGACCTGCGCTGCCTGGACCTCGGCCTGGATCCGTCGGATCGGCATCCCGGTTCGCTGTGGGGCCGCGATCCCTACGCCTCGAACTACGGCGCCGTCGGCTTCGCGCGCTTCTGCACGCCCGAGAGCTGGCTGTCGACCTGGTCCGGCCTGTCGTCCAACGCCAGCCTGGCCGCTGCCGCGGGCGCCATCGTCCAGCCCACCCTGGTCATCGAATACACGGGCGACCAGGCCTGCTTCCCGGGCGATGTGCGCGCCATTCACGACGCCCTGGCCACGGCCGACAAGCGCCATCTGCGGGTGCGCGGCGACCACCATGGCCGCGCGCTGGCCGAAGGCGAGGAGCCTGGCCGCTACGAGGCCGGCCGCCAGCTGGCGGCCTGGCTGCGCGAGCGTTTCGCGCACTGACCATCATCCATAGGCAAGGGGAAACGACATGAGCAGCAGCCCGAACGCCAGCGCCACGCTGGCAGGCAAGACGACCGCAGCCGCTCCCGGGGCGCCATCCGCCCACGGGCTGGCGCTGCGCGGCGTCGATCACACCGCGCGTCCCACCTGGAAGCTGCGCGAGACCGTCGCGTTCTACCGGGACATCCTGGGCCTGCCCCTGATCCACGTGATCTCGGCGCGCGGCTGGGGGCCGGCCACGCATCCGGACTTCCTGCATTTCTTCTTCGACAGCGGCAACGGCAGCACCATCGCCTTTTTTTATTACCTGGGCTCGGAGCCGCCCGAGGCCATGCGCGACCGTCCGGTCATGGCGCCCGTGCCCGACGACCACGTGTTCGACGCCACCCACACCGCCTGGCTGGTCCAGGGGCAGGACGAGCTGCGCGCGTGGAAGAAGAAGCTGGAGGATGCCGGCCTGCAGGTGTCGGTCGAGACCACCCATGAAGTGATCGAGTCGATCTACGTGCGCGATCCGAACGGCTACTTCATCGAGTTCACGCGCAAGCTGCGTCCGCTGACCCAGGTGGATGCCCTGGACGGCCACCTGACGCTGCAGGCCGCGCTGGAAGCCGAGGACGAGGCCCGGGCCGGACAGCGGCGCGTGTCGGACATCGCCGAAATCTGGTCGCGCAAGGCCCGGCTGGTGGCCGAGCACGTGCAGCCCGGCCAGGCGCAGGCCACGCCGGCGGTGCGCATCTTCGTGCCCCGCGTGCGCGAGTTCGCCGCCATCGTCGAGGATGCGCGCGGCCGCGGCGATTGCCGCGTACAGGCCCTGGGCGACTACGACCGCATCGAAAGCGACGGCCCCATCGAGTTCCGCCGCAAGACGCTGGGACTCAAGCCCGCCATCTGGTATGGCCTGTTCACCGGCGGCGTGCAGGGCCGCATAGAAACGCTGGACCGGGACCGGGTCCGCATCATTCCAGAGGCCGCCTGAAGCCCGGACGGAGGAGACCATCATGCAAGACATACGGCACCCGATAGAAGGGGTCATCTACCATCCGGCCGAACGCGCCGCATCCTACCTGGACAGCGGCGCGTGGATGCGGTCCTCGGTGGGCGACGCCCTGCGCGCCACGGCGCGGCGCCTGCCCGGCAAGACGGCGTTCATCTCCGACGAGGGCAGCCTGAGCTTCCAGGAACTGGACGAGCAATCGGAACGGCTGGGCGCTGCGCTGCTGGAAGCGGGCCTCGCGCCCGGCGACCGCGCCATCTTCCAGATGGGCACCACGCTGGAAACCGTACTGGCGCTGGCGGCCTGCTACAAGGCCGGCATCGTGCCCGTCTGCTCGCTGCCCCAGCATCGCGAACTGGAGATCGGCCAACTGATCCGGCAATCGGCGGCGCGCGGCTATTTCGTGCAGGCCGATTTCCATCCCAGCTTCGACCTTGCTGCCTTCGCCCGCAAGATGGCCGAAGGCAGCGATACGCTGCGCCATCTGGTCGTCGCGCGTGGGCCGGCGGGCGAGGGCGGGCTGTCCCTGCGCGACCTGATCGCCGGCATGCCGCTCGCGGCCGCGCGCCGGCGCCTGGCCGAGGCGCCGCCGGGACTGGGCGACGTGCTGAGTTTCCAGCTCTCGGGCGGCACGACGGGGATGCCCAAGATCATTCCGCGCTTTCATGCCGAATACCTCGGCCATGCGCTGGCCTGCGCGGGCATGTACAAGCTGCGCGAAGACGACCGCTTCATGTGGGCGCTGCCGTTGCTGCACAACGCGGCCCAGGTGTACGTGCTGATCCCGGTATTCGCCATGGGCGTGTCCGCCGTGCTGATGCCCAGGCTGGACCTCGTCCGCATGCTGGAGCTGATCGAGGAACACCGGGTCACCCGCGCCGTCTCCATCGGCCCCATCGCCCCGCAGCTCATGACCTATCCGGACCTGGCCAGGCACGATCTGTCGGCCTTGCGCCTGTTCATCACCATGAGCCGCGCCGATCGCCTGGAGGCGCACCTGGGCGTGCCTTGTTCCAACCTGTTCGGCATCACCGAGGGGCTGCTGCTGGGGTCCCCGCCCGACGCGCCGGCCGCCAGGCGTTTCCAGACCCAGGGCTGCTCCGGCTGCCCGCAGGACGAACTGCGCCTGCTGGAGCCCGATTCGGAAAAGCCGGTGGCGCCCGGACAGATGGGCGAACTGTGCTTCCGCGGTCCCTCCACGCTGCCGGGCTTCTTCAACGCGCCCGAGGCGAACGCCCAGGCCTATACGTCGGACGGCTTCTATCGGACCGGCGACATGATGACCGCCCACGTGGTCGACGGCGTCACCTGCTACGCCTTCGAAGGCCGGCTGCGCGACAACATCAACCGCGGCGGCGAGAAGATAGGCTGCGAGGAGGTCGAAGGGCTGGTGGGCGCGCACCCGGCGGTGGCCGAGGCGCGGCTGGTGGCCATGCCCGATCCCGTCTATGGCGAGAAGGGCTGCATCTACATCGTGCCGCGCCCCGGGCAGACCGCGCCGCAGGTCAAGGAACTGGCGGACTTCCTGGTCGCCCAGGGCCTGGCCAAGTACAAGTGCCCCGAGCGGGTCGAAGTGATCGACGCCTTCCCGGTGACCAAGGTGGGCAAGCTGGACAAGCCCGCGCTCAAGCGCATGATCGCCGAGAAGCTGGCGGGCGAGACCGGTGCCCAGGACCAGGATCCCGGGCAAGGGAGCCCGGCATGACCAGCACCGAACACGTGCTCTCGAGCACGCCCTTCGTCGTGCGCCGCCGCGTCAAATGGGGCGACTGCGACCCCGCCGGCGTGGTCTACACCGTGACCTTCGGCGAATACGTCATCTCCGCCGTCGAACTGTTCTACGGCATGCTGTTCGATTCCACGCCCCAGCGCGTCAAGGACGAGCTCGGCTTCGGCACGCCCAGCCGCGCGCTGTCGTTCGACTTCCGCGGTTCGTTGTGGCCGGACGACGAATTCGACATGCGCGTGACCGTGGAGGACATCCGCCAGCACACCTACGCGCTCGACATCACCGCCACCACGGCGGCCGGGCAGACCGCCTTCATCGCCAAGCTGACCCCCATCTGCGTCGCCCGCGGCGAACGCCGGGCCATCCCCGTGCCCGGCGTGCTGCGCGACGCCTTGTCCTCTTATCAGGCCGCCTGCGGCGCCGCCGCGACGGCAGGGAGCCCCGCATCATGAAAATCGCCGTCATCGGAGCCGGCCCCGCCGGCCTGTACTTCTCGCTGCTGGCCAAGAAGCACGACCCGTCCCACCAGATCCACGTCTACGAACAGAACCCCGCCGGCGCCACCTACGGCTGGGGCGTCGTGTTCTCGGACGTCGGCCTGTCCTTCCTGCAGGAGGCCGATCCCGAGTTCTTCAAGGCCTTCGTGGCCCACCACGAACGCTGCGACTACATGGAGATCGTCCACCGCGGCACCCACGTCCAGGTCCACGGCAACCACTTCTCGCGCACCGCCCGCATCGACATGCTGCGCGTGCTGGAAGACGCCTGCCGGCGCGAGGGGATCGAGATCGAACACGACCGCCGGATCGACGACGTATCCGCGCTGGCGCGCGAGGTGGACCTGGTGGTGGCGGCCGACGGCGGCAACAGCGCCGTGCGCAAGCAGTTCGCCGACCACTTCCAGCCCAGCTTCGAGAAGCGGCGCAACAAATTCGCCTGGTACGGCACCCGCCAGCGCTTCCACCCGGTCTCGCTCATCTTCCGCGAGACCCCGCACGGCGTGTTCATCGCCCACAGCTACCAGTACAGCCCCGAACTGAGCACCTTCCTGGTCGAGGTCGATCCCGACACCTGGCGGCGCGCCGGCCTGCACGAAGCCAGCGAGGACGAGAGCCGCCGCTACTGCGCCGACGTGTTCCGTCCCGAACTGGGCGGCAACGAACTCCTGACCAACCGCTCGCTCTGGTTCGAGGCCAACATCGTCCGCAACGAACGCTGGACCTGCGGCAACATCGTCCTGCTGGGCGATGCGCTGCGCACCGTGCACTTCTCGCTGGGCTCCGGCACGCGCATGGCCATGCAGGACGCCATCGCCCTGCACCAGGGGCTGGTGCGCCACCCCGGCGACCTGCAGCAAGCCTTCGCCGCCTTCGAAACCCAGCGCCGCCCCGCTTCGTCCAGCTTCCAGAACGCCGCCGCGCGCAGCCTGGACTGGTACGAAAACGTCGCCGACAAGATGCATCTCGACCCGGTCTCGTTCGCCTACGACTACATGCGGCGCACCGGCCAGGTCAGCCATGAAGACCTGAAACAGCGCGACCCCCATTTCGCGGCCGCGTGCGAGGCGCTGTCCTGCCACCAGCGGACGCCCGCGACAGCCTGATTCCCCCACACCAACGAAACACACACGAGGAGACACCATGAAAACCATCCTGCGCGGCGCCGCCGCCCTAGTCCTGGCCCTGGGCGCCGGCCATGCCGGTGCCCAGGCCCCCGCCTATCCCTCCAAGCCCGTGCGGATCGTCCTGCCGTACTCGGTCGGCAGCGGTCCCGACGCCGTCACCCGACTGGTCGGCGAAAAACTGTCCAAGACCTGGGGCCAGCCCATCATCGTCGAGAACAAGCCTGGCGCCAACGGCTGGCTCGCCATCGGCGACGTCAAGCGCGCCGCGCCCGACGGCCTGTCCCTGGTCGTGGTCGACAACACCCACATGACCCTGCACCCGCACCTGTACAAGAAACTGCCCTTCGACCCCGTTGCCGACTTCGAGCCCGCCTCGCCCGTCTACACCACCAACTTCTTCATCGTCGTCTCGGCCAAGTCCCCCTGGAACAACGTCGCCGACCTCATCGCCGACGCCAAGGCCAAGGGAGGCAACCAGACCTACGGCACCTGGGGCCTGGGCAGCGTCGCGCACATCGGCGCCTCCATGTTCCAGACCCAGACCGGCACCCACATGACCCACGTGCCCTTCAAGGAACTGCCGCAGCTCTACACCGCCGTCGCCACCGGCGAAGTCGACTGGGCCTTCGGCACCGCCGCCACCGTGGCCCAGCTCTACCAGGCCAAGAAGGTCAAGCTGCTGGCCCTGGCCGCGCCCAGGCGCCTGGCCCTGTATTCCGGCGTGCCCACCGTCTCGGAGGCCGGCGGTCCGGCCAACTTCGAACTCAAGACCTGGGTCGCCCTGTTCGCGCCCAAGGGCACCCCCAAGGCCGCCATCGACGCCATCAACAGCGGCGTCGCCAAGGCCGTGGCCGAGCCCGACGTGCGCAAACAGTTCGACACCTTCGGCTTCGAAGCCTGGCCCGCCTCGGCCGCCGACCTGGCCCAGGCCGTCAAGGCCGATACCCAGCGCTTCGAATCCGTCGTCAAGCTCGCTAATATCACCCTCGACTAAACCGCGCAGGAAACGCCATGACATCCCGCCTCTACCGCATCGGCCAGATCGTCCCCAGCTCCAACACCACCATGGAGACGGAAATCCCGGCCATGCTCCGCGCCCGCGAGGCCATCCGGCCCGAACGCTTCACCTTCCATTCCAGCCGCATGCGCATGCACAAGGTCACCAAGGAAGAACTCGAAGCCATGAACCGCGAAGGCCTGCGCTGCGCCGCCGAACTGGCCGACGCTCGCGTGGATGTCATGAGCACCGCCTGCCTGGTCGCCATCATGGCCATGGGCCTGGGCTACCACCGCCAGACCGAACGCGAGCTGACCGAGGTCGCGCGCGCCAACCACTGTGACGCGCCCGTCATGACCTCGGCCGGCGCGCTGGTCGAGGGATTGCACCGCCTGGGGGCCAAGCGCATCTCGCTCATGGCCCCCTACATGCGCCCGCTGACCGACCTCGTCGTGAAGTACATCGAGAACGAAGGTATCGAGGTGGTCGACGCCAAGTGCTTCGAGATCCCCGACAACCTGGAGGTCGGCCGGCGCGACCCCATGCAGTTGGTCGAGGACGTGAAGACGCTGAATACCCGCGGCGTCGACGCCGTGGTGCTGTCGGCGTGCGTGCAGATGCCGTCGCTGCCGGCGATACAGGTGGTGCAGGACCGGCTGGAGGTGCCGGTGGTCTCGACGGCGGTGTGTACGGTCAGGGGGATGCTGGAGAGGCTGGGGCTGGAGGCCGTGGTGCCGGGGGCGGGGGCGTTGCTGGCGGGGTAGGCCGGGTCAGGACGCGTAGCCGTCCGGATTCTGCGATTGCCAGCGCCAGCCGTCGGCACACATGTCTTCCAGGGTGCGGGTGGCTTGCCAGCCCAGGAGAGCCTGGGCGGCGGAGGGGTCGGCCCAGCATTCGGCGATGTCGCCGGGGCGGCGGGGTTGGAACTCGTAGGGGATCTTTCTGCCGCTGACCGTGCTGAAAGTGCGCACCAATTCCAGGACGCTGGTGCCCCGTCCTGTGCCCAGGTTGATTGCGGTAAAGCCCCCCATCGTTTCCTGGGCGTGTTCAAGTGCCTTGACGTGGCCGATGGCCAGGTCCACGACATGGATATAGTCGCGCACCCCGGTTCCATCCACCGTGGGGTAGTCGTTGCCGAAGATGTTCAGATGGGAACGTTTGCCAACCGCGACCTGGGTGATGAACGGAAAAAGGTTGTTGGGTATGCCCTGCGGCGCCTCTCCCAGCATCCCGCTGGGATGGGCTCCGATGGGGTTGAAATACCGCAGACAAATGGCCCGTCGTTCGGGGAACGCCGCGCACCAGTCACGCAGGACTTGCTCCACCATGGCTTTCGTCTGGCCATACGGATTCACCGGCGCGATCGGATGCCTTTCGGTGTACGGCTGTTCGCGCGGAATACCGTAAACGGTTGCGGATGAACTGAAGACGATGGTGCGGACCCGTGCCCGGTCCATCGCCTGCAGCAAGGTCAGCGTCCCGGCGACGTTGGTCTGGTAGTAGTCCAGGGGTGCAGCGACGGATTCGCCCACCGCTTTCAGGCCGGCGAAGTGCACCACCCCCTGGACGGAGGCTCCGCGTGCCGCGGCCTGGCGAAATACTGCATCCAGCGTGGCGGCATTCCTGATGTCTCCTTCGATGACATCGAGGGCATGGCCGGTCAACGCTTCGACACGCCTGAGCGCATGCACCGAACCGTTCGAAAAATCATCGAGGACGATCGGGCGATAGCCGGCTTGGATGAGCTCGATCAGGGTATGGGGCCCGATGTAGCCGGCGCCGCCGGTGACGAGCAGGGTCGGGCTGGAAGCTCGCTGCAAGGCGTGACCTCGAAGGCTGGATGACATGGCGCCAACCATACCGGACCGGCGCGTGGGCATTGTAACGAAAAGCGCGGGTATTCCCGTGGATGAGCGAGGTGGTCGGGTTAAACTGCGGCTTCGCCGTCGGCCGGCCCCGTGTCGGGCTTTTTTTCTTCGTCTTCTAGGACTACTGCCAGATGGGACTTGTTCCAATCATCCTCTCCGGAGGCAAGGGTACGCGCCTGTGGCCGGTGTCTCGGGAACTGCATCCCAAGCCTTTCATTCGTTTGGCGGATGGCGAAAGTTTTCTCCAGAAGGCGTATCGGCGGGCCATCGGGCTCGACGGCGTCTCCCGGGTCATTACGGTCACGAACCGGTTGCTGTCGTTTAAGACGATGGATGAATATCGGGCGCTTGGCCTGTCCGAAATCGAATGCGGCATGATTCTGGAGCCTGTGGGACGCAACACGGCGCCGGCCTTCGCCGCCGCCGCGGCGACTGTGTCTCGGCGATTCGGGCCGCAGGAGGTATTGCTGTTTCTGACCGCCGACCACCTGATCGAGGATATTCCCGCGTTCACGCAGGCCGTGGAGCAGGCGGTTCGACTGGCAGAGTCCGGCAGGATCGTGACGTTCGGAATCCGCCCGGACGCGCCGGAGACAGGCTATGGCTACATCGAGGCATCGGGATCCGACGTGCTGCGGTTCGTTGAAAAGCCTACCCAGGAACGGGCGCAGGAGTTTCTTGCCAGTGGCCGATATCTTTGGAATTCGGGCATGTTCTGCGTGCGCGCCGACGTGGCCGAGGCCGAGCTGAAGTTGCACGCAGCCGATGTCTGGCAGTTCGCCGAGCAAAGCGCCGCATCGGCGCGCGTGCTGGAAGGGCGCCACGAATGGCAGGTCATGCTCGACGAGGCGGCCTTTGCCCTCGCGCCTGATATTTCCGTCGATCACGCTCTCATGGAAAAAACCGAAAGGGCGTCGGTCGTGCCTTGCGACATAGGCTGGAGCGACATCGGGTCCTGGGCGGCGTTCGGCGAGCTGTTCCCCCAGGACGGCGACGGCAACCGGATCGATGGCGACGTCATCGCGGTCGATACCGTGAATTGCTATGTCCATAGCGATGCCAGGGTCGTCGGTACCGTAGGTTTGAAGGATCTGGTCATCGTCGATACGCCCGATGCCTTGCTGGTCGCACATCGGGACAACTTGCAGGACATCAAGCAGGTCGTGGCGCGGCTCAAGCAACGTGGGGACGATGCCTACCAGATTCATCGAACGGTCCACCGTCCTTGGGGCACCTATACGGTCTTGGAAGAGGCGCAGCGGTACAAGATCAAACGCATCGTCGTTCATCCCGGGCAGACCCTTTCCCTGCAGATGCACCATCACCGCAGCGAGCATTGGGTCGTCGTAAGCGGCATGGCGAGCGTGACGAATGGGGATCAGACTTTCCTCGTGCGTAGCAACGAGTCCACGTATATCCCTTCTGGCCACAAGCACCGGCTGGAGAACCCGGGGATCATCGATCTTGTCATGATCGAAGTGCAAAGCGGGGAGTACCTGGGCGAGGACGATATCGTCAGATTCGAGGATGCCTATGGCAGGGGCTGAATGGGTGAGGTGGAAGCGCATGGCCATGTTCATCTTGCCGGAGGCCTCGCCTGAAACATGTCTGATGTGAACGAGCCTTTCATTTCCGGCCTTGTCTCGGTCGTCATGCCTGCGTACAACTCGGCTGCGACCCTTGCTGCCGCCATCGAGTCGGTGCTTGCCCAGGAGTACGGCGAACTCGAGCTCTATGTCGTGGACGACCATTCCGTCGACGCGACTCGTCGCCTTGCCGAGGCATTCGGGAAGAAGGATGCCAGGGTCCGTGTGCTGAGCACGGACTCGGGAAAAGGCGTCGCTCCTGCTCGCAATACCGCGTTGCGCCGTTGCAGGGGGGAGTTCGTAGCCTTTATCGACGCGGACGACAGGTGGGACCCTGAAAAACTTCGGGTGCAACTGGCAGCCCTGTCCGATTCCGGCCTTGCCCTGGCCGCGACGAGTTACCGTGTCGTGGACCAGCATGGCGCAGACTGCGGCCTGGTCCGGATCGACGGAACCGCCGGCTATGACGACCTGCTGAAAGGCAATGTGCTGGGCTGTTCCACGGTCGTGGTCGATCGCACTCGGACAGGCACTTTTCTGATGCCCGAGGAAGTCAATGAAGACTACCTGACCTGGCTGGCTTTGACGAAAGAATACGGGCCGGCGTTGTGCGTTCGCCAGGTGCTTGCCACCTACACCAAGTCCAGCGCATCGCTATCGGGTTCCAAGCTGCGCGCGGCACAATGGCAGTGGCGCGTCTATCGCGAGGTGCTGAAGTTTTCGGCCGTTCGCTCCGCGTATCTGTTCGCTCACTACGCCTGCAGAGGCGTGGGAAAGCATTTCTTTTCCGGCCGAGCGGCTGAGCGGCCGTCGTCGAATTCAGCATGATAGTTTTCATCCGCTCACATGTTCCCCAGCTCGATGGAAGGATGCGGAAATACCGGCAGGCCTTGGCGGAAGCCGGCATGCGGACTGTCGCCCTGGGCTGGCTGCGGGGCGAGAGCATCCCGAATGTGGACGAAGCCAACGACGCCTTTTACCGGCGCCCGGCTCCGCTGGGAGGCGGCTGGCGGAACGTGTTGAATCTCGTGCTGTGGAATGGTTTCGTATTGCGGTGGCTGTGGCACAACCGGCGCGATATCGATCTCGTCCACGGTGTGGATTTCGACTCCTGTCTTCCCGCCTACGTGTTCAGTCGCTTGCGCCGGGTGCCTTTCGTGTTCGACCTCTACGACAAATATACGGAGACCCGCGGCATGGCGGGCCCGGTCGCGGCTGTGATCGACACGCTGGAATCCTGGGTGGCGAGCAAGGCCGATCTCGTCCTGCTGGCCGATGCATCACGCTACGAACAGCATGGCTTGCGCCCGTCTTCCCGCATCCGGGTGCTTGAAAACGTGCCAGTGTCCGGGCACGACTTGTCCTACCGGGCGGTTCAGCCGCAGGTGCCGATACGTATCGGCTATTTCGGTGTCCTGGAGGAACGCAACAGGGGACTGGAAGATCTGATCGCCGCCTGCACACGCTCGGCGGGCAAGGTGGAGTTGCATCTGGCCGGTTATGGTCCGGTGGCGCCGTTGGCGCGAGAGGCGGCCCGACAGCATGAAAACGTGACGTTCCATGGCGCGATGGACGTGGCGGCGGGCCTCTCCTTGATGTCGTCGATGGACGTCGTGGCGGGTTTCTATTACCTGACCGTGCCCAATCACCGCTTTGCCGCTCCCAACAAGTATTACGAGCATCTGCTGCTGGGGCGACCGTTGCTGACGACGAAGGGGACGCCACCCGGGGACAAGGTCGGTCAATATGAAACGGGCTGGGCATTGGACGAAGGTGAAGCCCCTATTCTGCAGTGGCTGGCTGATGTCGGCCCGGCAGAGATCGAAAGGCGTGGCCGAAATGCCCGGATGAAATGGGATACGGAGTACGAGAACTATTACGAGGAGAACTATGCCGGGTTTTATGCCGAGTACGTGCGCGGCCGGATTGCGGCGCGCAGGAATGATCGGGTGAAATGATGAAAGTCCTACTCGTATTTGGCACTCGCCCCGAAGCCATCAAGATGGCGCCGGTATACAAGGCGCTGATGGCCGCCAAGGGTGTGCAGGCGGAAGTGTGCGTTACGGGACAGCACCGGGAAATGCTGGATCAGGTTCTTGACTGGTTCCAGATGAAGCCCGCCTACGACCTGAGCGTCATGAAGAAGAACCAGTCCCTGTCGGACATCACTTCCCGCATTCTGACTCGGATGGATGAGGTCTTGTCGGCATCCAGGCCGAACCTCGTGCTCGTCCATGGAGACACCAGCACGACCTTCGCTGGCGCGTTGGCGGCCTTCTATCACAAGATTCCCGTGGGCCACGTCGAAGCCGGCTTGCGCACGCACAATCTGCTTTCGCCGTGGCCGGAAGAGGCCAACCGCCAACTGACTTCGGTGTTGACCCGCTTCCATTTCGCTCCGACGACGACGGCGCAGCGGAACCTGCAGGGCGAAGGGGTCGCCGCAAGCAACATTCACGTCGTGGGTAATACTGTCGTGGACGCCTTGCTCGAAACGGCTGCGCGTTTGAAGAGCGAAACGCTGGAACTGGAGATGCGTGCGCGTTTCTCCTTCATTCGCCAGGATGCCCGCATGATCCTGGTGACCGGACATCGGCGCGAGAATTTCGGAGCCGGTTTCGAACAGATCTGCGCGGCGTTGAAACAACTGGCGCAGCGGAAAGATCTCGACATCGTCTATCCCGTCCATTTGAACCCGCAGGTGCGAGAGCCGGTTCAGCGGGTGCTGGGGAAAATCAGGAACGTGCACCTGATCGAGCCGTGCGACTACATGTCCTTCGTGTGGCTGATGCAGCGCTCGTACCTCATCCTGACCGATTCGGGAGGCGTCCAGGAAGAGGCGCCGTCGTTGGGCAAGCCAGTCCTGGTCATGCGGGATACGACCGAGCGGCCCGAAGCCGTGGAGGCGGGAACGGTCAAGCTCGTGGGGACCGATTCGGACAGGATTCTGGACGAGGCCTGGGCCCTGCTGGATTCCACGGAAAAATATCGCGCCATGGCGGAAAGGCACAATCCCTACGGAGATGGCCGCGCCGCCGAACGGATCGTGAGCTGCCTGCTACAGCAGTTGCCGTCCTGAAGACGGGGCTGCTGTGTCACGTGTCTGGCGTGTCACCTGCCTGTTTCCAATTGCTTGAATAGCGCATCCCACAGCGCGCCTACTTTCTCCATCCTGTAAGCCTGCGCTGTCTTCAGCGCTACGAGGCTCATGGCTTGTCTGACGGCGGGGGCGTCGATCAGCGTTTTTATTCCCTTGGCCAGCGCACCAACATCTTCCGGGGCGCACAGCAGGCCGTCGACCTGATCCGTGATGATGTCCCGCGGACCGAAGTCGCAATCGAACGAGACGATGGGCAGTCCGCAGGTTTGAGCCTCCAGCATGACCAGGGGAAAACCTTCGAATCGAGAACTCACCGCCAGCAGTGACGCGGTCTCGTAGAACGAAGCCAGATCGTTCGAAAAGGGAAGAAACTCGACCGAACTTCCCAGGTCCAGTTCCTGGGCCTGCCGCTCCAGCTGTGTGCGCAGTTCACCTTCGCCGATTATCGACAGGCGCCAACCGGCAACATCACTCCTTATGAGATGCCATGCCGCCAACAACAGGTCGAACCCCTTTTGATGGCTGCAACGTCCCACGGCTAGAACAATTGGCTGTCTTGTCCGTCCAGCGGACGGCACGAGGTTTACCGGATTCGGTATTTGCACGACAAGCCGGTTGTATCCGTGCGCTTCATAGTAGCGTCGTTGCGTGGAGGTCAGTGCGATCAGGGCGTCGGCCCTGGGGTACAGCAACCGGCATAACCAGCGAGTGTGCCGTCCAAACCCGCGCGGGTTGTTGTGGTCGCATATCACCAGTTTGAACCTTCGGCCGAGCATGAGCAGGAGCAGGGCCGACCAGGGGCCATTTGCGACCACGACATCGGCCGAGGCCAGCGCCGCACTCTGTTTCAGGCGGCGTAGAGCCTTCCAGTATTCGAGCAGGCGCTGCCAGCGGCGGCTCCTTTCTTTCCCGCCCAGGCTGTGAACCGCCACCCTCGCATCGAGATCGTACGGAGGAATGACGGGTTCCTGCCTGATCAGTAGCGTCACTTCGTGGCCTTGTTCCGCCCAGTGGCTGCTCATCAAGCTCATGACGCGCTCGACTCCGCCTTTTATCCTGAACTCATCGTAGACTGAGACGATTCTCAAAGCGCACGCACTCCCATACGCGATTTACGAAGCTTGAAAAATACGGTACCCATGCCGATTGATGCGGCGGTCGTATATCCAGCGATCAGCCCGGCGATGCCAGTCAGCCATTCGCCCCGATCGCCCAGCCACAGCACCAGGAAGCACACCAGGAATCCGCCCAGCCACTTCGCGGCAATCAACCTGAAGTACCTCAGGCGTACCAACAAGGCCGTGACCCCGGTATCGAAGAAACCGACTACCGTGATCCACGAGGCTGCGCGCAAGATTTCCTGCACTTGCACGAATCTTTCCCCAAAAATCGCGGTGGTAAGTAAACCGGAGAAGAGATAAAAACCAATGACGGCTGCGAGCCCCAGGCACGTCAATATTATCAAGAGCCGTCCGGCGTTTCTGGCCACTATTGACAGGTTCTCATGTCGATACAAGAGTCTTGGGGCCAGGGCTGTCATGACGACAGGCCCGAAGAACATGACACTATCCATCAGACTCATGGCCGCGGCGTATTCGCCAAAAATCGCTGGCGGCAGTGAAATGCCTAGAACCAGCCGGTCCATGCGCTGCATGCCTATCATCAAGGCAAGCCCCAACCATACGGGGACGCTCGCCCGAAGCAATCTCGCCGTGTGTCGCCGCGTTGGACGCCAGTCCCAGGGCCGCCCGTCATCCGCGATGAGGTAGACGTAGGCAGCGGCGATGACGATGGTTTCAGCCAGGTAGATTGCCAGCATCGAGAGGACACCGCCGCCCAGCGCGGCGACCCCGGCGATAGCCACCAGCTTCAGGACACTTGTCTGGAAGCGGATGCGCGCGATCACTCTGGTATTGGACGCGGATTCTCTGATGATCCGCAGGATATTGAAGGGTTCCGCGATGAGCAGACTCAGCGCCATGATGGCCACCCCTTGTCCGACCGTGCCGCTGAACCAAAACAATCCGCTCGTTGCCATGAGAAGCATGGCAACGCCGCCAAGGGCCAACCGGATCAATAGTGCAGAACCCAGGATGCCTTGCCGGGATTTTACGTAGGACAGTTTCACCAGATCCGGAGCGATGACTTCCGCTCCGCAGCCCAGCGTAACTGCGGAAAAAATGAACAGCACGGCAAGTACGTACTGAAATTCGCCGTAATGCTGGGGACCCAATGCCCGGGCAATGATTCCTATGGATATGAAGGAAAAGGCCAGTTGCACGGCCTTCTCCATGGATAGCCATGCCAGACTATGTATGCTGGGATTTCGCAGCAGATTTGCGCAGCGGTCGAAACGCATGGAGGGCGGGCCTATATCGATAGTCGCGGCATTCAAGCAGATTCAGAGCTTTCTTCGGATAGATGCCTTCGTGATGCTCGCGCGAGCCCGCATACCCGTGCTCCTTGCCCTGGAGCCCCTGGGTGCCACGGTTTTCAGAAGATGCGTGCGCGGATCATGCCTGGCGAACTGCTCTGCAGTCCGTGTCATGTCGTTTCGACCGACGCCATGCAAGCCAACGGTTCCATGCAGAGCCGGCGGCGATTGCATCGGGACTGATGGCGAAGAACAGCCACAGGAAGGGAAGATGGAAGTACGCGCCCTTCAGCAGGAATACCCCTATCAGTAATAATGTTGATGGCCGGTAGCTCGTGAACAAGTAGGCAGAAAAAATAAGCAGGATGACGATGCCGACAACCAGGCCGTAGGTGGTAAGAGTGGTGATGGGAAAGGTCAGGTCGTTCAGCGCCTGGTAGTACATCGGGTCGCCGCTGATATAGCCTTCCAGTCCATAGCCGGTTGCCCACAGCGTTGGGGTTTTCAAAAATTCTTCGATTACCTGGAATTTTACCTGCGTGCTCGGATCATTGTTGTTTCCAACCTCGGCCGAACGGGTCACGGCATGTCCCAGCGGACTGTAGGCGTCGCTCGGGATTATTTGTGAAAGAAAATATTGTCCGCCGAAGTAAACGACTATCGCGATCAGGCCGACACGAATGTTGATGAATAAGAGAATCAGGAAAAAAACGACCAGAGCGAGCAGCGACGAGGTAAGCACAAGGGATATCATGCCCGCCCACCAGAGCGTGGTCATTTTTCTCTGGCGGACATAAAGTGCAATGCAGAGCCCGGCCATGACCATGGCGTAAAGGGCTGGTTCGTCAAAAACCCCGGTCGGCCGGTACAAATCTCCCTGGAGCGATCGGTGTCCCTCTCCTCCCAAGGCATTGCCTATGTCCAGATCATAGCCCCAGCCGTACCATGCGATGAGCTGCGCGACCATGACCGTCAGGTGGAGCGCAAGGCACAGCTTGATGGCTTTTGTGGTTGCGTCGGAGTACTGGTTGTAGGCATGAACGAGCGTGGGAGTCAGCACGCAGCCGAAGCCGATCATCAGCGTATTTTTCAGAGATCGGCTGGAAACGGGAGGAACGAGAATATATCGGGCGACGAAATAGGCGGCGATGATGGCCGCCAATAATATCAGGCGCCGGTCGATCTCGAACCGCTGTCCAGAGGACACATGCAGTGCGACGAGCCCGCATGCGGACAGGGCCCAGCCGTAGGCGGCGATCGATGAAAAACCCAATGCGGTATCGAAATACAAGGTGGGCAACAAGATGGAGAGGAAAATCAGTCCATCGTGCAACGGTTTCGAATTTTTCAAAGAAAAAATCACTAAAAATATGATGTAAAAATCATGATGGCTGGCTGCGCCGGAAAACATGGATTTTCCGGCGCTTGACCGCATTTCGTCAAGGTTGAGCGCGGAGTTTTTTGTCGATCGAGGTGTTTCTTAGGTTTTTACTCTTTGGCGCCATGTCTGCCTGTAACTGATGGCGACGACATGCGAACTGTCGTGCGCCCGTCCTTGGTGATCGGAATACTCCATCAGGTCAAAATTGGATTTACTGCGAAGGCCACGGCGATGCCAATGCCGATACCAGCGGCAATTTCCAACGAGTATGCCCCATGCGGTCAGAGGCGGTGGATGACCGAAACACCCTACGGCCAGTTTGTTGATTGCCGTCGCGTGCTTGCCCACTTGCCGGCGCAGGCTGCTGGCGTCGAGCGTGACGATAAAGGCCAGCGTGATAGCTACGCCGAAAGCGGGATGTTCGACTCCCCTCTTGAGGGCGATCAGCGCGGCCGTGCTGCTGACGAGGGCGCTATGGTTGCTGGGCAGGCCACCGTACCACAACACCAGCGGCGCGAACAGCGTCCGGCCGCACGCCGTCGCAAGTATTTTGCGCGATGACGGTACGCTGACCTACACCTACGATGCCAACGGCAGCATGCTGACGGGGGCGGGTCACACGGTAACCTACACCGGCTTCAATATGCCGGCCACGATCACCGGCAACGGCACCACGCTGTCCTTCGTGTACGACGACACGCATCAGCGGGTCAAGCAGATCGCCCCTCGGGCACGGTGTACTACGTGCATCCGGACAGCGTCAGCGGCCTCTTCTACGAGAAGGAGGTCAAGACCGGCGGGTGACCGAACACAAGCACTACATCACCGCCTCGAGCGGCACGGTTGCGATCTACACGACGCGCAGTACCAATGTGACGACGCTACGCTATCTGCACAAGGATCATCCGGGTTCAACCAACGCGATCTCGGACGAGACCGGCGCGGTGGTCGAGCGGCTGGCCTACGATGCGTGGGGCAAGCGGCAGTTCCCCAACGGCACGACCGATCCGGGCAATACGCTGGCAGGCGTCAATACGGATCGGGGCTTTACGGGGCACGAGCACCTCGAAGAAGTGGGGCTCGTGCACATGAATGGGCGGATCTACGATCGGCGCATCGGCCGCTTCACGAGCGCCGATCCGATGATCCAGGCCCCGTACAACCTGCAGTCCTACAACCGCTACTCCTATGCATTTAACAGTCCGCTCAATGGTGTCGATCTGTCAGGGTATGGACTCCTTAGCTTTATAAACGATATCTTTGATGCCGTCGGGGATCTCATCGGCAGTGTCGCCAAGGGGGTCAGCAGCATCGCTGAGTCCAAGGTCGGGCGCATGGGCCTGTCCATTGGGGTGGGCTATATGACGGGGAACTGGTACCTGGCAAATTTCGGAGGATGGAGCGGAGCTAGCGTGGCGGCCGGCGCTCTAGGAGGTTTCTCCGGAACGATGGTGGCAACGGGCGGGGACTTCGAAGCTTCGGTAAAAGGCGCAATTGTTGGAGCAGGATTTGGTTGGGCGGGGGGCCTCGACGGGAACCTGATCTATGCCGGGCATGCGGCGGTGGGATGTGCCAGTGGAGAGTTGCAGGGCGGTGGGTGCCTGCGCGGCGCGGCCTCGGCCGTAGCAGGTAAGTTGATGACGGTTAATACAAAGGGCTGGGAGGACTATGAGCGATTCGCCATGACCGTGGCGGTTGGCGGAACGGTCTCTGTTATCGGTGGCGGACAATTCGCTAATGGTGCTATGTCTGCGGCTATGGGTTATCTATACAACAAATGCAGCCATGAGGGTTGTTGGACTACTTCTAAAGAAAAAGGATTTCTTAATCAAGGTGATTATTTAAGCTACTACGGCGAGGCGTGTGGTCAGGGGGATTCTTACGCATGTAAAGCATATTCTGTGGCGGCAGAAGAGGGGGTGTGGGGTAAGGTAGCTCAGGGAAATCTTCATTTCAGGGCAGCACTTTCAGGCGTGGAGTTGACATCTGGTGTTAAAGATGGAATTAGATTGGATCTTGCAAGGTCCTATGCGGCGTTGCTGCCGAATAATGCCAGTCATGCTGTTTTTCCTACTGCGGAAGGTATTACTAAATTTCATTGGGAGGTTTTCGATAGGTACGGTCTCCCATCGTCTGCTTTCACAGCAACTCCGACTGGCAATACTAGCTATTTCGGCAAGGCGGTGAATCGTATCATTGGCCCCATTGGCCAAACATGGGGGCCTGCTTGGTGTACAGGTACATGCAAATAAATTGAGAGTAATAGGTGTGGTATGAAAATAAATCGAGATCTGCTGCTCGGTTCGTTGTCGATACTTGCGCTCGTGCCCGCTACGGTTTTTCTCGGAGGGGTTTTAGTTATTTTTGTTTTGACCGTATGGGCTTTGATAGAGAGCTGGAGGGAAGGGGCGAGAGTAGACGGCCAGTTGCTCTATGTGATTGTTTGTTATGGGGCTGGTGTAGTAGCTATAGGCGAGCTCTGGAAGGGGGTCATGAAAAAAATTAAATTTTCGGATAGATTTTCCACAAGAAAAATGTGGGTAGTGATCGCTCTAGGGGGGGTGGCTGGGAGTGGGGCGTTCTTAATTGGCGGGCCCCCTCTTTTTCTGAGTGTGGTTCTTCCCCTTGTCGTTCCTGTCACATGGCTTTGGGATGTGGCGTCTCGCGGTTTGTAGAGGAAAAGAGAAATTATATGCAGAGGAAATGGCCGCCTATCATATTGACTTCACCAATCTGGAGCCTGTGCGAATTCGTACAAATTTCTGATTGGCATTGAATAATGCAGTCCAATTGCCAGTGCGAATGTGATTTTTTAGTCCGCGTCTCCCTTTCGTTGGTATGGGTAAAGAGCAAAAATATTGAATTTCTTGTCGTTTATCAGGGCGGCGTGTGTGCTGCTCTTGATCGCGTCGCTATTATTGAGGGTAGGGGTTTTTGTTGGCGAGGACAAAATTTCATAACGAGATCTAGTTGGCCCTAATGTTTTCCGCATGATTGGTTTCACCATGAGGGCAGGGCATAAGTGGGGCTCTCGTGGGTTGCCCAGAGCCGCTGGCGGATTGCGTCCGACACACTGAGTGCGACTATGGGGCAGAAATATCCCAGGCGTGCCCTGTAGCTTCTTCGTTCGCCCTGAACAATTCCGTTTTCATGCGCAGGCAGGTTGATTCTCGACCGAACCGGCGATCAACGCGGCGATGACCGTCTGCATGGACAGCCCGATGCGGGCGCATAGAAGCCGCAGCGCGGCCAGGATCCTGCGCAGGTTGTGCCCGGCGCCGCACATCACCGCATGCAGTGCATCGCCCAGGGCACCCTTGAGCGGGTTGCACCCCAGCCGCCCGTACATCTTCATGTGCCCGATCGGCGGCTCGATCGCACTTCTTCGCTTGATCATGGCCTTCAGGGTCTTGGTGATGCCCTGCTTTTGCCCCGACATCAGGATGCGCATCCCTTCGATTTCCACTCCTTTGTAGCCCTTGTCCACAATGGCTGTGCCTGGGGGCTTGTCGGTGCCGATGAGGATGCCCGCCTGCTCCGGCCTCTCGGCCAGGATATGGCCGTCATACGGATTGCCCGGCATGGAGCGCATGCCCACCACCAGTCTTTCCTTCAAGGTCGTGACCACGCTGACCTTCACGCCAAACTCGTACGGTGTCCTGGCTTTGCCTTTGGAGGTGCACTCCACTTCGGGTGCATGCAGGGCATACGGCTTGTTCTTGTCCTTCGTTCGCTCAGTGAGGATGCGAGCCGTGCGCTGTAACAGGCTCTGGACTTTGCCTTGACCAGGTGTTTGGCGGCTCTTGTCCAGCAGTCGGCTGTCCGTCGGATGGGCAATGGCATTGGGCACCACGGGGGTGTCCACGATGATGCGCTGCATGCTGGCCTTGTTGATCAGCCCTGCAGCCCGGGCCGCTTCGATGGTAACGGCTATCAGTACCTCCACGCCTTCCTCGCCAATGCGCTGGCGCCAGCGTGTCAGGCTGCTGGGGTCAAGGGGCAACTCGGTTTGCAGGTAGGTCTCGCCGCAGAAGTATTGCCTATACGGATTCTCCAGCCAGGTGTTGACCACCGCCTCATCAGAAGCGCCGTTGGCGTGCTGCAGGTACAGCAGACCTGCAACTAAGCGCGGTGGCAGCGCCGGGCGGCCCCGGTCCGAGGTGAAGCAAGCGACGAAGTGCTGTTCAATCTGCTCCCAATCCATCAGGCCAGCGAGCCGGATTAGCGGGTGACGCATGTTCAGTTGCTCGTCCAGGAGCGGGCGGAACAACTCGGTGGTTTGAGGTTGGGAAGGCTTGGGGCGCATTGCAATCCTTGAGGAAATTTGCAGGAAAACGGGGTCATATCTTGCAAATCGCGCTGTGCCTACAGGGGGGATACGCAAGGCGTATCAAGGGCTTGCGGATTGTTCAGGGCGGACTTCTCACCGCGCAGCATCGGCGTGCCCCCGCCGAACCATCCGCAGCACCCACTGCCCGAAGTCATCCACAAACAAGAACACCACCGGTATCACCAGCAAACTCAAAAACGTCGACGTGATCAACCCCCCCAGCACCGCGATCGCCATCGGCGACCGGAAGCTCGGGTCCGCGGCTCCGTAGCCGATCGCGATCGGCAGCATCCCGGCGCCCATCGCCATGGTGGTCATGATGATGGGCCGCGCGCGTTTGTGGCAGGCGTCGATCAGCGCATCCCAGCGGCTCATGCCGGGTACGGCCGGCCGTACGTCGGTGGCGGGGTGGCCGCGCCGGGCCAGGATGGCGTATTCGACGAGCAGGATGGAGTTCTTGGTGGCGATGCCCATCAGCATGACCAGGCCGATCAGCGAGGGCATGGAGAAGCTCTTGTGCGCGATGAGCAGGCCGACGAAGGCGCCGCCCAGTGACAGGGGCAGGGCGGCCAGGATGGTGACGGGGTGCAGGAAGTGCTTGAACAGCAGCACCAGCACGACGTAGATGCACAGCACGCCGGTCAGCATGGCCAGGCCGAAGCTCTGGAACAGTTCGCCCATGACTTCGGCGTCGCCCACGGTGGCCTGGCGCACGCCAGGCGGCAGGTTCTTGATGGTGGGCAGGTCGGCCACGCGCTGGGCGACTTCGCCCAGGTCCATGCCGGCCAGCTCGATCTCGAAGTTGATGTTGCGCGAGCGGTCGTAGCGGTCGATGACGGACGGTCCCGCGGAGAAGTCCAGGGTGGCGACCTGGTCGAGCAGGACCGGGCCTCGCGTGCCGGGTACGGACAGGCGGCCGAGCAGGGAGAGGTCTTGGCGCGCGGCCTCGTCCAGGCGCACGACGATGGGGACCTGGCGCTGCGACAGGTTGAGCTTGGGCAGGGAGATGTCGTAGTCGCCGACGGTGGCGATGCGCAGGGTGTCGGCGATGGCGCTGCTGGTGACGCCCAGGTCGGCGGCGCGGGCGAAGTCGGGGCGCACGGCGATCTCGGGGCGGATGAGGCTGGCGGTGGACGAGATGTTGCCCAGGCCCGGTATGGTGCGCAGTTCCTTGGAGACGGCCAGGGCCGCCTGGTTCAGCGCGTCGGGGTTGTCGCCGGTCAGCACGAGCACGTATTTGTTGTTGGAGCCGCCCAGGCCGACGCGGCTGCGTATGCCGGGGATTTCCTGCAGGGCGGCGCGCATGTCTTCTTCGATGCCTTGTTTCCTGGGGCGGTCTTCGCGCGGGTCGAGCTGGATGGTCAGGGTGGCCTTGCGGACTTCGGCCGCGCCGGACATGGAGAACGGGTCGCCGCCGGCGGTGCCGCCGCCGATGGTGGTGTAGACGCTGCGCACGTGGGGGACCTTGGCCAGCCGCAGGCGGACGAGTTCGGCGGTGTCCAGGGTCTGGGCCAGGGTGGAGCCGGGCGGCAGCTCGACCACGACCTGGGTCTGGGAGTTGTCGTCGGCGGGCATGAAGCCGGCGGGCAGCAGCGGGATCATGCCGATCGACAGGAGGAAGAAGACGGCGGCGCCCAGCACGGTCAGCCAGCGGTGGCGCAGGCAGGCGGCCACCCAGCGCATGTAGGTCTGGAGCCAGCGCGGTTCCTTGCCGGCATGCACGACGGGCTTGAGCAGGTAGGCGGCCATCATGGGCGTGAGTACGCGCGCGACGATGAGCGAGGCGAACACGGCCAGCGAGGCGGTCCAGCCGAATTGCTTGAAGAAGCGTCCGGCGACGCCGCTCATGAAGGCGGTGGGCAGGAAGACGGCGATCAGGGTGAAGGTGGTGGCGACCACGGCCAGTCCGATTTCGTCGGCGGCTTCCATGGCGGCCTGGTAGGGGCTCTTGCCCATGCGCAGGTGGCGCACGATGTTCTCGACTTCGACGATGGCGTCGTCCACCAGGATGCCGATGACCAGGGACAGCGCCAGCAGGGTGATGACGTTGATCGAGAATCCCAGGAAGTACATGCCTGCGAAGGCGGGGATGACCGACAGCGGCAGCGCGACGGCGGAGATCAGCGTGGCGCGCCAGTCGCGCAGGAACAGCCAGACGACCAGCACGGCCAGCAGCGCGCCTTCGTACAAGAGGCGCATGGAGCCGTCGTATTCTTCCTGGACCGGCGTGACGAAGTTGAAGGACTCGGTGATCCGCAGGTCGGCATGCTGGGCTTTGAGTTCGTCCAGCGCGCGCTGCACGCCCGCGGCCACGTCGAGTTCGCTGGCGCCGCGGCTGCGGGCCACTTCGAAGCCGACGACGGGCTGGCCGTCCAGCAGGGCGGCCGAGCGCCGCTCGGCGATGGTGTCGGTCACGGTGGCGACGTCGGACAGCCGGATGGGCCGGCCGTCGCTCAGGACCAGCCGCAGGCTGGCGAGCTCTTCGGCGGTGCCCACGGTGGCCAGGGTGCGCACGGGCTGTTCGGCGTCGCCGATGTCGGTGCGGCCGCCGGAGCTTTCGCGCTGCACCTGGCGCAACTGGCGCGAGATGTCGGCGGCGGACGCCCCCAGGGCCTGCAGGCGCTGCGGGTCGAGCGCGATGCGTATCTCGCGGGTTACGCCGCCCACGCGGTTGACCGCTCCCACGCCGGGCACGTTCAGCAGTTTGCGGGCGACGTCGTTGTCGACCAGCCAGGACAGCGCTTCGTCGTCCATGCTGCTCGCGCGCACGGTGAAGGCCAGCACGGGCTGGCCTGCCAGGTCGACCTTGTTGATGATGGGGTCGCGCAGGTCGGCAGGCATGTCGGCGCGCACGCGCGAGACCGCCGAGCGTACATCGTCCACCGCTTCCTGCAGGGGTTTTTCCAGCTCGAACTCGGCGGTCAGGCTGACGCTGCCATCCTGGATCTTGGTGTAGACGTGCTTGAGGCCCTGCAAGGTGGCGATGGAGTTCTCCAGCTTGCGGGCGACGTCGTTCTCCAGTTGGCTGGGCGAGGCCCCGGGCAGCGAGGCCGTGACCATGACCATGGGCAGGTCGATGTCGGGGAAGTTCTGCACCTTCATGGCGCTGAACGACAGCAGGCCCGCGAAGGTCAGCAGCACGAACAGCATGACCGACGGAATGGGGTTGCGTATGGACCAGGTCGAGACGTTCATCGCGTCGGCTCTCAGCGCGTCACGGCGGTGGCAGGGGTGGCCGCGGGAGCGGGCGTGTCGACCACGCGCACCAGGTCGCCGTCGGTCAGGAAGCCCGCGCCGCGCACGGCGACGCGGTCGGTGGGTGCGAGGCCGTCCAGGACCTCGACCCGGTCGCCGTCGCGCCGTCCCGCCTGGATCTTGCGCTGGGCCACCCGGTTGTCCGCGCCTACGACGAAGACGTAGTTGAAGGCCTCGCGCATGACGACGGCTTGCTGGGGCACCGTCAGGCCCTGTGCGGAGCCCAGTTCGAATTCGCCGCGCGCGAACATGCCGGCCTTGGCCGAGGAGTTCGGCGCGCCGGCGCCGGGCAGGTCGACGTAGACCAGGGTATTGCGCGTTTGCGGGTCGACGGTGGGGCCGATGGTGCGGACCTTGCCTTGCAGGCGTTCGCCGCTGGCCGCGACGACGGTGACGGGGTCGCCCACGCGCACGCGGCCGACCTCGGCGGAGGTGACCTCGCCGCGCCATTCCAGGCGGCCCTTGCGGATCATGCGGAAGAGTTCGGTGCCGGCGCCCACGACCGCGCCTACCGTGGCGGTGCGCGACGAGATGACGCCGCTGTCGGGCGCGCGGACCTGCGTGAATTTCAGGCGCAATTCCTGCGCGGCAAGGCTGGCCCGGGCGGACTCCACGCGCGCCTGGGCGGTCTGGCCGCCGGTCACGTACTGGTTGATCTGCGATTCGCTCAGGGCGCCGGAGGCTTTCAGGGACTGGGCGCGCTCGGCGTTGGCGCGGGCCTCGGCGGCGCTGGCCTCGGCCTCGGCCAGCGCGGCGCGGGCCTGGGCGATGTCCGCGCGCACGGTTTCCTGCGCGAAGGTGGCCAGTACCTGGCCGGCCTTGACGGTATCGCCCACGTTGACCAGGACGTCCTGCAGGCGCAGGCCGCCGATCTCGGCGCCCAGGCTGGCTTCCTGCCAGGCCATGATGTTGCCATTGGCCTGCAGGGCGAGGCGCAGGGACCGCATCTGCGGCTGGGCGACGGTGACGGTCAGGGCTGGCCGGACGGCCGGGGCGGCGCCGGTGTCGGCCGCGCGCAGGGCGGGGGCGAGGAAGGCACCGGCCAGGATGGCGCCGAGCACGGCGGCGGCGATGAGGGGGCGTAGCGGCATGGACGGGATCATGGTTGGGGTGGGGCCGGGGCGGCAACGAGCCCTGCGGCGACGAGGTTCGTGAGATGTCGTCAGGAAGGGTTGGCGGCAGGCATCGCGGAGGCCGGCGGCGGCGTGTCCGGAGGCGCCGGCGCGTCCTGCCGCCAGCCGCCTCCCGCCGCGCGGTACAGCGCGATCCAGGCCGCCATGCGCTCGCGCTCCAGCGCGGACTGGGTGGTGCGCGCCGTCAGCAGCATGCGCCGCGACTCCTCCAGTTCCAGCAGGCTGGCCAGGCCGCCGCGATAGCGCTGCTCGGTGGCTTCGAACGAAGCCTGGTATCCCTCGACCGCGGCGCGCGCGTCGGTGGCGCGCGCGGCCGTGCTTTCCAGGTTGACCAGGGCTTCCTCCACTTCGCGCACGGCCTGGCGCGCCGTGGCGCGATACTGCGTGACGGCTTCGTCGTAGCGGGCCCGGGCAGCGTCGATGTCGGCGCGGTGGCGGCCGCCGTCGAACAGCGGCAATGACACCGACAGCGGACCGATGGACCAGGTCGAGACATCGACGTTCATGCCGCGTGCCTTGAACGAGGCCGCGCCCACGCTGCCGGCCAGGGTCAGGCGCGGGTAGCGCCTGGCCTGGGCGCTGCCGACCTCGGCGCTGGCCGCCGCCACGTTGCGATCGGCGTTGAACAGGTCGGGGCGTTGCGCCAGCACGGCGGCCGGCAGGTGGTCGATGGCGAACAGCGTGTCGGACGGAGGTTGCGCCGGCGCGGCCAGCCGGGCACGCAGCCCGGGTTCGTCCAGCGCGGTCAGCGCCACCAGCGCCTTGACGCTGATGTCGCACGAGGCCCGCTGCTGGCGGGCGCGGGCGGCGGCTTCGGCGCTGCTGGCGCGCGCCAGCGCGGCGTTGGCGGTGGACTGGAAGCCCGCGCGCATGGCGAGGTCGGTCAGGCGCGCGCTTTCTGCGCGCGAGGCCGCGTCCGATTCCTGGATGGCCAGCTCGCGGCGGCAGCTGCGAAAGTTATTCAATTCGTTGGCCACTTCGGCGGCGACCGAGATGCGCGCGTCGTGCCACTGGGCCTGCGCGCCCTCCACCCGGGCCTGTGCGGCATCGCGCGTCGCGGCGTTGGCGCCGAACAGGTCGATCTCCCAGGATGCCTGCAGGCCGGCCTGGTTCTGCGTGGCGACGCCGCCCGCGATCTGGGAAAAGCCGCGGCTGGTCTGGCCCGTGGCGTCGAGCGTGGGGCCCAGGGCGGCGCCGGCGGACACGCGGGCGGCCCGGGCCTGCAGGAAGCGCGAGCGCGCCGTGCCCACGGTCGGGCTGGCCGCCTGTGCCGCTTCGACCAATCCGGGCAGGGCCGGGTCGCCGGTCTGTTGCCACCATTGCAGCAGGCGCTGCGGGTTGGAGTCATGCGGCAGGGAGGGTTCGGCGGAGGCGGGCAGCGAGGCCTGCCAGCCGGCCGGCGTGGCCAGCGGCACGGACGGCGCGGGCGGTTGCAGGCTGCAGCCGGCAATCAGCAGCAAGGCCAGGCCCAGGACGGGGCGTGGCGACGACGAAACAAAGGACTGGGCGCGAGCGAGAGGCATGCTGGAGGCGCGGAGGCCGGCGGGATCGCCGCCGGTCCGCGCAGTTAGAGTGCATGGACGACTCGATAGCGTAATCGAAAAGGTATTAGGAAGTCGTGAATATCGAGAACATTTCTCGATACGGAAGGGCACGGATGCAGCCCGGGGGCGGGCGGGCCGCCCGCCACGCTCCTACCGGGACAGCGAGGCCAGGTCGTAACCCGCCACGCGCTTGTAGCCGTTGGATATGGCGGCCAGCTCTTCCTGGCTGATGACGTCGTCGATGTGCCGGAAGGGGCGATCGCCCGTGCGCTCGTAGACTTCCTTCAGGATGGCGTCCGGGGGCGTCTTGCGGTTGGCCAGCACGATGTCCGTCGTCGCGGGGCGGCGCTGCGATTCATATCGCGCCAGCGCGGCCGGCACGTCCGGCTCCGCGGCCAGCGCGGCGGCCAGGGCGCGCGCGTCCAGGATGGCCTGCCCCGCGCCGTTCGAGCCGCGCGGCACCATGGGGTGCGCCGCGTCGCCCAGCAGCGTGACCCGGCCCTGGGTCCACCAGGGCAGCGGGTCCTGGTCCACCATGGGAAATTCCAGCAGGACGTCGGCGGCCCGGATCATGGCGGGTACGTCCAGCCAGTCGAAGCGCCAGTCCTCGAATACGCCGATGAAGTCCTCCAGCCGTCCCCGCCGGTTCCAGTCGCGGCGCTCGTAGCGGGGCGTCGTCACTTCGGCCACCCAGTTGATCAACTGGCACCCATCGGCGTCGAGCGCGTTGCGGATCGGGTAGATGACCATCTTGCCCGGCGTCAGCCAGCCGCCGCGGACATAGGTGGCGCCGTCGAAATAGGGCTTCCAGCGGGTGACGCCGCGCCACATGTTGACCCCGGAGTAGACCGGCTCGCCTTCGGCGGGATGCAACTGCTTGCGGATCACCGAGTGCAGGCCGTCGCAGGCGATCAGCGCATCGGCCGCGCGGGGAGCAAGGGAGTTGCCGGCGGGATCGATGAACGAGGCGGTGACGCCGCCGGACGTCTGCGTGAACCCGGTGCAGCGATGGCCCGCGACGATGCGGTCCGCGCCCAGGCGCTCGCGGCAGGCCCCGAGCAGGACCATCTGCAGGTCCCCGCGATGGACCTGGAACTGCGGCCACTCGTAGCCCGCCTGCCGGCCGGTCGACTCGGAATAGACGTGCTGTCCGAAGCGGTTGAAGAAGGTGGTGGTCGTGGTGGTGACGGCCACCTTCGCCAGGGCCTCGTTCAGGCCGAGCTCGCCCAGGACCCGGGTCGAGTGCGGCAGCAGGCTCACGCCCACGCCCAGCGCCTGGATGTCCGGCGCCGCCTCGAAGACCCGGGCGGCGATGCCCACCTTGTGCAGCGACAGCGCCAGGGTCAGGCCGCCTATGCCGCCGCCCACGATCATGACTTCCATGAAGACTCCTCTTGGTGTGGTTGGGATATGCGTGCTATTGGGACGCCAGGCCGGCCTGGCGGATGACGCCGGCCCAGCGCCTGAGGTCGTCCCGCGTCAGCCTGGCCAGGTCGTCCGGCGTGCCGCCGCTGGGCTGCAGGCCCTGCATGGACAGGCTCTTGACCACGTCCGGCATCTTCAGGATCTGCGCGACCTCGGCGTTGACCTTGCCGACGATGGCCTGCGGCGTGCCGGCGGGCAGGTAGAGGCCGTACCACATGTCGACGTCGACGTCGGCGATGCCCGAGGCCTCGGCCAGCGACGGGATGTCGGGCGTCACGGCGGTGCGCCGCGTGCCGCCGGCGGCCAGCATCTGCATCTTGCCGGCGCGGGCGAATTGCAGCGCCTGGTGGACGGGAACGAAGGCCAGGTCCACCTGGCCCGACAGCACGTCGTTGACCAGTCCGCCCGAGCCCTTGTAGGGCACGTGGACCACGTCGATGCCGGCGCGCTGCTTGACCAGCTCCATGGCCAGGTGGTGCGGCGTGCCGGTGCCGGGCGAGCCGTAGTTGAGCTTGTGCGGCTGTTTCCGGGCCAGTTCGATCAGTTGCGACACCGACTTGGCCGGAAGGTCGGGACGGGTCACCAGCGCGAGGCTGCCGATGGCGATGGGCATCACCGGCGCGAAGTCCTTCACCGGATCGAAGGTGACGCCCTGCATGAAGCTCGGCGTCATGATGATGGTGTTGGCCGTCATCAGGTAGGTGTAGCCGTCGGGCGCGGCCCGCGCGGCCAGGTCGGTGCCGATGTTGCCGCTGGCGCCGGGGCGGTTCTCGACCACCGCCGCGTACTGCCAGGCCTCGGACAGTTTCTGGCCTATGGTCCGGCCCAGCACGTCGATGCCGCCGCCTGCGGAGAAGGGCACGATGATGCGGATGGGACGAGTGGGATAGGGCTCGTCCGCCTGGACCGCGCCGGCGGCCAGCGCCAGCAGCCAGGCACTACAGAACGAGCGACGGGAGAAGCAGCGGCGGGTGGGCATATCGACCTCTCTGGTGGGACAGGAACGATCGCCATTCAATACGAGCTTTATACGCGAGTGAAATATGAATAAAGTATGAATTGATCAGGTATCTGCATCAATGCACCGACATGAACATCTCCCACCGCCAGCTCAAGGCCTTCCTGCTGCTGGCCCAGCAGCGGAATTTCTCCCGCGCGGCCGAGCAGCTGCACATCGCCCAGTCGGGCCTGAGCCTGATGATCCGGGAACTGGAGGGGCAACTGGGTTTCCGTCTGTTCGACCGCACCACGCGGCAGGTCACGCTGACGCAGTTCGGCGCCGAGTTTCGCGCCGTGGCCGAACAGAACGTCAAGCGGATCGAGGAGATCGTGGAGCAGGTGGGGAGATCGGCGCAGCGTGCCAATACCACGCTGTCGATCGGCGCGCCGCCGCTGACCTGTTCCTATCTGCTGCCCCCGGTCGTGGCGGCCTTCGAGCAGCGTCATCCGGGCGTGCGCCTGACCGTCGTCGACACCGACCTGCCATCGGTGTCCAGCATGGTGCGTGCCGGGCACCTGGACGTCGGGCTGGGCATGTTCATCAAGGCGGCGCCGGGCATGTTGCGGCAGCCGCTGTTCCACTTCTCGCTGGTGGCGGCCAGCGCCGCGCCGAAGTTCCAGCTGGCGCGGTCGCCACGTTCCTGGAGCGCGCTGGCGGGCGAGCAGTTCATCAACCTGCCCTTCGACAACCCCTTGCAGCAGTTGATCGACAAGAACCTGGCCCTGGTGGGCCACGAAGGTCCGCCGCGCTTCGTCGTCAATTTCATCGAAACCCAGATCGGCCTGGCCGAGGCCGGGCGCGGCATCGCCATCCTTCCCTCGACCGCCGTCCCCGCCTGCCGGGGCCGCGGCATCCGTCTCGAGCCGCTGGGCCCGCCCCTGGTCGAACTGGAGTTCTACGAACTGCGCGACCGCGGCCGCAAGCTGCCGCCGTGCGCCGACGATTTTTGCGATCTGCTCAAGCGCTCCATTCCCCGCGCCGTGCGAGGCGGGTAGGGGGCGGCAAAAAAAACCGGACCGTTTCCGGTCCGGTTTTCCCAGCGTACGCCCAGGGGGTTCTGGGCGCTTGCAAGGAGCGCGCGCGGCGCTCCCGCCGCCGATTTAGAACATGTGACGCAGGCCGACGCCGAACTGGCGGGTGGTCTTGTCGCCGGTCGTGACGGCGCTGCCGTAGTGACCGACGTTGTCCATGTTGCTGAAGAAGGCATAGGCGTTGGTACGACGCGACAGCGGGTAGGTGTAACCGACGCTGAAGCCTTCGATGTCCCAGTCCTTGGCTTTCTGGTACGAGCCGAACAGCGAGCCGGGGCCGACGGGAGCCGACGCGCCGACCATGTACGACAGGGTCTTCTTGGCGAAGCGGCCGTTCCAGCCCGGGATGTCGCCAACGTTGACCGCGACGTTGCGCTGGTCGGCGATGGCGGCATGCAGCTTGACCACGCCGAAGTCATAGGTACCGCCCAACTGGGTCGAACGGCCGACATTGCCGCCGGTCGAGGGCTCGACCTGGTCGTAGGTCAGGGCGACTTCGACGGGACCGTTGGCGTAGCGCAGGCCCGAGGTGATGGCGCGGTTGTTGGTGCCGGCGACCGGGGTTTCGCTGGTCGAGCGGTTGAAGCTGTAGCCGATGGCGCCTTGCAGGCCGTTCCAGGTCGGCGTGAAGTACATCACGCTGTTGCTGTTGCGGACCTGGTTGGCGGCGATGAAGGTCGAGCCCATGCCGGCCTGACGGAAGGTCGTGCCGAACGGATCGATGTTGGTGAAGAATTGCGAGCCCAGGATGAACTGGCGGCCCAGGCGGATTTCACCCAGCGTGTTGGACGACAGGCCCACCCACGATTGGCGGTTGAACAGGCCGGACTGGGTGGTGGTGCCGTCGTCGGCGTTGATGCCGGCTTCCAGCAGGAAGTTGGCCTTCAGGCCGTTGCCCAGGTCTTCCGAGCCACGCAGGCCGAAGCGGGAATCGCTCTGCAGGCCGCTGTCCAGCGCGTTGCGCGCCTTCATGCCTTCGGTCTTGGTATACAGGTAGCCCATATCCATGATGCCGTACAGGGTGACCGAGCTTTGCGCTTGCGCGGTACCAGCCATGCCGGCCAGAACGGCGGCAGCGATCAGGGTCTTTTTCATTCGTACATCTCCATGATTGATCTGGCTGTCGCGGCAGACGGGGGGGGCGAGGCGCCGGATGGAATGCGCGGATCCATCGTCGGGTATCCGTTTGCTGCGGGAAAACCAGAGCTTCCTGGTAGGAAGTTGTTCATATTGCAGCAAAGAATGCGGGTTACTACCAAGTCGAGAGACGAATGAAGGCCGGGTTTTTACTTATTCTTACGGCTTTCGTTGTTTTTGCGCAAAAAACCAACGAAAAAGCCCGTCTCCAGGCAAGCCGAAGACGGGAAAACACTCACTGCTGAAGTAAGCACTTCGAAACATGGGCCGGATGCCCCGGCCCATGCCTGAGCCGGGCTTAGAACTTGTGCTGCAGGCCGATGGCGATTTCGCGCTTGTCGCCCAGGGCCTTGTTGTCCGTGCGGACGATCACGTCGGTGTACTGGTTGAACAGGGCGTAGATCATGGTGCGCTTGGACAGCGTGTAGTTGTAGCCGATGGCGTAGCCATTGATGGCCTTGTCGGCGCGGCCGGCGTTGATGTTGGCGTTGTCGTTGCGCTGGTAGGTGGCGAACACGGAGTGCGCGCCGAACGGCACGGTCACGCCCAGCAGGTACGAGTTCTCCTTCTCGGCGTTCGACTTGTAGCCGGAGTTCTGCAGGCGGCCGTAACCGGCGTGCAGCTTGGCCACGCCGAAGTCGTAGGTGGCGCCCAGCTGGATGTTCTTCAGGTCGGAGCCGCCCACGCCCGCACCGGGAGCCAGGTCGGCCGCGTTCTTCTGTTCGTACGTCAGGACGGCCAGCAGGGGGCCGTTCTGGTAGCGCAGGCCCAGCGAGTAGGCGGCGTTGTCGGCGTCGTTGCCGGCGGTTTCGCTGCCGTTGGCGTTGAAGCTGTAGCCGGCGCCGACCTGGAAGCCGCTGAACTTGGGCGACAGGTAGAAGGCGCTGTTGCTGAAGCGGTCATCGATGCCGCTGACGTTGAAGACGGTCTTGCTCTGGGCCTGCGAGTAGGCGTTGCCGAAGGGGTTGATGGCGCCGCGGAACCAGTTGAAGCCCAGGGAGTCCTGGCGGCCCAGGCGGATTTCACCGAAGTTGCCCGACACACCGACCCAGGCGGCGCGGTCGAACAACTGGCCGCTGGCGCTCTGGATGCCCGTGTCGGCCTTGAAGCCGCTTTCCAGCTGGAAGTTGGCCTTCAGGCCGTTGCCCAGGTCTTCCACGCCACGCAGGCCGAAGCGCGAGCTGCCGGCGATGCCGCTTTCCAGCCCGTTGGTGGCCGATTGGCCATCCTGCTTGCTGTTCATGAATCCCATGTCGACGATACCGTACAGCGTCACGCTCTGGGCTTGCGCGGTGCCGGCGAAGCCAGCCAGCAGCGCGGCGGCGATGAGGGTCTTTTTCAATTGAGAACTCCAGATGGATTTGTGTGATGTGGCACGAGGGCGTTGCTCAAGTGCTCGGACGAGAGGATGACGATCCAACATGAGGCGAAAATGACAACGGGGTTGCGTCGCGCCGGACGTTGTTCAAGAACAACGAATCGGGGATTGCCTATACTGGAATCTGTTCATGTCGCTGTCCGGCCATGTCCGGACCGGAGGTCGCAATGTCGGGAACCGCATCCTTTCGCCGTATTTCCCTGCTGGACCGGGTGCTGTCCGAGGCGGATCGCGCCGTGCGCGTGCTGACGGGGTCGGTGTCGGCGCAGCGGCCGAATCCGGCGGGACGCCTGTCCGCCGCTGCCGAGGGGGCGTCCGGGGACGCTTCGGGCCCGGCGTTGACGGAAACCGAGCGCAAGCACGCGGCCGGCCTGATGCGGGTCAATCATGTGGGGGAGGTGTGCGCCCAGGCGCTGTACCGGGGCCAGGCGCTGGTCTGCGACAAGCCGGAGACACGCCAGGTATTCCTGGACGCGGCGGCCGAAGAGACCGATCACCTGGCCTGGCTGGACGACCGCCTGCGCGAGCTGCGTTCGCATTCCAGCCTGTTGAATCCGTTCTGGTATGCGGGGGCCTTCGGGCTGGGCATGCTGGCGGGCAAGGCGGGCGAGGCCTGGAACCTGGGCTTCATGGCGGAAACCGAGCGGCAGGTGGAGCGCCATCTGGACGGACACCTGGGTACGCTGCCGGCCAGTGATGCGCGTTCGCGCGCGATCGTCGAACGGATGGCCGCCGACGAGCGCCAGCATCGGGTGACGGCGGAGCAGCGTGGCGGCGTCGAGCTGCCCGCTCCGGTGCGGGCAGCGATGCGGTGCGGGTCCAGGCTCATGACCTCCACCGCGTATTACCTCTGACGCGCTTCAGTCGGCTTCGACGATTTCCACCGACCAGGTCAGTTCCGCGGTCTTTTCGAGCATGGCCGAGGCCGAGCAGTACTTTTCGTGGGAAAGCTGCACTGCACGCTCGACCGCCGCGGGCGGAAGGTTCTTGCCCGTTACCGTGAAGGCGAAATGGATCTTGGTGAAGACCTTGGGGTCGGTGTCGGCCCGCTCGGCCTTGAGCGCCACCGTGCAGCCGCGCACGGCATGGCGGCCGCGCTTCAGAATCAGGACGACGTCGTAGGCCGTGCAGCCGCCTGTTCCGGCCAGCACCAGTTCCATCGGCCGGGGCGCGAGGTTGTTGCCCCCGCCGTCCGGCGCGCCATCCATGACGGCGACGTGTCCGCTGCCCGTCTGGGCGGTGAACAGCATGCCCTGGGGGCCGCCCCAGCTTACGATGCATTCCATGATATTCCTCGTGCTGCGATAGAAAGTTGACGATCAGCACGATGATAGCGGGTGGGAGGCAGGTTTCGCGGTTGTCGCCGGCTCCGGCCATGTTGCGATGCGGCGAAAACTGCGACAAATGGTCGCGCCCCCTGCCGGAGCTGTTCCGGGGCCGGATTTTTTCTCCGCAACGTTGCGGAGTGGTGGGATGGTTTGTGTATAACTTATTGATTGGTAAGGGATTTTTTATCGGCATCCACATCGGTTTTTGTACGTAGGCAACAACCCTTAGGGGTTCTTGCATCGCACAAAAGATCTCTCTATAATTAACCCAACGGATGACGCTTTGTATGTCGACACGGCCTCGGGCCCCTCGGCATCGTCGGATAGCCCCGCAAAGCCCATCTACCGGTGTCTCCTCCACCCTCCTCCTTTGGTGGATTAGCCCGAAGCCGCAAGGCTTCGGGCTTTTTTTTGCCCGTACCATGCTGCTTCGCATCAAAATATGTCGACAGCACATCCGTATCCATGGCTGAGCAAGCCTGAGTCGCCTGAAAAGGATGGGGAGGGGCGCGCAGAACCGCGCTAAAAAAGGACTTAACTTGTTGATATAAAAAGAATTTTGCCTGTTGAAAATTGATACCGCATGGTGGTGAACAGGTCAAAAAAACTTCTTGCATCGCACAAACCGCTTCCCTATAATGGGTTCAACGGATGACGCTTTGTATGTCGACACGGCCCCGGGCCCCTCGGCATCGTCGGATAGCCCCGCAAAGCCCATCTACCGGTGTCTCCTCCACCCTCCTCCTTTGGTGGATTAGCCCGAAGCCGCAAGGCTTCGGGCTTTTTTTTGCCTGTTTTCGGATCAGCGCATCATCGTGCCGCCACCCGTGGAGCCGCCATAGCTGCCGCCGGTCGAGCCGGCGCCTTGCATCAGCGCGCCGTACCGCTGCATCAGGGCAGGATCCTGCTGGACGGCTGCGTTGATGGCGTTGAACTCCCGCACGGTCAGCCCTTCGCTCCAGACAGCCTGCGCCTTGCGGCCATTGGCTTCGTCGAAAGTGGCGTTGGTGGGCTCGCCGCCCGCGGTGGTGGCGGCGGCCGCCCCGGTTCCGGGCGACACCGCGTTCACTTTCCTGGCGGCGTTGGCGAAGCGCTGCAGCTGATCGTCGGTAACCGACTGCGGCGATATCGTCGAGGCCTGCTGGGTGGACGTGTCGCGCTGGGGCGCCGCGCAGGCGGCCAGTCCCGCGGCCACGGCTCCGGCGGCCAGCATCGTCTTGATCGTTTTCATCGGACGGTTCTCCATAAGGCACTGTGAACGGCCTAGTGTCTGCCCTTAAGTGGCGCCGGGATCTTTTCTTATGTATGGATGTTTATCAAAGCATGAAGCGCGGCCGTGGCATCACAGGGGAAGCGGGCGGTGGCGTCGGATATCGTTACAGCTGGACCGGGGGCCGGATGGCGGCCGCGGGTGGGTCGGCGCATGGCCTTTGACTTTGCGGGATATTCCGGGTTACCATCTTCCGCTTACCCTTTTTCCGTACCTGCAGTTCACAATGCCGAGGCGGGATCGGGGTGACTGCCGTCAGGAAGCCCGTAGGGGGCTTTACGGGCACCAGATATGTCACAGAGATCATCATGAAAACCTTCGTTGCGAAACCGCATGAAGTGACGCGTGACTGGTACGTGATTGACGCCAAGGGCAAAGTCCTAGGTCGTGTGGCCAGCGAAGTCGCACGCCGTTTGCGCGGTAAACACAAGCCTGAATTCACGCCTCACGTCGATACCGGCGACTACATCGTCATCATCAACGCCGCCGATATCGTCGTCACCGGCAACAAGGCGCAGGACAAGCGCTACTACCGCCACTCGGGCTATCCCGGCGGTATCACCGAAACCACGTTCCTGAAGATGCAGCAGCGTTTTCCTGGTCGTGCGATCCAGAAGGCCGTCAAGGGCATGCTGCCCAAGGGTCCCCTGGGCTACGCCATGATCAAGAAGCTGAAGGTGTACGCAGGATCCGAACATCCGCACACCGCCCAGCAGCCCAAGCTGCTGGACATCTGAGGAGCCGCGCATGATCGGTAACTGGAATTATGGAACCGGCCGCCGCAAGACCTCGGTGGCGCGCGTGTTCCTGAAGAAAGGCTCGGGCAAGATCACCGTCAACGGCAAGCCCGTCGACGAGTACTTCGCTCGCGAGACCGGCCGCATGATCGTTCGCCAGCCGCTGGAACTGACCGGCCACCTGGAAACCTTCGACTTCCACGTCAACGTCCACGGTGGTGGCGTGAACGGGCAGGCCGGCGCGGTGCGCCACGGCATCACCCGCGCGCTGATCGACTACGACGCGACGCTCAAGTCCGCGCTGTCGCAAGCCGGCTTCGTGACTCGCGATGCCCGCGAGGTCGAGCGCAAGAAGGTCGGTCTGCACAAGGCGCGACGTCGCAAGCAGTTCAGCAAGCGCTGATCGGCTTCGATCCCCCTCGTCCCGTTCCGGCTCCGGCCGGCGGGCGAGACAAGAAAGGCCGCAGCGATGCGGCCTTTTTTTCGCTTTGAGCGGCGCTCGCCGGAAGGGGCGTCACATCGATGCTGCCGAGCGTGGGGTATTCTTATTCATCACATGTCGCAGGGCACCGTCCCGCTTTCCCGGGCCGGGAAGCGCAAGGGACTCCAGGAGATTGCAATGGCCAAGATCAAGGTAGGTATCGTCGGCGGCACGGGCTACACCGGCGTGGAACTGCTGCGCCTGCTGTCGCAGCACCCGAACGCGGAGCTGACCGCGATCACCTCGCGCAAGGAAGACGGCATGCCGGTGGCCGACATGTACTCCAACCTGCGCGGCAAGGTGGACCTGGCGTTTTCCTCGCCCGACAAGGCCAGGCTGACAGAGTGCGACGTGGTGTTCTTCGCGACGCCCCATGGCGTGGCCATGGCGCAGGCGCAGGAACTCCTGGCCGCCGGCGTCAAGATCATCGACCTGGCCGCCGATTTCCGCCTGCAGGACCTGGCCTCGTTCGAGAAGTGGTACAAGATGCCGCACGCCTGCCCGGACGTGCTGCGCGAGTCGGTCTACGGCCTGGTCGAACTGAACCGCGAGAAGATCCGCGGCGCACGTGTCGTGGGCAATCCCGGCTGCTACCCGACCACCGTGCTGCTGGGCCTGGCGCCGCTGCTCGAGGGCCGGGCCAAGGCGTCGCCGCTGGTGGACGCGTCCACGCTCATCGCCGATTGCAAATCGGGCGTGACCGGTGCCGGGCGCAAGGCCGAGCTGCACATCCTGTTCTCGGAAGCCAGCGACAACTTCAAGGCCTACGGTGTGTCGGGCCATCGCCACCATCCCGAGATCGTCGAGCACCTGCAGACCCTGCACGGCGGGCCGGTAGGGCTGACCTTCGTGCCGCACCTGACGCCCATGGTGCGCGGCATGCATTCGACCATCTACGCCCGCATCGACCCGAAGGCGCGCGACGTCGATTTCCAGAAGCTGTTCGAGCAGCGCTATGCCGATGAGCCGTTCGTCGACGTGATGCCCGCGGGCAGCACGCCCGAGACCCGCTCGGTGCGTGCCTCCAACATGATCCGGATCGCCGTGCACCGGCCCGGCAACGGCGACCAGCTGGTCGTCCTGGTGGTGCAGGACAACCTGGTCAAGGGCGCATCCGGCCAGGCCGTGCAGAACATGAACCTGATGTTCGGATTGCCCGAGGACGCCGGGCTCGGCCAAGTGGCGGTGCTGCCCTGATGAAGCGGCGGCCGCTGTTTCCGGCGCTGGTGCCGCGCAGGCTGCGGCGCGGCGCGGGGCCGGCTGCGCGGGCCGACGGGACGGGACTGCCCCCTGCCTCGCCGTGGCGGATCGTGGTCCTGGTATTGCTGCTGGCGCTGGGCGCTGCCCTGGGAACGGGGCTGTACGAGTCGGCACGCCGAATCTTCGGCGGGCCGCAGGTCTCGGCATCCGAACTGGCGCAATTGCGCGCCGAGCACCAGCGGCTGATCGCCGACAACGAGCGCTTGCAGGGCAGCCTGGCAGCCGCGGAAAGCCGCCTGGAGATCGAGCGTGCCGCCAAGGACCAGCTCGCGGCCGATTTGCGGGCCGCGCAGAAGGAAATGGGCGACATGCGCAATGACCTGGCATTTTTCGACCAGCTCATTCCCATGGATCCGCGCCAGGCCCAGGTCAATATCCGTTCCGCGGAACTGGAGCGGCAGGGCGAACTGCTGCGCTATCGGGTGCTCCTGATGCGCGGCGGGCGCCCCTCGGGCGAGTTCAGCGGGCGCTTGCAATTCTCGGCGTCCGGCGTGCGCGCGGGCGCCGCCACCACGATAGACCTGCATCCGTTCTCGGTCCCGACCGACGCGCTTGCAGGGGACGGCGCCCCGGTCGCGGCCCGGCCGGCCGCCGACCCGCTGGCCGTGCGGTTCCGGCAGTATCAGCGCGCCGAGGGATCGCTCGCGGTCCCGGCCGGCTTCGTGGTGCGCAGCGTCACGGTGCGCGTGGTCGAGGGAGGCGTGGTGCGCTCGCAAAGCACCGTCAACCTGCCGGCCTGAGGCCGCGGGCTTGAACCTTGGCGGTGCGCCCGCATCTAACGGGTGTGGCCGCCGACCGGAGTGTCCCTGGCGGCGCCAGGGTTGAAATCAAGCGCCAATAGCGGTTGAATTACCCATTAACCAGATGATTTACAGCGCATGCGCGGCACGGGCCGTGCCTACGCGCAGGCAAGGAGCAGTCATGAACGCAGCAGTCGAACAAGCCAGCCTCGAGGCCCCGCCGATGGGCCTCGTCTTCACCGATGCGGCGGCCGCCAAGGTCAAGGAGCTGATCGATGAAGAAGGCAATCCGGCGCTCAAGCTGCGCGTCTTCGTGCAGGGCGGCGGCTGTTCCGGCTTCCAGTACGGCTTCACCTTCGACGAAGACGTCAACGAAGACGATACGCAACTGGACAAGAACGGCGTGCAACTGCTGATCGATTCCATGAGCTTCCAGTACCTGGTCGGTGCCGAGATCGACTACAAGGAAGGCCTGGAAGGCGCGCAATTCGTCATCAAGAACCCGAACGCCACGTCCACCTGCGGCTGCGGGTCGTCGTTCTCGGTATAAGGCAGGGGCCCCGCAGGGGCCGCGCCTTTCCGTCCTTTCTTCCAGGGCGCCCTCGCGCAAGCCAGGGCGCTTTTTTCGTTTTCGCTCCTGGCCGGTCCGCCCGGCGTGCTTCATGGCTCTCATCGCTCTGACCGACATCGAACTGGCCTACGGCCACGTCCCCCTCTTGCACCGTGCCAGCTTCTCGGTGGAGGCGGGCGAGCGGGTGGGGCTGATCGGCCGCAACGGCACCGGCAAGTCCTCGCTGCTCAAGCTGCTGGATGGCCGCTCCCTGCCCGACGACGGCCTCATCTCGCGCCAGGACGGCCTGAAGGTCGCCACGGTGGAACAGGAGCCGGTATTCGACGAGTCGGGCACGGTGTTCGACGCCGTCAGCGAGGGCCTGGCCAAGGGGCGCGACCTCTTGCGTGCCTACCAGCGCCTGACCCACGAACTGGCGGAAACGGCCGGCGGAGCGGACCACGACGCGCTCCTGGCCCGGCTGCAATCCCTGCAGGCGGAGCTGGAGGCGCACGACGGCTGGACGGTGCAGGCGCGGGTCGAGGCCACGCTGGCCCGGCTGAACCTGCCCGCCGATGCGCCGGTGGCCGGATTGTCGGGCGGTACGCGCAAGCGCGTGGCGCTGGCCCGGGCGCTGCTGGGCGATCCTGATCTGTTGCTGCTGGACGAGCCCACCAACCACCTGGATTTCCAGGCCATTGCCTGGCTCGAGGAATTGTTGAAGGCCTTTCCCGGCAGCATTGTCTTCATCACCCACGACCGCCGCTTCCTGGACGCCGTCGCCACTCGCATCGTCGAACTCGACCGCGGCGAGCTCTCCAGCTTTCCGGGATCCTTCTCCACCTACCAGATGCGCAAGGCCGAGATGCTGGAGGCCGAACGGCTGGAGCAGGCGCGTTTCGACAAGCTCCTGGCCCAGGAGGAAGTGTGGATACGCAAGGGCGTCGAGGCGCGCCGCACGCGCAGCGTCGGCCGGGTCAAGCGGCTGGAGCAGCTGCGCCTGCAGCGGGCCGAGCGCCGCGAGCGCATGGGCAAGGTCAGCATCGACGTGGCCGAGGGACAGCGTTCGGGCAAGCTGGTGGCCGAACTGACCGATGTGTCGAAGTCGTTCGGCGACAAGGCCGTCATCCGCTCGTTCTCGAGCACGGTCATGCGCGGCGACCGTATCGGCCTGATCGGACCGAACGGCGCGGGCAAGACCACGCTGCTCAAGCTCATCCTGGGCGAACTGGCCCCCGACACGGGTTCGGTCAGGCAGGGCACCAATCTGTCGGTGGCCTACTTCGACCAGATGCGCAGCCAGCTGGACGAGGACATGGCCCTGGCCGACGTCATCAGCCCGGGCAGCGAGTGGATAGAGATCAACGGCCAGCGCAAGCACGTGATGAGCTACCTGGGCGACTTCCTGTTCGCGCCCGAGCGTGCCCGCTCGCCGGTCAAGAGCCTGTCCGGCGGCGAGCGCGCGAGGCTGCTGCTGGCGCGATTGTTCGCGCGGCCGGCCAACGTGCTGGTGCTGGACGAACCCACCAACGATCTCGACATCGAGACGCTGGAACTGCTGGAGGAACTGCTGCAGGACTACTCGGGCACGGTCTTCCTGGTCAGCCACGATCGCATGTTCCTGGACAACGTCGTGACGCAGACCATCGCCTACGAAGGGGATGCGCGCTGGCGCGACTACGTGGGCGGCTACGACGATTGGGCGACGCAGCGCGCCAGGGCCGAGGAAGCCAGGTCGGCCGCGGCCAAGCCCGCGCGCGAGGCCGCCCGCGACGAACCAGCCGCTCCCGCGCCGGAGAGAGCCGCTCCCGCCAAGCCCGGCCGTTCGCGCCTGAGTTCCTGGGAAGCGAAGGAACTGGAGGGCCTGCCCGACGCCATCGCCGCGCTGGAGGCCGAGCAGCAGGAACTGAACGGGAAACTGGCCGACGGATTGATCTATCGCGACGATCCGGCCGGCGCGACCGCCATCCAGCAGCGCCTGGCGGCGATCGAGGACGAACTGATGGCCAAGCTCGAGCGCTGGGAACTGCTGGAAAGCAAGCGGGGCTGACCCTGCGCGGTTTCAGCGCGCACCAGGCCGTCCGGTGTCGTCGCCCTACGCAGGATAATAGGCGCCCAGCACGCGGGGACCGGCCGCGCCGGTCACGGCGGACAGGTTGCCGGACAGGCCGGCGACATGGCGATGGGCCAGCCAGGCGAAGGCCAGGGCCTCCATCTGCTGGGCAGGCACGCCCGCGTCGTCGCTGGGTGCGACGGGGCAGGGCAACGCGTCGGCCAGGGCCCGCATCAGGCCGCCGTTGCGTGCGCCGCCACCGCAGACCCACACCTGCTCGCAGGCGGGAAGCTGGCGGCGTATCTCGCGCGAGACCGTTTCGACCGTCAGGGCTTGCAGCGTGGCCTGCACGTCGGCCGCGGCCAATACGCCGTGGCGGGCCTGCCAGGCCTGCAGGCGCTGGTCCAGCCATGACGTATTGAACAGGTCGCGTCCGGTGGATTTGGGCGGCGGGGCCGCCAGCCACGGTTCGGAGGCAATGAGTTCCGCCAGCAGGTCTGGCCGCATGGTGCCGGAGGCGGCGTAGCGGCCGTCTTCGTCGTAGTCCCGGCCGGTATGCCGGGCGCACCAGGCGTCCAGCAGCAGGTTGGCCGGGCCGGTGTCGTAGCCCACCACGCCGGCGGGCGACAACAGCGTGACGTTGGCGATGCCGCCCAGGTTGACCACGGCGCGCGGCCGGTCGGTGCCGAATATCGCCGCGTGGAAGGCCGGCGCCAGCGGGGCGCCATGCCCGCCCGCGGCCAGGTCGCGACTGCGCAGGTCGGCCACGACCGCGATGCCGGACAGTTCGGCCAGGCGGGCGGGGGCGTTCAATTGCACGGTGTAGCCGGCATCGGGACGGTGGCGGACGGTCTGCCCGTGGGCGCCGATCGCGCGAACCCGCGCGGCGTCCAGGCCGGTCCGGGCCAGCAGTTCGGAGACGACCTGCGCATAGAGGTCCGCCAGGGCCATGCCGGCTTGCGACATCCTGTGGATCTCGTCCGGGCCCGGCGTGTTCAGAGCCAGCAACTCCGCCCGCAAGGCCGGCGGCATGGCGACGTCGGCATGCGCGAGGATGCGGGGCCGGCCGCCGTCGAACACGGCGGCCACGCCATCCACGCCGTCCAGGCTCGTTCCGGACATCAGGCCGATGTACGGTTCGGCCATGGCGGACGGCCTTATTGGGCGGCCAGCGACATGTCGCCCGCCGGCATGCTGTAGTCCTTCAGCTGGGCGAGCAGCGACATCTGGTGGCGCAGGGGATCGGTCTGCTGCTTGAACAGCGCCAGGCCGCGGGCGCTGAGCTCGGGGGCCTGCGGCAGGGCGACGGTGAGCGGATCGACCGGCTTGCCGGCGATGCGGAACTCGTAGTGCAGGTGCGGGCCGGTGGCCCAGCCGGTCGAGCCGACGCGGCCGATGAACTGGCCCTGGCTGACGCGGGAGCCCTTGGACAGGCCCGGCGCGAACGCGCTCATGTGGGCATACAGCGTGGAATACTGGCCGTGGTGGCGGACCACGACCACGTTGCCGTAGCCGTTCTGCTTGCCGATGAAGTCGATAGTGCCGTCGGCGGTGCTGCGGATGGGCGTGCCGGTGGGCGCGCCGTAGTCCACGCCCTTGTGCTCGCGCCAGGTTTTCAGGATGGGGTGGAAGCGGCGCGAGAAACCGGAAGTGACCCGGGTGAACTCCATGGGCGCGCGCAGGAAGGCCTTGCGCAGGCTCTTGCCGTCGAAGGTGTAGTAGCCGCCGCTGACGCCGGGCTGCTGGTCGAACCAGACGGCCTGGTAGGGCGTGCCCTTGTTGACGAATTCCAGCGCGATGACCTTGCCGGCCCGCACGTAGTTGCCCTGGTGCGTATAGGTTTCGTAGACCACGTTGAAATGGTCGCCGCGGCGCAGGTCGCGGTGGAAGTCGATGTCGCCCGACAGGATCTCGGCGATCTGGGTGGCGACGCTGTCGGGGATGTCGGCGGCATCGGTGGCGCCGAACAGCGAGCTGTAGATCTCGCCGTGGGCGATGCGGGTCTCGCGCTCGGTGTCCAGCTGCACGTCGCGGGCCGACAGGCCTTGCGCGGAGCGTTCGATCTGCAGCATGCGCGAGACGACCTTGTCGCCGGACTCCGCGCCCGGGGTATGGATGTAGCGCAGCCAGCGGACTTCGCCTAGCGCGTCGGTGGAAGCCTGGACCACGCGGCCGGGGTAGAGCTGGTAGAAGCTGCGGGCGTCCGGCGAGGTGCGGATGAAGCGCTCGAGCTCGGGATCGTCCACGCCCAGGCGGTTCAGCAGCGTGGCGACCGAGTCGCCGCGCTGGACCCGTTCTTCGCGGATGAAGTCCGGCGCCTTGGCCTCCTGCTCGGCGACCTGTTCGGACAGGTCCGGCAGGGCCAGCGACTCGACGATGCGGGTCGTGGGCAGGGTCGAGGCGTCCGGCGCCAGCGGCGCGACGCCGATGGCGGCGGCGGTCACGAACAGGCCGGCGGCGCCGGTGCCGATGACGATGCGGCGTTTCAGCGGCGACGAGGTGATGGTCAGGGTGGCGGGATGGGAGGTGATGCGGGAGAGGGTTTGTTGCACCGCTGCGGCGATGCGCTTGAGCATCGCGCCGGCGATGCCGGAAAACTTACGATTCATGCGGCCTGGCCCCTGGGGTCGGTTGGGCTAGAATTGCTTCGGAGTGCGGGTCCGGAGCGCGGCGTGTCTCGGGCCCCGTTGTATTGCCGCAACTTTGTTGCGAAGCACAAATAGCGTCGCTGGGCTCGATTCATGAACCGAACCCGCGCCTTCATATTTGTAACAACGGGATGTCGCCGAAACGGGCCGAGTATATAGAAACTCCCCCTGGCCTGCCAATACGATTGTTTACACTTGACACACTTTCCAGAGCTGTCCGCGCCATGACCGAAACGAAACCCGACTCGTCCGTATCCCTCCCCTCTGGCACGCCCGGGGCGGCGGCGACATATCCGGTTACACCGGAGGTCGAGCGGGACCTGGCCATTGTGCGGCGCGGCTGCGACGAACTGCTGGTCGAGGCCGAATTCGCGCGCAAGCTGGCCCGCAGCCGGGCCACCGGCGTGCCGCTGCGCATCAAGCTCGGCCTGGATCCCACCGCGCCCGACATCCATCTGGGCCATACGGTCGTCCTGAACAAGATGCGCCAGTTGCAGGAACTGGGCCACACGGTCATCTTCCTGATCGGCGACTTCACCTCGATGATCGGCGATCCCAGCGGCCGCAACGCCACCCGCCCGCCGCTGACGCGCGAGCAGATCGAGGCCAACGCCAGGACCTACTACGCCCAGGCCAGCCTGGTGCTGGACCCGGCCCGCACCGAGGTCCGCTACAACTCGGAATGGTGCGACCCGCTGGGCGCGCGCGGCATGATCCAGCTGGCCTCGCGCTACACCGTGGCCCGCATGCTGGAGCGCGAGGATTTCACCAAACGTTTCAAGGGCGGCGTGCCCATCTCGGTCCACGAGTTCCTGTACCCCCTGATGCAGGGCTACGACTCGGTGGCGCTGAAGGCGGACCTGGAGCTGGGCGGCACCGACCAGAAATTCAACCTGCTGGTGGGGCGCGAGCTGCAGAAGGAATACGGCCAGGAGCCCCAGTGCATCCTGACGATGCCGCTCCTGGAAGGGACGGACGGCGTCGAGAAGATGTCCAAGTCCAAGAACAACTACATCGGCATTTCCGAGGCGCCCGAGTCGATGTTCGGCAAGCTCATGTCGATCTCCGACACGCTGATGTGGCGCTACTACGAGCTGCTGTCGTTCCGGTCGCTGGAAGAGATCGCCGGCTTGAAGCGCGAGGCCGAGGCCGGCCGCAATCCGCGCGATATCAAGGTGATGCTGGCCCAGGAAATCGTTACACGTTTTCATTCGGCCGCCGCCGCCGAACAGGCCCTGGCGGACTTCGAGGCCCGCTTCAAGCAGAAGGCCATTCCCGACCAGATGCCCGAGGTCTCGATCGCGGGCGCGCCGCTGGGCATCCTCCAGGTGCTGCGCGAGGCGGGGCTCTGCGCCTCGGCCTCCGAGGCGCAGCGCAACATCGAACAGGGAGGCGTGCGCATCGATGCGGCCAAGGTCGAGGACAAGGGCCTGAAGCTGGACGCCGGCACCTACGTCGTACAAGTTGGTAAACGAAAGTTCGCGCGCGTCACGGTACGATGAGGGACCGGAGTCGCTTTCCGGGCCGGCGCGAACCATCCCGCCCCGCGCCGCCTTTGGCACACCATGCCAGGTAGACGATTTTTAGGAGTATCGCGATGAAGCTCTGGAGCAATTCCTTCATGGATGGCGAACCCATCCCGGCGCGTTATGCCTTCGGCAAGATCGATCCCAAGACGCAGGTGACGCTGTCCGACAACGTCAATCCCCATCTGGCCTGGGACGACGTGCCCGCCGGCACGCAATCGTTCGCGATCATCTGCCATGACTACGACGTGCCCAGCAAGGGCGACGACGTCAACCAGGCCGGCAAGCAGGTGCCGGCCGACCTGCCGCGCGTGGACTTTTTCCACTGGGTACTGGTGGACGTGCCCGCGGGCAAGACCGAAATCGAGGAAGGCGAGTTCTGCAACGGCGTGACGCCGCGCGGCAAGGCCGGCCCGATGGCTCCCGGCGACACCCGCCAGGGCGTCAACGACTACACCGGGTGGTTCGCCGCCGACCACGACATGAGCGGCGATTACTACGGCTACGACGGCCCGTGCCCGCCGTGGAACGACTCCATCATCCACCACTACGTGTTCACCGTGTATGCGCTGGACGTGCCCAGGGTCGACGTCGACGGCAAGTTCGGCGGGACCGACGTGCGCCGCGCGATCGACAAGCACGTGCTGGGGCAGGCGGCCATCACGGGCACCTACACGCTGAATCCGGCCCTGGCGCCGCGCCGGATCGCGCCCAATGACTGAGCTCTGGCTGATCCGGCACGGCGAGACCGAATGGAACCGGTTGCGCCGGGTGCAGGGGACGCTCGACATTGGCCTGAATGCGCTCGGCCGCGCCCAGGCCGAGCAGGTCGCCGCCCGGTTCCGGCCCGGGCGCGACCGCGTGCATGCCATCTATAGCAGCGACCTGGCGCGGGCCCACGATACCGCCCGTCCCACCGCGGGCAAGCTGGGTCTGGAAGTGCGGCTCGATGCCGGCCTGCGCGAACGCAAATACGGCGTCTTCGAAGGGCTCAGCTTCGACGAACTGGCCGAGCGCCACCCGCAGGCCGCGGTGGCCGTGCGCGAACGGCATCCCGACTACGAACTGGACGGCGGCGAATCGCTGCGCCAGTTCCATCATCGCGTGGTGGCCACGCTGGACCGCATCGCCGCCGCCCACAAAGGCGAGCGCGTACTGGTGTTCACCCACAGCGGCGTGCTGGACACCGCCTACAGGCATGCCGAGGGATTGTCGCTGCGCGCCGAGCGCCGGCACACGCTGCACAACGTCAGCATCAACCGCCTGCTGATCGACGGCGCCCGCTGGCGGGTGGAGAGCTGGGGCGACGTGGCCCACCTGGAAGGCGCCGGGCAGGACGCCTGGGAAGAGCCGGCCGACGCGGCCTAGGCTGCGGGGCCAGCCAGCTCGCCGTGGACCTCAAGCAACTCGAATATTTCGTCAGCGTGGCCGAGCTGGGCGGTTTCACGCGGGCGTCCATCGCGCTCGGCATCGCCCAGCCCGCGCTCAGCCGGCAGGTGCGCCAGCTCGAGATCGAACTGGGGCAAAGCCTGCTCAGGCGCACCGGGCGCGGAGTGGTGCCCACCGAGGCGGGACAGATGCTGCTGGAGCACGGACGGGGCATCCTGCACCAGGTGGCGCGCACCCGAGAGGGGCTGGGACGGTTGCGCGGGGCCCTGGCCGGCCGGGTGGCGATCGGCCTGCCGCCCCGCTTCGCCAAGATGCTGACCGTGCCCTTGACCCGTGCCGTGCGCGCGCGGCTGCCCGAGGCGGCGCTGTCCATATCCGAGAGCCTTTCCACCGGGCTGCAGGAGTCGCTGCTGAGCGGCCGGCTGGACATCGCGCTGTTGTACAACCCGGCACCGTCACCGGACATCGACAGCGTCGTGCTGCTGGAGGAGGACTTCTACCTGGTCACCCGCCGCCAGGGGCGGGCGCGCAAGTCGATCAGCGTGCGCGAGCTGGCCGACGAGCCCTTGGTGATCCCGACCCGGCCCAACACCATACGCATGCTGGTCGAGGCGGAACTGGCCAACATCGGGCTGCATCCGCGCATCGCCATGGAAATAGACGGTGTGGCCGCCATGCTCGACCTCGTGGCCGAGGGCGTGGGAGGCGCGGTGCTGTCGGTCAATGCCGTTCGCACGTCGGGCCGCGAGGAGGTGTTCCGCGCGGTACCCATCGTCAAGCCGCGCCTGCGCAGCAAGCTGGCGCTGGCGGTCAGCGCGCAGCGCCCCGCCACGCGCACCCAGCAGGCCATGCAGGACATCATGCGCGAGCTGGTGCTGGGCCTGCGCATGTAGCGGCGCGAGCCCGGCGCAGCCACGCCAGCCCCGCCGACGTGCCGCCCGGCTGCGCGCCCAGCCGGGGGTGGTATTCGCAGCCGACCCAGCCGTCATAACCCAGTTCGTCCAGCAGCCCGAACAGATAGGGATAGTTGATCTCGCCGGTATCCGGCTCGTGCCGGTCCGGCACGCCCGCGATCTGCACGTGGCCGACGTGCCCGGTGGGCAGGTAGCGGCGCAGCCGGGCGGCCAGGCCGCCTTCCACGATCTGGCAGTGATAGAGATCCATCTGGATCTTCAGGTGGGGCGAGCCCACTTCGCGGACGATCCCATGGGCCTGATCCTGGCGGGTCAGGAAAAAGCCCGGCACGTCGCCAGGGTTGATCGGCTCGATCAGTACCGTGCGCCGGTCGCGCGCGGCCAGGTCCGCGGCCCAGGCCAGGTTCTCGACGTAGGTGGCGTGCAAGGCCGGGAGATCCGCCTGCGCAGGGATCCGGCCGGGCATGACGTGGAGGTTGTCGCAATCGAGCGCCGACGCGTAGTCGAGCGCATGTAGGAAGCTGTCGCGGAATTCGCGGCGCCGGTCGGGCAGGCAGGCGATTCCGCGTTCATCCGGGTGCGACCTGGGCGTGGCGTTGAAGAACACCAGGCGCAGCCCGTGATCGCGCAGCCGGGCCGCCAGCTCCGCTTTGGCATGGCCGTAGGGAAAGAAGAACTCGACCGCCGTGAACCCGTCCCGCATCGCGCAGCCGAACCGCTCCAGGAAGGGGCGGTCGGGATAGAGCATCGAGAGATTGGCGGCGAAGCGGGGCATGGTCGATGGCTCCGTGGGGCGTTCAGACCGGGGTCAGGACCTGTCCGCCGCGGAAGTAGGCGTCCAGGTTGTCGCACACCAGCCGTTCCATGTCGGCGCGCGACTCGCGCGTGAAGCCGGCGATGTGCGAGAGCGCCACGACCTGGTCCATGTCCAGCAGGGGCTGGGGCACGTCGGGCTCGTTTTCGAACACGTCCAGGCCCGCGCCGCCCAGCCGGCCTTCCTGCAAGGCCCGGACCAGCGCGGCTTCGTCGACCACGCTGCCGCGCGCGATGTTGACCAGGATACCTCGCGGGCCCAGCGCATCCAGCACTTCCGCGTCGACCAGGTGGCGGGTGGCAGGGCCGCCGGGGCAGGCCACCACCAGGAAATCGGCCCACCGGGCCAGTTCCACCAGCGAGGGCTCGTGCTCGTGCGGGCTGCCCGCGACCGGCCGGCGCGTGTGATAGCGCACCACCATGTCGAAGCCGGCCGCGCGGCGCGCGACGGCCTGGCCGATGCCGCCGAAGCCCAGCAGGCCCATGTTCTTGCCATGCACGCGGGTCATCAGCGGACGCTGCCCGGTCTTCCAGCCGCCGGCCCGCACGAAGCGGGTCGTGACGGAAATGCCGCGCGCCACGTCGATCGCCAGGCCCATGGCCAGGTCGGCGACGCAGCCGTCCAGGACGCGCGGGGTATTGCTGACCTGCATGCCCAGGCGCCTGGCGGTTTCGACGTCGATCTTGTCGTAGCCCACGCCGAAGTTGGCGATGACGCGGACATTGGGCACGGCGTTCAGGATGTCGGCGCCGCAGGCGTCGCGCACGTGGATCGCGATGCCTTCGAACGCGGGGCCGTGCCCGGCCAGGAAGGCGGCGCGATCGGGCTGCTTCCACAGCGGGGTGACGTCGTAGTCGCGCGCCAGCCGCTCGTCGGCGGGGGCGGTGATGGGGCCGATCTGCAGGATGCGGTGCTTCATCGTGGGCTCTCCCGGGGTCAATCGCGATAGCTCGTATCGCGTCGGTCCAGCATCCGCAGCAGGGCCGGCCACTCGCGTTCGCCGTGGGGGGGATGGGTGCCGTCCGGATTGGGCGTGGGCGCGTGGCGCAACTGCTGATAGGCGCGCTCGGTCACGGCCGGCGCCGGCATGTGCAGCGGGCTGCCGGCCGACAGCGTCAGCAACTGTGTCTGGCATGCCCGTTCGAGCCGCTGCATGTTGACGAAGGCCTCGGCCACGGTCCTGCCCACGGCCAGCAGTCCGTGATTGCGCAGGATCATGACGTCGCGGTCGGCCAGGTTGGCGGCCAGCCGCCGGCGCTCGTCCACGTCCACCGCCACGCCTTCGAAGTCGTGGTAGCCCACGCCGCCGGCGAAGCGCATCGCGGTCTGGTTCAGCGGCAACAGGCCGCATTCCAGGGCCGAGACCGCCATGCCCGCCGGCGTGTGGGTATGCAGGACGCAGGCCACGTCCGGGCGCGCGCCATGGATCGCGCTGTGGATCACGTAGCCGGGCAGGTTGATCGTGTACTGCGCATTGGGGTTGTGGATCACCTTGCCGGCCAGGTCGACCTTGATCAGGCAGGACGCGGTGATCTCCTCGTACATCATGCCGAACGGATTGATCAGGAAGTGCTCGTCGTCGCCCGGGACCCGCGCCGAGATGTGATTGAGGATCATGTCGCTCATGCCGAACAGGTCGATCAGCCGGTAGCACGCGGCCAGGTCTATCCTCGTTCGTCTTTCCGCCTCGGTGATGGCGGCGGTCGTTTCCTGCGGCGCCGAAGGCGCCGTGCTGCGGTGGGTCATGACGTTTCCGTTTGCCTGGTCGGGTTTCATTGCTTCTCGATGCCTGCTTCTTCGATGACGACCCGCCACTTGGCGGCGTCCTTGCGGAAGACCTCCTTGAGCGCCTCCGGCGTGCTGGCGCGCGGCTCTATGCCCAGCGCGATGAAGCGCTGGCGCACGTCCGGCGCCTGCAGGGCCTTGCCGATCTCCTGGTTGAGCTTCTGCACGATCGCGGGCGGCGTGCCGGCGGGGGCGACGATGCCGTTCCACGAATCGGATTCATACCTGGCCAGGGCCGGGTTGCCGCTTTCGGCGATGGTGGGCACGTCGGGCAGGAACCCTATCCGCGCGGGCGCCGTGGTCGCGATGGCTCGCAGCGACCCGCCGCGGATCTGGCCCAGCACGCCCGTGACGGTTTCCATCGCCACCTGCACATTGCGGCCGCGCAGCGCGGCGATGACGTCGCCGGTGGACTTGAACGGGACGATGGGCACGTCCAGTCCCGCCATCGTCGCGAACAGGCGCGCGGAAAGATGCTGGGCGCTGCCGATGCTGATCGTGCCGATGTTGAAGTGCGCCGGATCCCGGCGGGCGGCGCCGACGACGTCGTCGACGGTCTTGAGCGGACTGTCCTTGTCGGCCACCAGCAGGAAGTGGAAGGTACCGATGGTGGAGATCATCGAGAAGCTCTCGACCGGATCGTAGGGCAGCGACTTGAACAGATAAGGGCTGAACGCGTTCTGCCCGCTGACCAGCAGCAGGGTGTAACCGTCCGGGGCGGCACGGGCCACCATGGACGCGGCCGTGATGCCGCCGGCGCCGGGGGCGTTTTCGACCACTACGCTCTGACCCATGGATTCGGCCATTTTCTGCGCCAGGGTACGCACCACGGTATCGCCCAGCCCGCCCGGGCCGAAGCCGACGACGATCTTGACCGGCTTCTGCGGGAAGGCCTGCGGCCACGCCGCCAGCGGGGCCAGGAGGGTGGCGAGCGCTAGCAGCAACGGGGAAAGGAGCCCGCGCGGGGGCGGGCGATGATGGCGGTCCATGGCGTCTCCTGATGATCCGGCAGTGTCGTCCTGCCTGGAAGAGCATTGTGGTCGGGCGCGGCGCTGGCCGATACCGCGTTCCATGGACAGCTGTTATGCCGTTTTGATATGGCTGCCCTCGCCGTAGGGGTTTCCGCCGTCTGAGCGCCCGAAGTCGATCGGCTATGCTTGCGCCTTGATTTCCACGCACCTTCCCGACATGGCCACTTCCACCTCCCGCACCGTTTTCCGTTCAACCCGCCGCCGCCTGCTGGCCGCCGCACCGGCGCTCGGCCTGGCCGCCGCCGCAGCCCCCAGCGCCCGGGCCCAGGGCCGCAAGCGGGTGACCCGCATCATCGTGCCCTTCGCGCCGGGAGGCGGGAACGACGTGTTCGCGCGCCAGCTCGCGCACAGCCTGAACGCGATGACCCAGAAGGACGTCATCGTCGAGAACAAGCCGGGCGCCGGCGGCAACCTTGGCACGGAACTGGTGGTGCGCGCCGCGGCCGACAGCAATACCTTCCTGCTCGGGCATACGGGTACGATCGCCATCAATCCCGCGCTGTACAAGAACCTGTCGTTCAACGCCTCCACCGACCTGCAGCCGGTCGCGATGTTCGCGTCGTCGGCGCTGCTGCTGGTCGTGCCGGCGGCCTCGCCCGTCAAGAGCGTCGCGCAGCTGGCCGATGCGCTGAAGGCCAAGAATGCCGACCTGTCCTATGCGTCCAGCGGCGCCGGCACGGGCGGCCACCTGACGGCGGAAATGTTCCTGCACGCGCTGGGCGCGCGCGCCGTCCATGCGCCGTACAAGGGCACGGCGCCGGCGCTGGCGGATGTGGCCGGCGGCCAGGTGGATTTCAGTTTCAGCGTGATCCCGGCCGCCATGGCGCTGGTCAAGGCCGGCAAGCTGCGGGCCCTGGCCGTCACCAGCGCGAAGCGGCTGGCGCTGCTGCCGGACGTGCCGACCGTGGCCGAATCCGGCGTTTCCGCGCTGGCGGGTTTCGAAAGCACGCTGACCTACGGCATCCTGGCTCCCAAGGGCGTGCCGCAGGCGGACGTGGCGCAGCTTGGCGCCGAGATCCTGAAGGCGGCGTCCACGCCCGAATTCCAGTCCAAGCTGGGCATCGAAGGCGCCGAGCCACTGCTGGGCGGCGCGGCCGAGTACGCCCGCAAGGTCCAGGAAGAAAGCCGCAAGTGGTCCGAGGTGGTGAAGTTCTCGGGGGCGTCGGTCTAGCGGCCGTTGCGGGCGGAATCGGGAGGCTGCTCAGACCGGATTCAGCACCTGCCCCGTCCGGAAATACGCATCCAGGTTGTCGCACACGCGGGCTTCCATGTCCGCCCGCGATTCGCGGGTGAAGCCGGCGATGTGCGAGACGGCCACTACGTTGTCCATCTCCAGCAGGGCCTGGGGCACGTCGGGCTCGTTCTCGAACACGTCCAGGCCGGCGCCGCCCAGCCGGCCTTCCTGCAAGGCGCGGACCAGCGCGGCTTCGTCGACCACGCTGCCGCGCGCGATGTTGACCAGGATGCCCTGCGGGCCCAGCGCCTCCATGACTTCGGCGTTCACCAGGTGGCGGGTGGCGGCGCCGCCGGGGCAGGCCACCACCAGGAAATCGGCCCATCGGGCCAGTTCCACCAGCGAGGGCTCGTGCCGGTACGGGGTGCCCGCGACCGGCCGGCGCGTGTGGTAGCGCACGTCCATGTCGAAGCCGGCGGCGCGCCGGCCGATGGCCTGGCCGATGCCGCCGAAGCCCAGCAGGCCCATGTTCTTGCCGTGCACGCGCGTCATCAGCGGGCGCTGGCCGGTTTTCCAGCCGCCGGCCCGCACGAAGCGGGTCGTGACGGAAATGCCGCGCGCCACGTCGATCGCCAGGCCCATGGCCAGGTCGGCGACGCAGCCGTCCAGCACTTCGGGCGTGTTGCTGATCTGCATGCCCTGGCGCTTGGCGGCCTCGACGTCGATCTTGTCGTAGCCCACGCCGAAGTTGGCGATGACGCGGGCATTGGGAAGGGCGTTCAGGATGTCGGCGCCACAGGCGTCGCGCACGTGGATCGCGATGCCTTCGAACCCGGCGCCGTGCTCGGCCAGGAAGGCGGCGGGGTCGGCCTGCTTCCACAGCGGGGCGATGTCGTAGTCGCGCGCCAGGCGGGCGTCGACGGCGGGCGTGATGGAGGCGATCTGCAGGATGCGGTGCTTCATCGGGAGAGTCCTGGAAGTCGGTTGTCGGTCGCGGTCAGGGTGCCACGATAGCCCATGTTGCGCCGCCGCGCAGACGTGCGCCAGGGCGCTCGAGACTGGGGTAAACTAATTCTTGCCTTCACCCTGCGTGACTGGCGACTCTAGGCTTCGGGGCCTAGGTGGGTTTACCACAAGGAAGCGCAGGGTTTCGGCGGTTAGGTTCGTCCCGTCCGGGGCGTGGCCGCGCCGCCCGCCGTTCGCCTGGGCAGCCGTTAGGCAGATTCGTAGATCGCGTCACGCCGTCTTTCGTTTCGGCTGCCCTGCCGCGCAGGCGCAGCAGGGCGATGTGGCGCGGTTTCCGTCATATCGGCTGGCCGTCGCGTTGAATCCGTCGGTTGGCCCCCCGTTCTGCACAGGAAGGAAACCGTCATGTTCGACCGCAACCGCACCATCGCCCAGGCCGATCCCGAGCTCTGGTCCGCCATCGAGCTGGAAAACCAGCGCCAGGAACAGCACATCGAGCTGATCGCCTCGGAAAACTACGCCAGCCCGGCCGTCATGCAGGCGCAGGGCACGCAGCTCACCAACAAGTACGCCGAAGGCTATCCCGGCAAGCGCTATTACGGCGGCTGCGAGTTCGTGGACATCGTCGAGCAGCTGGCCATCGACCGCGCCAAGCAGATCTTCGGCGCCGACGCCGTGAACGTGCAGCCCAACTCGGGCTCGCAGGCCAACCAGGGCGTGTACATGGCCGTGCTCAAGCCCGGCGACACGGTGCTGGGCATGAGCCTGGCCGAGGGCGGCCACCTGACGCACGGCTCGCCGGTCAATGCCTCGGGCAAGCTCTACAACTTCCTGTCCTACGGCCTGAACGCCCAGGAAGAAATCGATTACGACCAGGTCGCGCGCCTGGCCGCCGAGCACAAGCCCAAGCTGATCGTGGCCGGTGCCTCGGCCTATGCGCTGCGCATCGACTTCGCCCGTTTCGCCGAGATCGCCAAGGCCAACGGCGCGCTGTTCATGGTGGACATCGCTCACTACGCCGGCCTGGTCGCCGGCGGCGCCTATCCCAACCCGGTCCCGCACGCCGATTTCGTCACCTCGACCACGCACAAGTCGCTGCGCGGCCCGCGCGGCGGACTGATCATGTGCAAGGCCGAGTTCGAGAAGGCCGTCAACTCCGCCATCTTCCCGGGCATCCAGGGCGGTCCGCTGGAGCACGTCATCGCCGCCAAGGCCGTGGCCTTCAAGGAAGCGCTGGATCCCTCGTTCAAGCAGTATGCCGCCCAGGTCGTGGCCAACGCCAAGGTGATGGCGGAGACGCTGGTCGAACGCGGCCTGCGCATCGTGTCCGGACGCACCGAGAGCCACGTCATGCTGGTGGACCTGCGCGCCAAGGGCATCACGGGCAAGGACGCCGAACTGGCGCTGGGCCAGGCTCACATCACGGTCAACAAGAACGCGATCCCGAACGATCCGGAAAAGCCCTTCGTCACCAGCGGCGTGCGTGTCGGCTCGCCGGCCATGACCACGCGCGGCTTCAAGGAAGACGAGGCCCGCCTGACCGCCAACCTCATCGCCGACGTGCTGGACAACCCGCGCGACGAGGCCAACATCGCGGCCGTGCGCGAGCGCGTCAACGCCCTGACCGCGAAGTTCCCGGTCTATGGTGGGTAGTAGGGCTCACCCCCTACGCCCTTCGGGCGCCCCCTCAAGGGGGCGGCGCTGGCGGACCGGCAAAGCCGGATCCGCTGCGCCCTGGGGGGCTGGTCTTAAAGAGGGAGTCGCACGCATGGACGCCATTTTGGCCGAGGACCGCAGATGAAGTGTCCTTTCTGTCGCCATGAGGACACCCAGGTGATGGACACCCGGGTGCTGGAAGAGGGCAGCGCCATTCGACGGCGCCGCCGCTGCACGCATTGCGATCGGCGCTTCACCACCTACGAGCGGGTGGAGTTGTCGCTGCCGGCGGTGGTCAAGCGCAATGGCAGCCGGTCGGAGTACGACCAGGGCAAGCTGCGCGGCAGCCTGATGCTGGCGCTGCGCAAGCGGGCCGTCAGCGCCGACGCGGTGGAAGCCGCCGTCACGCGCATCGAGGAAGCCCTGATGACCAGCGGCCTGCGAGAGGTGCCCTCCGAGCGCGTGGGCGAGCTAGTCATGCAGGAGCTCAAGAAGCTCGACAAGATCGCCTACATCCGCTTTGCCTCGGTCTACAAGAGCTTCGAGGACGTGGATGAATTCACCGACGTCGTGCGCGAGGTCCAGGGGCCCCGGCCTCCCGGCGCGAAGTCCTGATCGCCGATGAGCGCCGACATTCCCGAACGTCCCGAGGATGCCGCCTGGATGCGGCGCGCGCTGTCGCTGGCCGACGGCGTCATGTATACGACTTCGCCGAATCCGCGCGTGGGCTGCGTCATCGTGCGCGACGGCCAGGTCCTGGGCGAAGGCGCGACCCAGCCCGTGGGCGGGCCGCATGCCGAGGTGCGGGCGCTGCGCGACGCGCAGGCGCGCGGCTTGTCGGTGGCAGGCGCCACCGTCTACGTCACGCTGGAACCCTGCAGCCACCATGGCCGCACGCCGCCATGCGTCGATGCGCTGGTCGCCGCCGCGCCGGCGCGGGTCGTCGTGGCGATGGGTGATCCCAATCCGCGCGTCAACGGCGAAGGCCTGGCTCGGCTGCGCGCCGCGGGCATCGAAGTCACCGCGGGCGTGTGCCTGGACGAGGCGCTGGCGCTGAACGTCGGCTTCGTCGCCCGCATGAGCCGCGGCACCCCCTGGCTCTGGGCGAAGATGGCGGCGTCGCTGGACGGGCGCAGCGCGCTGCCCAACGGGCGGTCGCAATGGATCACCGGCGAGGCCGCCCGCGCCGACGGCCATCACTGGCGCGCGCGCAGTTGCGCCGTGCTGACCGGCATCGGCACCGTGCTGGCCGACGATCCCCGCCTGGACGTGCGCCATGTGGCGACCACGCGCCCGCCGCGCAAGATCGTGCTGGATACGCATCTGCGCATGCCGGCCGCTGCGCGCCTGCTCGACGGCACGGAAACCTGGGTCTTCACGGCGCGCGAGGATGCCGGGCGGGTCGCCGAACTGGCGGCGCGCAATGCGCGGGTCATTTGCCTGCCGGGCGCGGATGGCCGCGTCGACCTGCCCGGCGTCATGCGCTGGCTGGGGCAGCACGACATCAACGAAGTCCATGCCGAGGCCGGCGCGGTGCTGACCGGCGCCTTGCTGCAGGAGGGCTGCGTGGACGAATTGCTGGTCTACATGGCGCCCATGGTGTTAGGCGAGGGCGCCGGCATGGCGCGCTTGCCCCTGATCGAGGATCTGGGCCAGGCACGCCGTTTCCAGTTCGTGGACGTGCGCGGGCTGGGCCCGGACGTCCGGCTGCGGGCGCAGGACCCGCGGCGGCTGGCGGCGGCTCGCGCGGCCGCCACGCCCGCGCGGCGGGCCTGATCCGCCGCGGTCAGGGCGCCGTCCGGCTGCCCAGCGTGCGCGAGAGCTCGGCGGCTTCCCGCATCACCATTTCTCCGAATTCCTGGATGCGATCGGCGGGCAGCCGCGCGCCGGGGCCGAATACGCCCAGCGAGCCCGCCACCTGGCCGCTGCGATCGAAGAAGGGCGCGGCGATCGCCACCGCGCCCTGTATCAGTTCATCCCTGCTGACGGCATAGCCCCGGCGCCGCACCATGTCCAGGTCTTCGGCCGGCCGCTCGATGTCCAGGCCGCGCTCGGCCGCGTAGCGGCGGCGGTCCTCGTCGCCCTGGCCGATGTTGGCCAGGATGGCCCGGCCGCTGGCGCCCACCGATATGCGCTCGCGATAGCCGATGCCGCGCTTGAAGCTCAGGGGCTGGGGACTGGGCAGCTCGGCGATGCAGAGCCGGTCTCCGCCTTGCAGCACGAACAGGGCCACCGTCTCGCCGGTCTGCTCGCGCAGCCGCTGCATGGGCGGCGCCGCCAGCGCGCTCAGGTCCAGGCTGGAAGTCCAGACGTGGGCCAGCTGGCCCACCGAGGGCCCCAGGCGGAATTTCTGCGGATCGCCCTCCGATACCACGAAGCCGCACTGCTCCAGCGTGTACAGCAGGCGGTACAGCGTGGGCCGGCTCAGGTCCACGCGCTTGAGCAATTGCCCCACCGTCAGCTCGTAGTCCGTGGCCGTGAAGGCCAGCAGGATTTCCAGGGCCCGGTCCACGGCCCGCACGCTTTCGCCCGGTTTCTCGGTTTCCGCCACGCCTTTCCTCGTTCGTCTCTGTCCATCCAGCCCGACATCGTAGCCGAGCCGACGCCCGGTTCCGTGGGCGCCTGCCCGTTGACATTCCGTTTTATGTCCGTAGAATGGACTCAATTATCACAGAACGGACATTTCCTGCAGGAGGCAGTGGAGTCATGAACAAGGAAACCTCGGAAATCCTGGTGCGCACCGGCCCGGGCACGCCCATGGGCAATCTGCTGCGGCGCTACTGGGTCCCCATCCTGAAATCGAGCGAGATCGCCGAGCCCGACTGTCCCCCGGTGCGCGTGCAGATCATGGGCGAGAAGCTGCTGGCGTTCCGCGACAGCAGCGGGCAGGCGGGGCTGATCGACGAGTTCTGTTCGCACCGCGGCGTGTCGCTGTACTTCGGCCGCAATGAAGAGGACGGCATCCGCTGCGCCTACCACGGCCTGAAGTTCAACCGCCTGGGAGAGTGCGTGGACGTGCCGTCGGCGCCGCAAAGCTGCAGCCGCATGGGCATCAAGGCCTATCCGTGCATCGAGCGCGGCTCCATCGTCTGGGCCTACATGGGGCCGCCGGAAACCCAGCCCAGCCTGCCCGAGGTGGAGTGGTGCTGCCTGCCGGAAAGCCATATCTACGTGTCCAAGCGGCTGCAGGAGTCCAACTACCTGCAAGCCATGGAAGGCGGCATCGATACCAGCCACGTGTCGTACGTGCACCGCTACGAAGTCGACGTGGATCCGCTGCACCAGGGCACCAAGGCCAATGACTACATCAAGGCCGACGGCAACGTGGTGTTCGACATCGAGAAGAACGAGTTCGGCCTGTCCCTGTACGGCCGCCGCAATGGCGAACCCGATTCGTACTACTGGCGCATCACCCAGTGGCTGTTCCCGTGGTTCACGCTGATCCCGCCGTTCGGCGACCACGCCCTGGGCGGGCACGTCTGGGTTCCCATCGACGATCACAACTGCTGGGCCTGGAGCATCAACTTCCATCCCGACAAGCCGCTGTCCGAACAGGAGCGCGCGGACCTGGACGCGGGCCGGGGCATCCATGCGCCCTGCGATCCCGTTACCTTCCGCCCCCTGGCGAACAAGGACAACGACTACCTGATCGACCGCGTGGCGCAGAAGGAGAAGCGCGCCTACAGCGGCGTGTTCGGCTTCGCCATGCAGGATGCGTCGCTGCAGGAAAGCATGGGCCCCATCCAGAACCATGAGGCCGAACGGCTGCTGCCCACGGATCGCGCCATCGTCATGGCGCGCCGCATGCTGCATGAAGCCGCCGTGGGGCTGGCCAACGGTTCGGAGCCGCCGGCGCTGGACGGCGCCGCGCAGCGCGTGCGCGCTGCGGGCGTCTTGCTGGACCGTGGCGCGGATCCGATGGAGTGGGCCAGGAAACACCTGGCGGACGGCTTGAACGAGCCGGTCTACAGCGTGTAGCCGGCCGCTTCGATAACGAGAGGGTAAGGAGACTTTCATGCATGCATTGCTACGCAAGGCGGCCTGTGCGCTCGCCGTCTGTTCCGTCGTGCCGGCGGCCGCGGCCGCCGGCGAATGGGCACCCACCAAGCCCGTGCGCATCATCGTTCCCATCGTGGGCAGCACCAACGACGTGCTGGGACGGCTGGTGGCGTCCAAGCTCGAAGGCATACTGGGGCAGCCGGTCATCGTCGAGAACAAGCCGGGCGCAGGCGGCAACATCGGCGCGGACCTGGTGGCCAAGTCGCCGCCGGACGGCTACACGCTGCTGGTGGGCTACAACGGGCCCATCGCCATCAACAAGACGCTGTTCGACAACATGCCCTACGATCCGGTCACCGACCTGGCGCCGATCACGCTCGCGGTCAGCTCGCCGCAGTACCTGGTGGTCAATCCGGGGTTGCCGGTCAAGAGCGTGGCGGATCTGGTGGCCTGGTCCAAGGCCCATCCGGGCAAGCTGTCGTACGGGTCGGTGGCCACGGGCAGCGCCTCGCACCTGACCATGGAGATGCTGAACGAGGCCTCGGGGCTGGGCGCCACGCACGTGCCCTATCGCGGCGCCTCGCCGGCCCTGGTCGACCTGGTGGCGGGCAACGTGCAGGCAGCCTTCATGGTGCCCGGCAACGTCCAGCAGTATGTGAAGGAAGGGCGGCTCAGGCTGCTGGCCTCGACGGGCGAGAAGCGCTTTCCCAGCACGCCCGACATTCCGACCATGATCGAGTCGGGCTATCCCCACTTCGTTGCCACGTCGTGGATCGGCTTCCTGGCGCCGGCCGGCACGCCGCGTCCCATCATCGACCGCTACAACAAGGAGATCGTGAAGATCCTGCACATGCCCGACGTGCAGCAGAAGCTGCGCGACATGGAGTTCGAGGTCGTGGCCAACACGCCGGAACAGTTCGGCGCGTGGATACGGACCGAAGTCGAACGCTGGGGCAAGGTCATCAAGGCCACCGGCGCGAAGGCGGGGTAAGCCATGGCCAGACTCGCAGAACGCAGGGCCCTGATCACCGGCGGCGGCGCGGGCATAGGCGCCGCCATCGCCCGGGTCTTCTGTCTGGAAGGCGCGGCGGTGCTGCTGGTGGACCGCGATGCCGACGCGCTGGCGCGCAGCGCCGCGGCGCTGCGCGAGCAGCATCCGGAGGCCCGGGTCGAGTGCCTGGCCGCCGACGTGGCCGACGAGGATGCGGCATTGAACGCGGCCGAGCTGGCCCGGCGGACCTGGGGCGGGCTGGACGTCCTGGTCTGCAACGCGGCCATGCGCAACTACTCGCGCCTGTCCGAAGCCCGGCCCGAGGAGTGGCGCGCCATGGTGGACGTGAACCTGGTCGGTACGGCCAATTACTGCCGTGCCGCGCTGCCCGCCCTGCGCGAGTCGGGCAGGGGCAGCCTGGTGATCGTGTCGTCGTGCTACGCGGTGACGGGCAGGGCGGGCATGGGCATCTACGATGCGACCAAGGCCGGCCTGCTGGCGATGACCCGCACGCTGGCGTTCGAGGAAGCGTCGCACGGCGTGCGCGTCAACGCCGTATGTCCGGGATCGACCCTGACCGAGTTCCACGTGGACCGGGCCCGGGCGCGCGGCCAGGCGATCGAGCAGTTGAAGGGCGAGCGCAGCGATACCTCCCTGCTGGGCCGCTGGGCGGCACCCGAGGAAATCGCCTGGCCCGTGCTGTGGCTGGCCTCGGACGAAGCCTCGTTCATGACCGGGACCCACGTGCTGGTCGATGGGGGCCTGTCGGCGATGTGATGCGCAAGATGCGCACTACCGGCCCGTTTTCTTTATCATGTCCCCATGAAGCGTGGCCGGCGAGGGGGTGCCCGGCTCCGCCGAACTTGTCAGGGGGACGGGATCCGTGCATGCGTCGACGTCCGGGGGCCGGAGGTATCGCCCAAGTGGTGATGGGCAATGGCGGCGGAAGGCGGGTGGGTTTGCGGCCTGGCTGGCCTTTGTCCTGCATGCGGGCGCGGCGGCCCAGGCGCTGCCCGCCCTGAGCTATCAGGCGGCGCAGCAGCAGGTACTGGCGCGATCCGACAAGCTGGGCGCGGCGCGGGCGGCGGTCGAAAGCAAGGAGCTCCAGCTCGAAGGTGTGCGCCATCTGGGCGGGCCCTCGCTCAGCGTGTCCGCCTCCCACATCCGCTACGAAGCCAACGCCAATCTCAGCCTGTCGGGGCTGAACAACATCGGTATTCCACTGCCCCTGCCTTCCAGCGTGGAACTGGAGCGGCGCGGCTCCCTGACCAACAAATCCCTGATCGGCATCTGGCCGCTCTATCTGGGCGGGGCCACCGACGCGGCGCGCGGCCTGGTCAACGCCCAGGCCGACGAAGCGCGCGCGGACGCGACCCAGGCCGGCTACGAAGTGCAGACCACGCTGGCCAAGCGCTATTTCGCCGCGCAGCTCGCCGCGCGCGCATGGGACCTGCGCCGCGAGGCCCTGCGCGCCATCGGCGAACACGACCGCGCGGCCGAGCGTATGATGGCCGAAGGCACGATTGCCCGCGTCGACCGGCTGCAGGCACGGGTCGCGCTGGAAGATGCGCGGCGGGAAGAGCGCAAGGCGCAGGACACGCTCGAACTGGCGCAGGTGGCCCTGGGCCGCACGCTGCGCATGGACGAGGCCGTGCGGCCTTCGACGCCGCTGTTCATCCTGACCCAGTCCATCGAACCGCTGTCGTACTTCCTGGAGGCCGCCATGCGCGGACATCCCGCGCTGGGCAAGGTCGCGGCCAAGGAAGAACAGGCGCGCCAGCTGCATGCGGTGGAAACCGCCACGCGGCGCCCGCAGGTGTTCGCCTTCGGCGGGCACCAGATCCGCAGCGAGAACGGCAGCTGGCTGGTGGGCGTGGGCGTGCGCTGGACGCTGTGGGATTCGCTGGACCGGCCGGCGCTGGACGCCGCCAGCGACAAGACCATTCTCCAGGCCCGGCTGACCGAGGCCCAGGCGCGGCAGGACATCAGCCTGCTGGTGGAAAGCAAGTGGCGCGCGGTGGATCAGGCGCGCCGCCAGTTCCTGGCGACCGGCGCCAGCGTCGAACTGGCCGACGAGGTGGTGCGCCTGCGCACCAGCGGCCTGCGCGAAGGCGTCAGCACCGCCACGGACCTGATCGATGCCGAGACCAACCGCGCCAAGGTGCAGACCGAAAGGGCGCAGGCCGCCTACGACTACATCCAGTCCCTGGCCGAACTGCTGGAGGCCAGCGGGCTGGGCGGCGAATTGACGCGTTACATCGAACGGGCGGACGTGCGCCTGCCGCTGGCGGCCGTGGCCGCCGACCCCGTCCGCGGCCCCTGACGACAACGAGACCGAGCTGCCATGAGCGCAAGAAAATCCACTCTCGCCATTGCCATTGCCGGCATGCTGGTGCTGGCCGTCGTCGCCTATGGCTTCTGGCGCGCGTCGCGGCCCGCGCCCGAGCAGTTCCAGGGCTACATGGAAGCCCAGGAGACCGACGTCGCCGCCAAGATCTCGGCGCGGGTGGCCGAGGTGGCGGTGAAAGAAGGCGACAAGGTGGAGCGTGGCGCGTTGCTGGTGCGCCTGGACAGCCCCGAGGTGGCCGCCAAGATGGCCCAGGCCCAGGGCGCGCTGGCGGCGGCGCGCGCGGTGCAGGCCAAGGCCGATCGCGGTGCCCGCCCGCAGGAGATCACGATGGCGCAGCTGAACTGGCAGCGTGCGCAGGCGGCGGCCGACCTGGCCGAGGTCTCGTTCCGCCGCGTGGACAACCTTGCCCGCGAAGGGCTGGTGGCCGAGCAGAAGCGTGACGAGGCGCGCGCCAACTACCACGCTTCGCGCGATGCGGCGCTGGCGGCGCGGGCGCAGTACCAGCTTGCGCTGGACGGCGCGCGGCCCGAGGACAAGGAGGCGGCGGCGGGCCAGGCCCGGCAGGTGGCCGGCGCGCTGGCCGAGGTCGAGGCGGCCGAGGCCGAGGTCAATCTGAAAAGCCCCGTGGCCGGCGAGATCGCCAAGGTCTATGCCAAGGTCGGCGAGCTGTCGCCGCAGGGCGTGGCGGTGGCCACCGTGGTCGATCTGGCCGACCAGTGGGTCGTCATCAACGTGCGCGAGGATCGGCTCTCGCGTTTCGCCGTCGGCTCGAGCTTCCAGGCCGAACTGCCCGCGCTGGACAACCGCCGCGCGGATTTCAAGGTCTATTACGTCTCCGTGCTGCCCGACTTCGCCACCTGGCGCACCACCCGCGCCAGCCAGGGGTTCGACGTCCGCACCTTCGAGGTCCGGGCTCGTCCGCAGGCGCCGATAGAAGGCGCGCGCCCGGGCATGAGCGTGCTGGTACGGTGACGCCATGAGCGCAGCGGCGGGACCTCCCCCGCATACGGCCGGCGGGGCCGCGCCCCGCGAAGCGCGGCCGGGCGCCTTCCGGCGCGCGGCGAGCCGGGAGGCCGCGTGGCTGCGCCGGCATCCGCGCGAACTGGCCATGATCAGCTGGGTACCGCTGCTGGCCGTGCTGCTGCTGTGGTGGATGTTCTCGGCCGGCATTCCCACGCGCCTGCCCATCGCCGTCGTGGACGGCGATCATTCGGCCCTGTCGCGCCAGTTCGCGCGCATGCTGGAGGCGGCGCCGGGCTTGCGCGTCGCGCGGCGCGACGCCAGCCTGGCCGAGGCGCGGGCCGGCATGGAGCGGGGCGACGTCTACGCGGTGGTGGCGGTCGAGCGCGACTTCTCCCGCGACATCAAGCGCGGGGCCAGCGGCCACGTCACGCTCTACCACAACGCGCAGTTCTACACGGTGTCGGGCCTGGTTCTGCGCGATGTGCAGACCGTGGCCATGACACTGTCGGCCGGCGTCGAGATGGCAGCGCGCAACCGCCGCGGCGAGCCGGCGCAGTCGGTGGCGGTCAGCGCCGAGCCGGTTCGGGCCAGTTCGCTGGCCTTGTTCAACCCCAGTCTCAACTACGAACAATTCCTGGCGGCCGCGCTGGTCCCTGCGCTGCTGCACATCCTGGGGATGACGGCCGGCGCCTGGACCGTGGGCCGGGAGATCCGCGACCGCACGGTGGGCGCCTGGCTGGCGGCGGCCACGGGCGCGCAGGCCCGTCCCGACGGCGGCGTGCGCGTCGCGGCGGGGCCGGCCCTGGCGGCATTGGCCGGCAAGCTCGCGTGGCCGTGGGCGGGGCTATCTGCCGTGGGCCTGGCGGCCCTGCTGTGGCTGACCTGGGGCCGGGGCTGGCATCCGCCCGGCAGCCTGCCGTGGGTAGCCGTGGCCCTGATGTCTTTCATTGCCTTGTCGATCGCGATGGGGGCCGCCGCCGCGCTGGCGACGCGATCCCTGCGCACGGCCTTGTCGCTGGCCGGCATCGTGACGGCGCCGGCCTTCGCCTTCAGCGGCATGGGCTTCCCGCTGGCCGCCATGCCGGCCGGTGCGCGTGCCTGGGCGCTGGTGCTGCCCTATACGCACTACATCCGCCTGCAGGTAGAGCAATTGCAGATGGCTGCGCCCCTGCGCCATTCGTTGCCGGCCTTCGTGCTGATGCCGCTGGGCGCGGCGCTGCTGGCGCTGGCGGGCGCGTGGCTGCTGTGCCGCGTGGCGGCCGAGCCCGCGCGCTGGGGAGGCCGCTGATGGACGCGCGCGGCTGGGCCGCGGCCTGGCGAGACACCCTGGCTGAGCTGCTGCGCGACAAGGGCGCGCTGCTGCTGATCGTGCTGGCCCCGGTCTTCTACGGATTCTTCTATCCCTGGCCCTATGCCACCGAGGTCCTGCAACGCGTGCCGGTGGCCATCGTGGACCTGGACCACTCCAGCCTGTCGCGCCAGATCGTGCGCTACGCCGATGCCAGCCCGGACCTGCGCGTGGCGATGGTGACCGGCGACGAAGAGACGGCACGGCAGGCGATGTGGCGGGGCGAGATCGAAGGCTATGCGCTGCTGACGCGAGACCTCAGGCGCAATGTGCTGCGCGGCCGGCCGGCGCCGGTCGTGGTCAGCACCAACGGCAGCTACGCGCTCTACAACAAGGCGGTGATGACCGGCTTCACGGCCGTCGTCGGCACGGTGTCGGCCGGCATCGAGATCGCGCAGCGTACCGCGCACGGGCAGGGGCGGAACCAGGCCATGGCAGGCCGCAGCCCGGTCGGCGTCAGCGCCGTGGCCCTCTACAACCCCACCGGCGGCTATGGCAGCTACGTCGTGCCGGCGGTGGCGTTGATCATCATGCAGCAGACGCTGCTGATGGGCGTCGCGATGCTGGCCGGCACCTGGGCCGAGGCCGGCCGCCTGCGGGCGCCGGCCAGGGTCTGGCTGGGGCGCGTGCTGGCCTTCTCCACCGCCGGCCTGGTCGCGGGGCTGGTCTATTTCGGCTGGATCTTCTGGTTGCAGGACTACCCGCGTGGCGGCAATCCGCTGGGGGCGCTGGTCCTGCTGCTTTGCTATGCCCCGGCGATCAGCGTGGCGGGGGCGCTGCTGGGCGCCTGGCTCAAGGACCGCGAGCAGGCCTTGCAGGTATGGCTGTTCACGTCGCTGCCCATTGCCTTCCTGTCCGGATTCGCGTGGCCGGTGGAAAGCCTGCCGCCCGTGTTGCAGGCGGCACGCTGGATCTTTCCCAGCACCGCCGGCATCGATGCCTCGCTCAGGCTGAACCAGATGGGGGTGCCGCTGGCCGACGTGGCGGGATCGCTGTCGTGGCTGGCGGCCTGGGCGCTGGCGGGCTTTGCCGCGCTGGCCTGGTGGATGCGTCCCCGGGAGCCGGGGACGCTCCGCGGGGACGTCAAATCTGCGTGATGAACTTGGTCACCAGGTAGCCGTCGAAGGTCTCGACGCCGCCTTCGCTGCCTATGCCCGAGTCCTTCACGCCGCCGAAGGGCGTCTCGGCCAGGGCGACGCCGAAGTGGTTGATGTTGACCATCCCGGCTTCCAGGCCGTTGGACACGGCGGTCGCGGTCTTGAGCGAGTTCGTGAACACATACGAGGCCAGGCCGAAGGGCAGGCTGTTGGCGCGCTTGAGCACTTCCTCGATGGTCTTGAAGCGCGTGACCGGGGCGATGGGGCCGAAGGGTTCCTCGGTCATCAGCTTGGAGTCGTCGGGGATGTCGGTCACGACCGCGGGCGAGAAGAAATAGCCTTTTTCGCCCATGCGCGAGCCGCCCGTCACGACACGGCCGCCGCGCTGGCTGGCGTCGTCCAGGAAGGTTTCCATGGCCATCAGCCGGCGCTCGTGGGCCAGGGGGCCCATTTCCACGCCCTTGCCCAGGCCGTCGCCGACCTTGATGGAGGCGATGGTGTCGGCGAAGCGCGCCACGAACTTGTCGTAGGCCTTTTCCTGGACGTAGAAGCGGGTCGGCGATATGCAGACCTGGCCGGCGTTGCGGATCTTCATGCGCGCCAGCATCTCGGCCGCCGGCTCGACGTCGGCGTCGTCGAAGACCAGCACCGGGGAATGGCCGCCCAGTTCCATCGTGGTGCGCTTCATGTGGGCGCCGGCCAGCGCCGACAGCTGCTTGCCCACCGGCACCGATCCGGTGAACGAGATCTTGCGCACGATGGGCGACTCGATCAGGTAGGTGGAGATTTCGCTGGGCACGCCCCAGACGATGTTCAGCACGCCGGGGGGCAGCCCGGCGTCGTGGAACAGCTGGGCCATGGCCACGACCGCGCTGGGCGTGTCTTCCGGGCCCTTCAGGATGATGGTGCAGCCGGCGGCGACGGCCGCGGAGACCTTGCGGATGGCCTGGTTGAACGGGAAGTTCCAGGGCGTGAACGCGGCGCAGACGCCCACCGGCTCGCGTACGACGAACTGGCGCACCGCCGGGTTGCGGGGAGGAATCACCCGGCCGTAGATGCGGCGGCATTCCTCGGCATGCCATTCTGCATGCTCGGAGCAGGTCATGATCTCGGCCACGGCCTCGGCCAGCGGCTTGCCCTGGTCCAGCGTCAGGTTGCGCCCGATGTCCTGGGCACGCTCGCGCGCCAGTTCGGCCACCTTGCGCAGGATGCGCGAACGCTCCAGCGGCGAGGTCTTCTTCCAGCTTTCGAAGGCCCGCTGGGCCGCCGCCAGGGCCCGGTCCAGATCCGCGCGCGAGGCGTGCGGCAGCTTGCCGAGCACTTCCTGGGTGGCAGGATTGATGACATCCTGCTCGCGGCGATCGCCGCCTTGGATGAATTCGCCGTCGATGTAAAGGGCGAGGTCCTGATACATGCCAGTCTCCTGAGGTCGGAGTCCGGGACGTTCCGGACTCCGGAAGCGAAAAGCAACCCCATAGACTAGCACGGCCTGGCGATTTTCCGCATGAACCGCCCGCCCCGCATGCTATCTTCCCGGGTACTTTTCCTTACCCCGAACCTTGCGTATTTCCCGCGGCATGCCGGCAGGACGACACCCGAAAACACAGCCCGGCGACAGCCCCCGCTACCGGCAGATCCTGGATGCCTTGCTGGCTCGCATCGAGCACGGCATCTATCCGGTGGGCGGCCACGTCCCCACCGAAGGCGAACTGTGCCGCGAGTTCGAGGCCAGCCGCTACACGATACGCGCCGCGCTGGCCCGCCTGGTCGAGCACGGCATGGTCGAACGCCGCCCCGGAGCCGGGACGGTGGTGCTTGCGTCACGGTCGCGACGGGCCTACCAGCAGTCGATCGCCTCGCTGTCCGACCTGTTCCAGTATGCGCTGGACACGCACGTGGAGATCCGCGCCTCGACCCTGGTGACGCTGGACGCGGCCACCGCCGCCATGCTGGGCGCGCGCGAGGGCGACCGCTGGCTGCAGGTGGACAGCGTGCGCTGGACCGAGCGGGGCGGCACGCCCATCTGCTGCACCAGTTCCTTCCTGCCCGAGCGGCTGGCTTGGATAGGACCCGAGCTGCCCGGCTGCGTGGGACCCTTCTATGCCCACATCGAGGCGCGCGCGGGCGAGCCCATCGTGCGGGCCACGCAGGAGATCCGCGCCGAGCCCATGCCGGCCCACCTGCGGCCGCTGCTGGACGAGCGGGCCGACGCGATCGCGCTGTGCCTGATCCGCCACTATTTCTCGGCGGTGGGCAGCGTCATCTGTTCGTTCAACTGGCACCCTGCGGCCAGCTTCAGTTACCGGATGGAGATCGAGCGCCGGGGTTAGCGGGAACCGGCCTTAGGGGTTCATGTGCTCGGTCCGGCCTTGCCCGGGGTGCCTACATGATGGCCGGCTTGTCCACGTGCGGCGCGCGGGCGCCTTCGGCGGCCAGTTCGGCCGGCAGCGATTCATTCCATAGCCGCGCGATATAGCGTTCGCCGGTGCGGCCATTGGAGGCGTCCGAGCACAGCCACAGGATGCCGCGCCGCATGATGGAGGCGGGCAGCAGGTTGCCGTCGGCGCCTTTCCTGTTGGGACCGCCGGGAAGGAAATCGGTGTCGGCCGCGCCGCCGGGCAGATAGACGTTCACGTCCACGCCCGTGCCCGCCAGGTCCTGGGCCCAGATGCGCGAGGCGGCCTCCAGCGCGGCCTTGCTCGGCCCGTAGGGCGAATAGCCCCGGCGCACCATGGTTTGGTCGCTGGTCGAGATGTTGATGATCTTGCCGAAACCCTGGGCCACCATCAGCGGTGCGGCGGCGCGCGCCATGTTGAAGGCGCCGTTGATGTTGGTGTCGATGATCGCCCGCCAGGCCTGCGGGTCGGTCTGCCAGAAGCGCGCGGGCTCGGTGGTGAAGGTGTCGCTGATGACGCCCATGCCTATGCCGGCATTGTTCACCAGCACGTGCAGCGCGCCGAAATGGTCGCGGATCTCGGCCACCGCGCGCGAGCAGTGCTCGAAGCGCGTGACGTCGGCGACGATGGCGAACATGCGCCCGATGCCGGCCGTGGCCTGGGCCTGCGCCATGGTCTCGTGCATGGCGTCCGAGGCATGGGCGCCGGTGATCGCCACCCGGGCGCCCGCCGCCACCAGCGCCAGCGCCATTTCGCGTCCCAGTCCGCGCGTGCCGCCGGTGACCAGCACGACGCGGTCGCGCAGGGATGCCGTGTAATCTGCCGTCATGACGTTCGCTCCTGGAAGAGGCGCCCACGCGGCCGCACCGTCCGGTGCCCGTATCGCGCCGTGCATGTCCCAGTGTAGCGGCTTGGCGGGGGCGCAGGGGCATTCTGAGGCGCCGCGATGTCGATTTGTCCGGACAAAGTTATACTGCCCCTGACCACAGATACGGGGGACCCGGCATGGACGGCCACGTGGAGATCATCGACGTCGCACCGCGCGACGGCATCCAGAACGAGCGCGTGCTGTTGCCCGCGGCTGACAAGATCGAGCTGATCCGCCGCATCGCCGATGCCGGCGGCAGGCGGATCGAGGCGACGAGTTTCGTCAATCCGAAGCGGGTGCCGCAGATGGCCGATGCCGAGGCCGTCATGGCGGGCGTCGAGCGCCGTCCGGGCCTGTCGCTGATCGGCCTGGTGCTCAACGAGCCGGGCCTGGCGCGGGCGCGGGCGGCCGGCTGCGACGAGGCCAACGTGGTGGTGGTCGCCAGCGAGACCTTCTCGCGCAAGAACCAGGGCGCGGGCGTGGCCGAGGTGGTCGCGGCCGCCTCGGCCATCCTGGCGGGCGCGCGGGCGGCCGGCATGCGTACCTCCGTCACCGTCGGCGCCGCCTTCGGCTGCCCCTTCGAGGGCGAGGTGCCCGCGCAACGGGTGCTGGCCCTGGTGGAGTCGCTGCTGCCGGCCCGGCCGGACGAGATCGCGCTGGCCGACACCATAGGCTGCGGGGTGCCGAGCCAGGTACGCGAGCTGTTGGCGGGCACGCGCGCGCTGGCGCCGCACGCGCGCCTGCGCTGCCATTTCCACAATACGCGCAATACCGGCATCGCCAACGTGCTGGCGGCGCTGGAAGCGGGCGTGGATGCCCTGGACGCCAGCACGGGCGGTTTCGGCGGCTGCCCCTTCGCCCCGGCGGCCACCGGCAACATCGCCACCGAGGACGTCGTCTACATGCTTGAGCGCATGGGCGTGGCCACCGGCATCGACCTGGACGCCGTGCTGCGGACGGCGCAGTGGCTGGGTGAGCGGCTGCAGCGGCCCGCCATCGGCGGCGTCAGCCGCGCCGGCCGCTTTCCGGCCCCGGCGCCGCAGGCCTGCGCATAGCGGTCCCGGCCGCGTCGTGGACTATCATGGCGTCCTGAGAATGACGTGGAGTGGGTACGACGATGGACAACGTCGATCTGGACGTCCTGCGGCGCCTGGCCCAGTGGCGGCGGGAAGGGCACGAGGTCGTGCTGGGCACGGTGACGCGCACCTGGGGCTCGGCGCCCCGGCCCATCGGCGCGATGGTGGCCGTGCGCGGCGACGGTTCGATCGCCGGTTCGGTGTCGGGCGGTTGCATCGAGGACGACCTGTCGGACAAGGCGCGCACCGGTGCCTGGCCCACCGGCGTGCCCAGCGTGGTGCGCTACGGTGTCTCGGCCGAGGAGGCCACGCGTTTCGGCCTGCCCTGTGGCGGCACGCTGGAACTGGTCCTGGAGCCGGTCGCCGACCATAGTGGCGTGGAAGAGCTGCTGGCGGAGCTGACCCAGGGGCATCGGGTGCTGCGCCGGCTGGACCTGGCCACCGGCCGCGCCGTGCTGGAGGCCGCCCGCGACCGTGCCGACACGCTGTCGCTGACCGACTCGGAGCTGGTTGCCACCCACGGGCCGAGCTGGCGCCTGCTGATCATAGGCGCGGGGCAGATGTCGCAGTACCTGGCGCAGATGGCGCTGGCGCTGGACTACGAGGTCATCGTCTGCGATCCGCGCGAGGAATATACGCAGGGCTGGGAGGTGCCGGGCGCGAGGCTGGTGACCACCATGCCCGACGATACCGTGACCGAGATGCGCCCCGATCGCCATACGGCCATCGTCGCGCTGACCCACGATCCCAAGCTGGACGACCTGGCGCTGCTGGAGGCGCTCAAGTCCCAGGCCTTCTACGTTGGCGCCATCGGTTCGCGGGCCAACCAGGCCAAGCGCCGCGAGCGGCTGGTCGAGTTCGACCTGACCCCGGACGAGGTGGCCCGGCTGCACGGCCCGGTGGGCCTGCGCATCGGGGCGCGCACGCCGCCCGAGATCGCCGTGGCCATCCTGGCCCACATGACGGCCGAGCGCTACGGCTTCCACAAGCTCGAATTCGAGGCGCCGGGCGCCGGCGCGTAAACTATCGCGCCTCGTCGTTTTCCGGATCCCCGCCGTGCCCGCCGTCGTCAACATCGCCGCCTACCGTTTCCTGACCCTGGACGACCTGCCCGCGCTGCAGGCCGCGGCGCGCGACCGGGCCCTGGCGTGCGGACTGAAGGGCACGGTGCTGCTGGCGCACGAGGGCATCAACCTGTTCCTGGCCGGCACCCGCCAGGGCATCGACGCCTGGCTGGAGTGGCTGCGGCATGGCCCGGACTTCGGCGGCCGGCTGGCGGGCATCGAGGTCAAGGAAAGCCTGTCCGCCCGGGTGCCGTTCCGCAAGCTGCTGGTGAAGATCAAGCGCGAGATCATCCGCATGGACCATCCGGCCATCCGTCCCGAAGCCGGCCGGGCGCCGGCTGTCGATGCCCGCACGGTGGCACGGTGGCTGCGCCAGGGCCGGGACGACGAAGGGCGGGAGGTCGTCATGCTGGACACCCGCAATGCCTTCGAGGTCGATCACGGCACCTTCCGGGGCGCGATCGACTGGCGCATTTCCCGCTTCACGCAATTCCCGGCGGCCGTGCAGGCGCACCGGAACGACCTGGCGGGCAAGACCGTGGTGAGTTTCTGCACCGGCGGCATCCGCTGCGAGAAGGCGGCCATCTACATGGCGCGAGCCGGCGTCGAGCACGTCTACCAGCTCGAGGGCGGCATCCTGAAGTATTTCGAGGAAACCGGCGGGGAGGGCTACGACGGCGAGTGCTTCGTGTTCGACGGGCGCGAGTCGCTGGATCCGGCGCTGAGGCCCCGGCTGGACGGGGTGGACGACCCGATCCCGGCGCCGTAGGCTGCGCTGCGCGCCGCCCCCTTGCTGTCCCGGCATCCGGGTAAAATACCCGGTTTCCCCGTATCGGCCGACCGCCCGCGCCGCCGCCGGTACAACCCCGCAACCCCGCGCCGGACGATCTTCATGTCTGCATTCATTTCTCCCGTTCCCACCCCCGGCGGCTCCTCGGCGATCTCGTCGGTGCCGGAAATCGTGGCCGAGCTGCGCGCCGGCCGCATGGTCATCCTGGTCGACGAGGAGGACCGCGAGAACGAAGGCGACCTCGTCATGGCGGCCGAGTTCGTCACGCCCGAGGCCATCAATTTCATGGCCCGCTACGGACGGGGCCTGATCTGCCTGACGCTGACCGAAGAGCGCTGCCGCCAGTTGAACCTGCCGCTCATGGTGTCGGCCAATGGCACCAAGCACGGTACCAATTTCACCGTTTCCATCGAAGCCGCCCAGGGCGTGACCACCGGCATCTCGGCGGCCGACCGGGCCCGCACGGTGCAGGCCGCCGTGGCGCGCGACGCCAAGCCGTCCGACCTGGTGCAGCCCGGCCACATCTTTCCGCTGAAGGCGGCCCGCGGCGGCGTGCTGGCGCGGGCCGGCCACACCGAAGCCGGGTGCGACCTGACCGCCATGGCGGGGCTTACGCCCGCCTCGGTCATCTGCGAAGTGCTCAAGGACGACGGCTCCATGGCCAGGCTGCCCGACCTGATCGAGTTCTCGCGCCAGCACGGCGTCAAGATCGGCACCATCGCCGACCTGATCCAGTACCGCAGCGAACACGAGTCGCTGGTGCAGCGCGTGGCCGAGCGGCCGATCCGCACGGCGCACGGCGTCTTTCGCGCGGTGATGTACCGCGATACGCCCAGCGGCGCGCCCCACCTCGCGCTGGTCCATGGCGAGATCCATCCCGAGCGCGAGACCCTGGTGCGCGTGCACGAGCCCACGTCGCTGCTCGACGTGCTGGAAGTGGCCCGCAGCACGCACAGCTGGAGCGTGCCCAGCGCCCTGGAAGCCATTTCCCAGGCCGAATCCGGTGTGGTCATCCTGCTCAACTGCGACGGCACGGCCAGCGACCTGGCGGCCGAGTTCCAGCAATTGATCGACCAGGACCGCACCGGCGCGGCCTGCGGCGACGCGCCGGTGCGCATGGACTTGCGCACCTATGGCGTGGGCGCGCAGATCCTGAAAGACCTGAACGTCGGCAGCATGAAGCTGCTGGCACGGCCGGTCCGCATGCCCAGCATGACCGGCTTCTCCCTTACCGTGACCGGCTACGAGGCCGGCCATGACCAACCCCCCACCAAGGACGGCGCCCCATCATGAACCCCTATACCATGACTCCCGATCTGAATGGCGAAGGGCTGCATATCTGCATCGTGCGCTCCCGCTTCAATGAAAACATCGGCGAACTGCAGCTGCAGGCCTGCCTGGAAGAACTCGGCAAGCTGGGCGTGGACGAGCGCGACATCATGGTCGTGTCGGTGCCCGGCGCCCTGGAACTGGGCGTGACGCTGGCCCAGCTCGCCCACACCGGTGAGTTCGACGGACTGATCGCCCTGGGCGCGGTGATCCGCGGCGAGACCTACCACTTCGAAGTGGTCAGCAATGAGAGCGCGGCGGCCATCAGCCGCGTCGCGCTCGAGACCGGCATCCCCGTCGCCAACGGCGTGCTCACCACGGAAACCGAGGAGCAGGCGGTGGAGCGCGCCGCGACCAAGGGCCGCGACTGCGCGCAGACCGCCGTCGAGATGGCGAACCTGCTGGCCACCCTCGAGCCCGAGGAGGACGACGAGGACGAGGACGACGAAGATTTCGACGACGAGGAAGAACAGGATGACTGAGGCCAGCCGCCAGAACGCGCGCAGCGCGCGCCGCCGCGCGCGCGAGTTCGCCCTGCAAGGGGTGTACGAGTGGCTGCTCAAGGGGGGCGACGCCGGCGAGATGGGCGAGATCGACGCCCACATGCAGGACGGCGAGGGTTTCGCCGAAGCCGACCTGGGCCATTACAAGGCGCTGCTGTACGGCGCCGCCCGCGACGCGGCCGCGTTGCGCGAACGCTTCGCGCCCTTCCTCGACCGCCAGGTCGAGGAGCTGTCGCCGGTCGAGCACGGCATCCTGCTGATCGGCACCTACGAGCTGCAGAACCACGTCGAGATTCCGTACAAGGTCGTCATCAACGAGGCCGTCGAACTCGCCAAGTCCTTCGGTGGCACCGACGGCTTCAAGTTCGTCAACGGCGTGCTGGACAAGCTCGCGGCCGAAGTCCGCGCCGCCGAGGTCCAGGCCGGCCGTCGGGGTTGACGGTGCCTGGCCCGGGCCGGGGGAGCTGGCATGAGCGGTGAGTTCGAACTCATCCGCCGGCATTTCACCCGGACGGCGCCGGCGGGCATGCTGGGGGTGGGCGACGACTGCGCGCTGCTCTCGCCCTCGGCCGACGCCACGGCGGTCAGCACCGACCTGCTGGTGGAAGGGCGCCACTTCTTTCCCGACGTCGATCCACGCGCGCTGGGCCACAAGTCGCTGGCCGTGAACCTGTCCGATCTTGCCGCCATGGGCGCGAAACCGACGGCCTTCGTGCTGGGGCTGGCGCTGCCGCGCGTGGACGATGCCTGGCTCTCGGCCTTCGCCGCCGGCCTGTTCGCGCTGGCCGACGCCTACGGCTGTCCCCTGGTCGGGGGCGACACCACGCGCAGCGACGCGGGCACGACCCTGTCCATCACGATCTTCGGCAGCGTGCCCGCCCAGGCGGCGCTGCGCCGCTCGGGCGCCCGCCCTGGCGACGACATCTGGGTGTCGGGTACGCTGGGCGACGCCGATCTCGCGCTGCGCCTGCTGCTGGGCGAGCGGGACGTACCGGTGGCGGACCGGGCGGCGGTGCTGGCGGCGACCCGCGGCGCGCTCGAATGGCCCGAGCCGCGCGTGGCGCTGGGGCTGGCGCTGCGCGGCCTGGCCAGCGCGGCGATCGACATCTCGGACGGCCTGCTGCAGGATCTCGGCCATGTCCTGGCCGCCAGCGGATGCGGCGCACGGTTGTGCGCCGATGACGTGCCGGTGTCGCCGGCCGTGGCGGCCCTGCCGGCGCCCTGGCGGCGGCGTTGCGCGCTGGGCGGCGGCGATGCCTACGAATTGTGCTTCACCGCGCCTGCGGAGGCCCGCGCCGGGGTGGCCGAGGCGGCCGCGCGCGCGGGCGTGGCGGCCACGCGCATCGGCGCGGTGGACGCCGGCCCCGGCCTGCGGGTGGTGGACGCCGGCGGCATGCCGGTGCCGGACCTGCCCCGAGCGGGCTTCGATCACTTCCCGATGCCGGTCGATCCGGCGGCGGGCTCCTTGCCTGAGACATCATGACCGACATTTCCTCCGCCGGCCCGGTGCCGGCGAGTCCCAGCTTCGGCTGGATGCGCGCGCGCCTGTCGCGCACCATTGCCTTCGGCCTGGGCAGCGGACTGATCCGCCCGGCGCCGGGAACCTGGGGGACGCTGCTGGCCTGGGCGCTGTGGCAGCCCTTGACCATGGTGCTGGGGGCGCCGTTGCACCAGGCGATCTTCCTGGCGGCGGCATTCGTCGTGGGCATCTGGGCCTGCGACCGCACGGGACGCGACCTGGGCGTGCCCGATCATGGCGGCATGGTATGGGACGAGATGGTGGCCTTCTGGACCGTGCTGTGGCTGATCCCGGATTCCGTGGTGTCGCAGGCCTTCGGCTTCCTGCTGTTCCGCCTGTTCGACATCCTCAAGCCGCCCCCCATCGGCCATTTCGACCGCCGGCTCAAGAACGGCCTGGGCGTGATGTGGGACGACATGATCGCCGCGTTCTACGCGCTCTTGGTCTGCGCGCTGTACTGGCGTATCGTCGCTCAGGTCTGACCGGGGAGATCGACATGTTCGACCAGGAATCGCTAGATCTGTCCGCCGCCTTGGGAGAGGCCCTGCAACCCGCGGGCTGGATGCTGGCCGCCGCCGAGTCCTGCACCGGCGGGCTGGTGGCGGGGTTGGTCACGGCCGTGGCCGGTTCCAGCGCCTGGTTCGACCGGGGGTTCGTCACCTACACCAACGCGGCCAAGGTGGCCGAGCTGGGGGTGCGGGGAGACACGCTGGCCGCGCATGGCGCGGTCAGCGAACAGACCGCGGGCGAGATGGCGGCCGGGGCGCTGAAGGCGGCGCGGACGCAAATGGCGGTGTCGACGACCGGCATCGCCGGCCCCGGCGGCGCGACGCCGGGCAAGCCCGTGGGCATGGTGTGCTTCGGCTGGGCATGGACCACGCCCGAAGGCATGCGGGTACGCACGGCCACGCATCTGCTGGCGGGAGACCGCACCGCCGTGCGCATGCAGGCGGTGAAGATCGCGCTGCGCGGCGTGCTGGAAGCGCGGGCGCTCGCGGCGGGGCCGCTTCAGAACGAGTAGGCCAGGCCCACGCTGCCGAAGGCGGCGGTCTTGCGCTCGACGATGGGGCTGTCGGCCGCGTCGCCCATCAAGGTCTGCACGCCCAGCAGCGTGACGACGCGCCAGCGCTGGTCCAGCCGGTAGGTCCAGAGCGCGAAGGCCGAGCCAGAGCGCAGGCCCGAGGACGGCCGGTAGGCCGCAAGTCCCGCGCCGCTGTGCGAGGATTGCTCGGGCGTCACGCCGAACCAGGTCTGCATGTGATCGCGGTTACCCCATTCCAGGCCGGCGCCGACCTGCACATCGTGCTTGCCGCCCTGCCAGATGGCGTAGGAACCGCGCACGGCCAGGGTGCCGCCATAGCCGCTCTTGGCCGCCTGGGTGTAGGACAGCGACGCCCGCCATCTGCCGGGCGCCCAGTCGGCGAACACGCCGTACTGGGCATGGGCATCGATGTCGCCCAGGCCGGACAGCCTGTCGGACCGGCTTTCCTTGCGGCCCAGGCCGAAGCCGGCGCGTACTCCCACGCTCAGGCCGGGGGCGACCTCGGTCTTCAGGCCCAGCCCGGGCAGCCCCTGGCTGTTCGAGATGAAGAAGGGGCCGCGCTGGAAATTGAGGATGGGCGCCGGCAGTACGCGATAGCTGTCGGCGCCGGGATAGGCCGGGATGACGGCAATGCCGCCGCCCACGAGGTCCTGCCCGACGGCGGGCTGCATGGCGCCCAGCAGGAAGCAGAGGCAGAGGCTGCGCGGATCCTGGATCATATGGCTGGCTCCTGGAACCCGCCGCCGCGGGCGGTTCCGAAGGTGGACATGAAGGCGGCGGCCAGCCCGGCCCGGGCATGAGCGCGAACCAGCCGCCACCGCGAATTCTGGGCGGGGCGGTTTAAGAACTTTTTAAAATCGGGCGACGATACTGGCCTGCGCCGGCCGACACGGCTGCGCGCGCCACTTATCCGAACCAACGGGAAACCGATCTTGCGCATCCTGCTCGTAGAAGACGACGCCATGCTTGCCGATGCGCTCGTCACCGCGCTGGGCCAGCACGACACCGCGGTTGAATGGGCTCGCGATGCCGCCGCGGCGCGGCTGACGCTGATCGACCACGACTACGCGGCGGTCCTGCTCGACCTTGGACTGCCCGGCGGCTCCGGGCTGGGCGTGCTGGCCGCCATGCGTGCGCGCTACGACACGACACCGGTCATCATCATGACCGCGCGCGACCGCCTGAGCGACCGCATAGGCGGCCTGGACGCGGGGGCCGACGATTACCTGGTCAAGCCCTTCCAGGTCGACGAATTGCGGGCCAGGCTGCGCGCCGTGCTGCGCCGCAGCCTGGGACGCGTGGCGCCGGTGCTGCGCAGCGGCGACGTCGAGCTCGATCCGGCCTCGCGCTCGGTCGCCTGCCGGGGACAGCCGGTCGCGCTCAGCGCGCACGAATACCGGACGCTGCTGGCGCTGATGGAAAAGGCGGGCAAGGCCTTGTCCCGCACGGCGCTGGAGGAGGCGGTCTACGGCAGCGACGGCGTGATCGAAAGCAATACCGTGGCGGTCTACGTCCATCAATTGCGCCGCAAGCTGGGCGAGGACCTGATCGAGACCGTGCACGGCTACGGCTACCGGTTGCGGGAGGCGCGATGAGATCGCTGCGCGCGCGCCTGTTGACGGGCATCGTCGCGACCATGCTGCTGACCTGGGCGGGGTCGTTCCTGTGGTACCGGGCCGAGGTCACGCGCGAATCGAGCGGGGAATGGGACGCCGCGCTGCGCGAGGTGGCGAACCTGACCCTGTTGTCGCTGCCGGTCGGGCTCGAGAACAACGTCGCCGAGCGCGGTTTTTCGCTGCCGGGCGAGCAGCGGCTGGACACTTCCCAGCTCAAGATGACCTTCCAGGTCTGGAACCTGGCGACCGGCGGCAGCGTGCTGCATTCCCCGGCCGCGCCCGGCCGGCCCATCGTGCCGGACATGCGCGACGGCTACGCCACCACCCTGGTGGGAGGCGAACCCTGGCGCGTGTATGCCGTCTCGGACGCCAGCAAGCGGATACAGGTGCAGGTGGGCAAGCCGCAGTCGCTGCTGCGCAAGGAGCTGCACGAGCGCCTGACCCGCGGGTTGATGTTCGTCGGCATACTGGCCTGCATGCTGGCCAGCGTCGTCGGCTGCCTGGTCCAGTGGTCGGTCCTTCCCGTCACGCGGTTGTCGCGCCGCATCCTGCAGCGGCGCCCTACCGACCTGCAGCCGTTGCCGGCCAGGGAACTGCCGGTGGAACTGCGTCCGCTGGTGGAGTCGTTCAACGGCCTGCTCGGACGGCTGGACGAGACCATGCAGAACGAACGGCGTTTCCTGGTCGACGCCGCGCACGAGCTGCGCACGCCGCTCGCGGTCCTGACGGTGCAGACCGAGAACGCCCTGCGGTGCCAGGACCCCGTGCAGCTGCGTGCCGAACTGGGCAAGCTGCTGGCGACCACGCAGCGCAGCGCGCGGCTGTCCGAGCAGTTGCTGGACATGGCCCGGCTGGATGCCAACGGTTTCGGCGAAGACGACGTGGAACTGCACACCGTGGTGTCCGTGATCGCGCGGGACTTCGAGACGGGCGCCGCCGAGCGGGGCCAGCGCATCAGCCTGGACACCGAGGACTGCCTGGTGCGCGGCCGGGTCGATCCGCTGGGCATCCTGGTGCGCAACCTGGTCGACAACGCGGTGCGCTACGGCGGCCGCGACGCGCACATCGCCGTGGCCTGCCGGCGCGAAGCCGGCGGCGTGCTGCTGACCGTGGCCGACGATGGCCCCGGCGTGCCCGAGTCCGAGTACCGGCGCATCTTCGACCGCTTCTACCGCGTGGCGGGCACCACCGAACGCGGCAGCGGCATCGGCCTGTCGCTGGTCGCGCAGATCGCCGAGTCGCACGCGGCATCCATCCAGGTGGGGACCGGCCTGCGGGGGCGCGGCCTGGGCGTCCGGATACGGTTCCCGTCCGTGCGGACCGCCTGAGCCGGCACGCTTGCCTCAAGCCCGGGGCGGTGCGCGCCGGGCTTCGTCCGCGCGGGCCTCGGCCAGGATCCAGTCGCGGAACGTGCACAGATGCGTGTCGTACTGCAGCCGCTCGGGATAGATCAGGTAGAAGGCGTTATCGATGGGGACGCGCAGGCCGAAGGGCGCGACCAGCCTGCCCGCCGCCAGGTCCTCGGCCACGAGCGCATGCTGCCCCATGGCCACGCCCAATCCCTCCAGCGCCGCCTGGTAGGCCAGGCTGACGCTTTCGAAAGTCATCCCGCGATCCGGGTCGATGTCCCCCGCGCCGGCGGCCTCCAGCCAGGTCGGCCAGTACTCGGGCCGGGCCACCGATTGCAGCAGCGTGTGCCGGGCGAGGTCGCGCGGATGGGCGAGCGGGGCGCGCCCATCCAGCAGCCGGGGGCTGCACACCGGCAGCAGTTCGATGCCGACCAGGAAGCGCGAGATCACGCCGGGCCAGTCGCCGCGGCCCATGCGGATGGCGACGTCGGCGTCGTGCTCGGTGAAGTCCACCGGCTTGAGCGAAGTGGTGAAGATGGCGTCGCGGCCAGGATTGGCGGCGTGGAATGCGGGCAGCCGCGGCACCAGCCAGCGCATCGCGAAGGTCATCGGACACCAGATGTGCAGCGGCTTGTCGCGCACGCCCTGCATGGCGCGCTGGGTGGCCTCGCCGATGTTGTCGAACACATCGTTCAGGTCGTCCAGGTAGCGCCGGCCCACCGCCGTCAGCCGCACTTCGCGGTTGACCCGCTCGAACAGCCGGGCTCCCAGGAATTCCTCCAGGACCATGACCTGCCGGCTGACGGCGCCGGGCGTCACGTGCAGTTCGCGCGCGGCACGCGTGAAGCTCAGGTGGCGCGCCGCCACCTCGAAGGTGCGCAGCGGATTGAGCGGGGGCAGGCGAGTGGCCATTATCTATGAGTAAAAGTCAATCGTATTGACTATAAATCGATTGATGCATATTGGGAAAGCGATGAGAATTTTTCACACATGAAGACCGCCGCCGCGGATAGGCCGCAGGCGGCGGCGCGCCTCATTCCTCACGGAGACCACGCATGACCAAGACGCTGCTGGGCAAGATCGCCCCGGAACGGGTAAGGAGCCTCGACATCGAGCGCCCGCCCAAGGACCTGATCGAGGGCTTCAAGGCGCTGGGCGACGCCACCGGCATCGTGTCGGACGTCATGGACCACCTGGGCATCGCCGGAACGCTGCCCGGCTCGCTGCTTCGGCCCACCATTCCCGGCGCCACCATCGTCGGCCCGGCCATGACCCTGCGCAACACGGTCATGACCGGCCATCCGGTCGACAACGCGCGCGCCCACCGCAACGGCATGGCCGAGATCGAGGCTCACAACATCGCGGAGCAAGGCGACGTACTGGTGATCGAGGGCGTGCCCGGCCTGTCGAACATGGGCGGCATCTCGGCCCAGGTGGCCAAGCGCCAGGGCGAGATCGGCGCCATCGTGTCGGGCGGGGTGCGCGACGTGGCGCATTCGCGCCGCGTCGGTTTCCCGGTGTGGGCCACCGAAGTCTCGCCCATCACGGGCAAGTGGCGCATCGAGACGATCGAGATCAACGGCCCGGTCCAGATCGAGGGCATACGCGTCAATCCCGGCGACCTCGTGGTGGCCGACGACACCGGCGTCTGCTTCATTCCCCGCGATCGCGCCCGCGAAGTGCTGGAACTCTCGCGCAAGCGCGCCGCCGCCGAGGACGCGCGCTGCGATGCGATCGATCGCGGCGTTGCCATCCGCGACCTGCCGTCGGCCAGTTGAGCCGCGCGCCGGCGGTATCGCGCCGGCGACCCCGCCGCCCCGGCCACGGCCGGGCGGCCACCAGGAGACACCAACGTGCAAAGACATTCCCTCAAGCGTGGGCGGCCGGCGCTCGCCTGCGCCGCCGCCGCGCTCTTCAGCGCCGGCGCCTGGGCGGCCCCGGATTATCCTACCCAGCCCATCCGCCTGATCGTGCCTTTCGCGCCCGGCGGCGGCACCGACATGATCGCGCGTGTCGTGGGCAAGAAACTGGGCGAGCGGCTGGGCCAGCCCGTCATCGTGGACAACCGCCCGGGCGCCAGCGGCATCATCGGCGCCGAGGCCGTGGCCCGCTCGGCCCCGGACGGCTACACGCTGCTCATGGCTACGACCGCGATCAGCTCGAACGGCAGCCTGTACAACACGATTTCGTATGACCTGAAGAAGGACTTCGCGCCTGTCTCGCAACTGGCCAACGCGCCCGCCGTGCTGGTGGTGAATCCCGGCCTGCCGGTGGCCTCGCTGCAGGAACTGATCCGCTATGCCCGCGAGCGGCCGGGGCAGGTCAACTACGCTTCCTATGGCGTGGGCACGGCGCCGCATCTGGTGGCCGAATTGTTCCAGCAGAGCAGCGGCACCAAGCTCTACCACGTGCCCTACAAGGGTGGCGGCCCGGCCGTGCTGGCGACCTTGTCGGGCGAGACCCGGCTGCTGTTCCCCAGCCTGGTGCCGGTGATGAACCACATCCGCAACGGCAAGCTGCGGGCGCTGGCCGTGGCTTCGGACAAGCGTTCCCCCAGCCTGCCGGAGGTGCCCACTTTCCGCGAAGCCGGGATGGAATTCGAGACCGGCACCTGGTTCGGCATCGTGGCGCGCGGCGGCACGCCGGCGCCCATCGTGGCACGGCTGCACAAGGAAATCGTCGCGCTGCTCAATGACGCCGACGTGCGCAAGTCGATCTCGGACGAGGGGGCGGAGGTCGTGGCCAGCCCCACGCCCGAAGCCTTCGGCAAGCTGATCCAGGCCGAGGCGGACCGCTGGGCCAAGGTGGTCCGCACCGCCGACATCAAGATCGAGAAGTGACAGGGGCTTTCGTCCCGCAACGGGGACCTAGCTGCGGCCGGGGCGAAAGCCGTTGATGGCGTCGCGGGTCTCGCGCGCCACGCGCGCCGCGGCCTCGCGCCAGTCGTCGCCGCCGCTGGCGTACAGGATGGCGCGCGACGAATTGATCATCATGCCGGTGCCCGCGGCATTGCATCCCGCTTGCACCGTGGCCTGCACGTCGCCACCCTGGGCGCCCACGCCGGGTACCAGCAGCGGCATGTCGGCGCCGATGCGGGCGCGCACCGCCGCCAGCTCGGCGGGGAAGGTGGCGCCCACCACCAGGCCGAGCTGGCCGTGGCGGTTCCATTTCTTCGCCACCAGGTCGGCCACGCGCAGGTAGAGCGGCTCGCCGCCGGTTTCCAGGAATTGCAGGTCCGAACCGCCGGGGTTGGAGGTGCGGCACAGCACGATCACGCCGCGATCCGGCCAGGCGAAATAGGGTTCGATCGAATCCGAGCCCATGTAGGGGCTGACCGTGACGGCGTCGGCGCCGTAGCGCTCGAAGGCCTCGGCGGCATACTGCTCGGCCGTGGAGCCGATGTCGCCGCGCTTGGCGTCCAGCACCAGCGGGATGTCCGGGTGGTGTTCCTTGATGTGCCGGCACAGCGCCTCGAGCTGGTCCTCGGCGCGGCGGGCGGCGAAATAGGCGATCTGGGGCTTGAACGCGCACGCGTAGGGCGCGGTGATGTCGGCGATGGCGCGGCAGAAATCGAAGATGCGGTCGGCCCGTCCGCGCAGTTCGGCGGGAAAGCGGGCGGGATCCGGGTCCAGGCCGACGGTCAGCAGGGAGTCGGACGCGGCCCAGGCCTGCGTCAGTTTGCGGGTGAAAGACATGGTGCGAGGGGAACGGAGTCGATCCGACATTGTAGGATCATCCGGCCAGCGGCGCGAAACGGCCCGCCGCCCGCCGTGGGAGCGGGTCAGGCCAGCAGCCGGCCCGCCAGCACGTGTATCCAGAGCCCCGCCGAGAACAGCAGGGACAGCATCACCGCGGCGCTGCCCAGGTCCTTGGCGCGTCCCAGCAGCGGGTGGGTTTCCACCGACAGGGCGTCGGCCAGCGCTTCCACCGCGGAATTGAGCAATTCCACCACCAGCACCAGCAGCATGCTGAACAGCAGCAGCAGGACTTCGGTGGTGTCGCGGCCCAGCCAGACCGCCGCAGGCACCAGGATGACCACCAGCGCGACTTCCTGGCGGAACGCGGCTTCGTATTTGAGCGCGGCGCCCAGGCCCTGCAGCGAATAGCGCCAGGCGCGGAAGACCCGCTGGAGGCCGCCGGTGCTCTTGTAGGGAGAATGCTGTTGATCGGTCATCGGAGCGGGGTAGGGAAGGGTCGGCCGCAGGATACAGCGAAACGCGTCCGCGGCGCATGCTTCGGGTTTGCAACAATGGTCGGAGCCGGACGCCGATGTTGACATAGAACCCGCTGGAAAATTCCCTACCAATACCAAGAAGGAGACGCACCCATGAGGCATTTCCCGTCATCGGCCCGTGCGGCCTGCCTGGCCGCGCTGGCGTCCCTGGCGCTTGCCGGTCCCGCCGCCGCGGCCTCGTACCCGGACAAGCCGGTACGCGTGGTGGTCGGCTTCTCGGCCGGCGGCACCACCGACGTGGCCGCACGCATCATCGCCAAGGAGCTGGGCGACGACCTGGGCCAGAGTTTCGTGGTCGAGAACAAGCCCGGGGCCGGCAGCAACATCGGCGCCGAGCTGGTCGCCCGCGCCAAGCCCGACGGCTACACGCTGTACATGGTGGCCGTCACCAGCACCATCAACCAGACCCTGTACAAGAACCTGAGCTTCGACATCGTCAAGGATTTCTCGCCCATCGCGCTGGTCATCAAGGTGCCCAACATCCTGGTCGTCAATCCGTCGCTGCCGGTCAAGAACGTCAAGGAACTGGTGGCCTACGTCAAGGCGCATCCGGACAAGCTCTCGTATGCCTCGTCGGGCAGCGGTACCTCCATCCACATGGCGGGCGAGCTGTTCAAGCTGCGGGCCGGCGTGGACATCCCCCACATCCCGTACAAGGGCAGCGCCCCCGCCCTGACCGACCTGATCGGCAACCAGGTGCAACTGATGTTCGACAACATGCCCTCGGCCTGGCCGCACGTGCAGGCCGGCAAGCTGCGCGCGCTGGCGGTCACCACCGCCGAACGCTCGGCCACCGCGCCCGAGCTGCCGACCATGATGGAATCGGGCTACGACAAGTTCGACGTGTCGTCCTGGTTCGGACTGATCGCGCCCAAGGGCACGCCGCCGGACGTCATCGCCAGGATCAACGCCTCCGTGCAGAAGGCGCTGGCCAAGCCAGACGTGCAGCAGCGCTTCAAGGACCTGGGCGCCGTCACGGCCAAGACCACGCCGGAGCAGTTCGGCGCCTTCATCAAGGACGAAGTGGAGACCTGGGCGACCGTGGTCAAGGCCTCGGGCGCGAAGGTGGAGTAGCCGCGCCCGCCGCTCGCGGCGTCAGCGCGCCGCGGCGGCCTCCCAGATGTCGGTCTCGCCGTCCAGGGGGCGCTGCAGCGAACGCTCCGGGATTTCCCAGACGATCAGGCGGGGCGGCGTGTCGCGGAATTCCTCGCTCTTGAAATAGGCCTGCGCGGCGCCGGCGAATTCGCCGCCGTCGCGGGCGAAATTGACCACGCGGGTCTGTAGCGCGGCTTCCAGGAACGGGACGAAGTTCGAGTTGCGCGAGTAGGACGTGCCGATCAGGGCCACCCGCGGCAGGTCCGCGTCGCCGAACAGGTCGTCCTCGGTGGCCGGCGCGGCGGTGTCCGCCACCGGCGCGAAGGTCGTGCGCGGTTCCTGGTCCAGGGCTGGCAGCAGCGGGGCCGGCAGCCAGTCTATGCCGGCCAGCCTGATCAGGTCGCCCGCCAGCGGCTGCGGCTGGCCCCGCGTGATGGCGAAGGCCTGATGCGGCTTCAGTGCCTCGGCCGCCGAGGGCAACGCGCGGGCGGCCGCGGCGATGGCGCCGGCCGCCGCTTCGGCACCGGCTTCGTTCCAGTGGGTGTCGGTGCGCAGGAACCCCTGAACGGGCAGGCCGCGCAGGACGGGCTCCAGGTCCACCGTCCGCACGCCGCTGGCTTGCAGGATGCCGTTCCACTCGCGCAGGCGCCCTTCCAGCGCGGCCGGGCGATAGACGCCGCAGCGTTCGCTTACCGCGATGCGGCTCTTGTCGGGCACCGTGGCCACGAGCAGTTCGATGCCGCGGGCGGCCAGCCGGGTCCGCAGGTCCGCGACTTCCCGGGCGCGCGTCCGCAGGGCATCGTCGCCGCCCGCATGCGGCTCCAGCTCGTCGGCCAGGAACAGCCAGTCCGGGCAACCCTGGCGCACGCGCGGACCCAGGTCGCCCACGGCCAGCCAGCTCGCGCCGCGTTCCAGGCTGGCCGAGCCGGCGGGCAGCGGCGTTTTGGCCAGCGTGTCGGCGATCTCGGCGGTGACCCGTCCGTCCAGGAAGCCGGGCCAGTCGGGCGCGTGGCGGGTCAGCGGCAGCTGTTCGACCAGCAGTCCGTAGCCGTTGGACAGCAGGCCCGCCGCCAGAACGATGGCCATGACGCAGCCCGCGAGCGCGTAGCGGGGGCCGGGGCGGGAAGAGGTCTTGTCCATCAGAACTGGAAGTACAGGAAGGGGACCGCGCCGCGGCTGGCGATCAGCGAGAAGCCCAGCAGGAAGCCGGCCACCGGCCAGGCGCCGTCCCAGGCGCGCAGCAGCGCCGGCCGTCCGCCGCGCGCCAGCCAGGCGTCCACCGCCGGGTAGACGATGCACAGCACGCCCAGGACCATGGCCATCAGGTGGGCGGGACGAAGCTGGACGCGCAAGGCATCGCCCAGCGCGTAGCCGTTCAGGCCGAACTGGCCGGCGTACATGTCCAGGGCGGAGCCGAAGGAGTGCGCGCGGAACAGCGTCCAGGCCAGCATGACGAACAGCAGGGTCAGCACGCGCGACAGCGCGGCGGGCGGCTCGGGCAGCGACGCATGGCCCCACAGCCGCGTGCCGGCCAGGGCCAGGCCGTGGGCGATGCCCCACAGCAGGTAGTTCCAGTTGTCCCCGCCGTGCCAGAGGCCGGCGATGGCCATGGTCAGCAGCAGGTTGACGTAGGTGCGCACCTCGCCCTTGCGGTTGCCGCCCAGCGGGATGTAGAGATAATCGCGCAGCCAGCTCGACAGCGACAAATGCCAGCGGCGCCAGAAGTCCTGGATGCTGGTGGCCAGGTAGGGATGGTTGAAGTTCTCGGGGAAGTGAAAGCCCAGCATCAGGCCCAGGCCGATGGCCATGGCGCTGTAGCCGGCGAAGTCGAAGAACAGTTGCAGGCTGTAGGCGAAGCAGCCCAGCCACGCGTCCAGGAAAGTGGGGGCGGACAGCGAGAAGGCGGTCTGCACCAGGGGCGACAGCGTGTCGGCGATCAGTACCTTCATGCCGAAGCCGATCATGAAACGGCGCGCGCCCTGCGTGAACTGGGGCCAGTCCACGGTGCGCTCGCGCAGTTCGCGCGCCACCCAGTCGTAGCGGATGATGGGACCGGCGATCAGGTGCACGAACATGGCCTGGTAGGCGCCGAAGTTCACCAGGCTGCGGTCGGCCGGCACCACGCGGCGCTGCACGTCGATCAGGTAGGAGATCGACTGCAGCACGATGAAGGACAGGCCGATGGGCAGCGCGATCTTCTGCCAGGGAACGGGCATCGCGCCGCTCCATGACAGGACCTGGTTGAAGGTCTCGACCAGGATGTTGGCGTACTTGTACCAGCACAGCACCGACAGGTTGACCGTGATGAAGGCCGCCAGCATCAGCATGCGCTGGCGCTCGGTGCGGGTGCCGTCTATGGCCATGCCGCCTATCCAGCCGACCAGGATGAGCGCGATGAACAGCAACAGCAGCAGCGGGCTCCACCAGCCGTAGAAGATCCAGCTGGAGAACATCAGCACGGCATTGCGCCAGGACGCCGGCACGGCCGCGTAGACGAGCAGGAACAGCGGCAGGAACAGCGTGAGGAATTCCAGCGACGCAAAGACCATGAAGCCGCCCGTTCTCGTTGTCGTAGGCCGGCCTGAATCAGCGCGCCACGGTATCGGCGGCGAACAGTGCGCGGCTGCCCTGGGCGCCCGGGACCACTAGGACGCTGTAGCGCTGGCCCGCCTCCAACGCACCCAGTCCGATCGGCGCGCCCTGAGGCTTGCCGGCGCAGGTCAGCTCCACCGTCAGCGAGACGGGGTTGACCAGCCGGCGCGCGGAACGACCCGAGGCTACGCCGGCGAAGATCTCGACGTTGCGGCCGGCCGTGCGCAGGCCGGCGTCGCGGCAGCCGGGATCGGCGTTGTACAGCGCGAGCGAGGCGCGCAGGGCGTTGAAGTCGTCGGGCGACTCCTTGATCACGGCCGGTGCCTGCGCCGCGTCGCCGGGCAGCGCAATGACGGTCGCGAACTCGCCGGGCTTGACGGTGACGGAAACCGGCGTGCGCCGGCCGGCCTGCTGGAGGGTGCCCTTGACCGGCTTGTTGGCGGCCACGGGAATGAAATCGGATGCCGGCTTGTCCTCGGGCAGCGACAAGGTCGCGTTGCTGCCGCTGGCCTGCACCTGTAGCGACCCGCCTGCCGCATTGACGAAACGGATGAAGGCGGAGTCCTCGGCCGGCCCCGTCGGATAGAGCGGAATCCCCGCGGCGGAGGCGGGCAGCGCGGCGGCGCCGCCGCATGCGGCCAGCAGGAAGGCGAGGACAGTCTTCATTGTCGGGTCTCCTTGGTCTGGGCGCTTACCAGCGCCTTGGCGATGGCATCGCTCCACTGCTTGTAGCCGGTGGGCGTGAAGTGCTGGCCGTCCACGGTCGCCCACTGCCCGGGCTTGGCGAATTGGAGCGAGTCGATGTACTGGCACGGCGCGGAGTTGGCGGCCAGGAACTTGGACACCAGTTGCACGCGGGCATAGGTCTTCCCGTACTTGCCGCCTTCGCTGCCCCAGGCCGGACCGACCCAGGCGCAGCGCGTGTTGGTGGACGCGATGGCCTTGACCAGCGACGTGGTCTGCTGCCAGGCCCAGGTCTTGGGGAAGTCGGGCTTGGTATAGGCGGCCATGGTGTCGCCGAACACCAGGATCACGAGGTCGGGTTTTTCGTTGGCGATCAATTGAGCGACCGGCACGGTGGCTGCCGCGTTGCCCTTGACGACGGCCTTGCCGCTGCCCGTGCGTTCGGCGCCGCCGCAGGTGCCGGGCGTGGCCGCCAGCCATTCGCCCGGCGTCGAACCGCATACGCCTATGGTGTGGACGCTCTTGGCGCCCTGCCGCAGCAGGTCCTCGTGCAGCGCCCCGATCAGGTAGTTGGGGGTGGCGAGGTGGCTGTCGCCGATCATCAGGATCGTCAGCCCGGCAAGCAATGAAACCATGTCGTACTCCAATCATGCATGTGTAGCGTCACCCCTGCCGCTTCATTCGCTGGCGTAGGGTGATGAAAAGGCCGGCACCGGCATCGGCATCGGTCCGGTCTGTGGCTCGAAGGCGTAGCGCAGGTACACGCCACCCAGGAACTGCCGGTAGTCGCGGGCGTTGTCGATGCTGAAGTTGCCGCCCAGGAACCACTTGGGCGCCAACTGGTATTCGGCGGCCAGCGCGAGGTTGTAGCCAATGCCGGTCTTGCTCTGGCCGCCGTAGGCCGCCTGCGAACCGAACGCCGAGGCAATGGCCTGGGCCTGCGCCTGGCGCGTCGCGTCCGCGAAGTAGTTCACCGGATCCTGCTTGATGTGCTGCACGCCGATCGCGCCCTTGACCTGGTAGCTGAAGCGTCCCTGGCGCTGCGCCCACACCAGCGGCACGCTCAGCGCGACGAAGCGCTGCGGACTGAAGTACCCGCCGTTGCCGACGGTGTAGTACGCCAGGTTCTTGTCGTAGCCGAAGGCCGTGAGGTTCAGCCCCGTGGTCAGCGTCCGGTTGGTTTCGCGTATCAGCTGGACGTAGGTGCCGACGCCGCCGGACAGCCGGCTGTTGGACTGCACGTTGTGGCCGTTCAGGCTGTGCCAGCCCAGGCTGCCGTAGAAGCCGTAGCCGTCGTAGTGCAGGCCCAGCGACAGCCGGCCGCCGGTGCTGGTGACGCCGCCCCAGCTCTCGCCGGTACGGTCGTCGCGGACGCCAGCGAAGGACATCACGGTGTCCGTGACGGCGCGCCGCGAGATCTCCCCGCCGTACGAGAGGCTGGGGCTGTCCAGGCCGCCCTCGATCCGCCCGTCGTAGCGCGCGCCGCCCACCAGGTTCTGGTAGCGGAAGCCGATGGGCGTGACGCCCAGGTCCAGCTTCAGGCCGCCGGTTTCGTAGCCGACCGCCAGGCCCACGCCGCTGGCCTTTTGCGAGCCCGGCCCGCCCACCAGGCCTTGCTGCTGGGCGAGCGCGGCGGCGGGGCCGCCGCCGAAGCGGCTGCTCGAGTCGAAGCCGCCGCCCACCGTGCCCGCGTCCAGCGTCACCGGGGTGGCCTGGACGAAGGCCTTGTCGTCGCCCACGGGGAAGCGCACGGTCACCGGAGTCTCGATGTCCAGCATGCGGCCCATGCCGGCCATGCCGTTGTGCTGCCGCACGGTGGTGCCCACCGTCACGGTCGCGCTCCGGGCTTGCTGGATGGCATCGAGTTCTTCTTCCAGCGTGCGCGGCGCCGGGGAGGCCGGCTCGGGCTGATAAGTGGACCGGCCGGCTTCCACCCGCCGGAACGGCGAGGGCGGCGCGGAGCCGACCACGGCATCGGGAATCGGCGCCGGCGCCGCGGCGCGGGCGAGAAACGGCGGCACGCCCGCGGTGGCCGGTGCCGGTGCCGGGGCCTCGGCGTCGATTTCCGATCGCATCGAGGAGGCTGCCCGCGCGGTGTCCGCGCTGGTCGATGCCGTCTGTGTCTTGACCGACGGCGCGGCGGGAGACGCCGTCGCGGTGCCGGCGCGCGCCGTGGCCGGCGTGTCGCGGCGGGTGTCGCGCACCGCCGCGGCATAGGTGGCCGGCGTCGAGAACGGGCCGCTGGCGTCGGCGCCGGGCGGCGCGACCGGAAGCGCCTGCGCCGGCGCTGCCGGGGTCAGGGCCGCGATGGCCGGCGGGTGGCTGCGCGTCTGGCCCGGCAGGTCGGCGAAAGGATTGACCGGAGCCGGAGCGGATGTGTCCGCCGGCGCGACGGCGGGCGCACCCGCATCGCGCGCCGCGATCGCGGCCTTCATGTACCGGGCGGCCGTGCCGCTCTTGCCCATGCCGTTGTACACGCGGCCGGCCGCCGCCAGCACCGAGGGATTGCGCGGTTGCAGGGCGACCGCCTTGGCAAGCAACGCCTCGGCTTCGTCCTTTTCGCCGGCCTGGGCGTAGGCCAGGGCCACCGAGGTCATGAGATCGGCGTTGTTCGGGTCCCGCTGCAGCATTTCCCGGTTCAGGGCCAGGGCCTTCGCCCGGTCGCCCGCGGCCGTGTACATGCGCGCCAGCGCGCCCACGACCAGCGGATCATGGGGATACTGGGCCAGCAGCGAAGCCAGCACATCGTAGGCGTCGGCGAGTTTTCCGCGCTGGCGCAGGGCGTCGGCCTGCCGTACCGTATAGAGCTTGCGCAGGTCCTCGAAGCTGCGCGACTGGGCATCGGTCAGCGTCTGCGTCAGCAGTTGCCGCAGGACGGCGGCGGCCTCGGCGTCCTGGTCGGTCTTGAGCAGGACGACGGTGTACTGGAGCAGCAGGTCGTTGTCGGGCTTGGCCGAGCGCCCCATGCTCTGGCGCAGCAGCGTGAGCGCCTGCGGATACAGTCCGGCGTCGACGTAGGCCGCCGCGAGGGAGGCCTGCAAGGTGGGGTCCTGGGCGGTCTCGGCTTCGAGCCGGCCCAGCATGGACCGGGCCTCGCCCTGCCGGCCGCCATTGGCCAGCTCCACCGCCTGGGCGGCCTGGCGGCGTATCCATGCCTGTTTCTGCAGATCCACGATGTCGCGCGTGCGCTGCGCCGGCGGTATCCGGTCCAGGGCCTTCAGCGCGGCATCCCAGTCCTTCGTCTCGACGGCGAGCAGGGCGCTTGCCTGCAGCGCCGCGGCGTCGTCGGGACGGGTCAGCAGCAGGCCGTCGACCACGCCCCGAGCTTCGGCGGGCGCGCCGTTCTTCAGGTACAGGCGCGCCAGGTCCAGGCGCAGCCAGGCATCGTCGGGATACGCGCGCAGGCCTTCCTCCAGCAGGCGCTGGGCACCGGCGGAGTCTCCCCGCGCGGCAGCCTTGCGGGCGGCGTCGCGGGCCTGCCTGGCCCGCAACTGCCCCAGCATGCCGACCTTCTCCTGGTCGGCCGGGCCGAGCGGCTCCAGCATGCGCAGCGCTTCGTCCACCCGGCCGGTCTGCGCCAGCACGTTGGCCAGCCCCTGCAGCGCCCCCAGGTTGTCCTTGTCCCGCGCAAGGACCGCGCGATAGATCGCCTCGGCCCGCGCGAACTCGCCCTGGTCGGCCTGTATCCGGCCCAGCGCGATCTCGGCGGAGGCGTCGCCCTGCGAGATCTTCATCGCCTGTTCCAGCAATTGCGTGGCTCGCGCGAACTCGCCGGCTTCCCGCGCGCGCTCGGCGCCGGCGTTCAGGGACCAGTACTGGGCGGTGGTCAGGACCCGTTTCCATCCGGCCCGCGCCCGGGGCTGGCGCGCGGCGCGGGTCAGGAACTCCACCGCATCGTCCGGCCGGTCCTGCCGCAGACGCAGTACGCCCATGCCACCCAGCGCGTCGGCGTGGTTGGGGTTGGCCTGCAGCAGCGATGCGAGGTCCGACTCGGCGGCGGCCAGGTCGCCCTCGTCCAGGGCCTTGAACGCCCGGGCCAGCTGGCGGTCCTGCGGGCTCTGTCCGCCCGTCCCGCGTCCCGCGCCGCCCGCGCGGGTCCGGTTCATCTGCTGACGGATCTCGGCGTCGTCCGGGTGGGCCTTCAGATAGTCCCGGAACAACGGAAGCTCCGCGGGACCGGGCGCGCCATACCAGGTCAGCGCCAGACGCCAGCTCTCGGTGGCATCTCCGCCCACATCGGGGCGGGTCGACAGCCTGGCCAGCCGGCGCACGCCCTCGGCCCGGGTGGCCTGGTTGCGCGTCAGGAGCTTGGCCAGCGCGAGCGATACCTGCACGTCGTCGGGGGCTTCGCGCTGCAGGCGCTCCAGGCCTTGGCGGGCCTCCTGCCATCCGCCGTCGGCATAGCCGAGATAGCTGTAGTACTCCAGCGCGAGCCTGCCTTGTGGCGTGCGCCCGTCCAGCGCCGCGCGATAGTGCGGAATGGCCTTGTCGATCTCGCCGGAACTGGCCAGCAGGCGAGCCTGCTCCAGCTCCTTGGGGCGGTTGCCGCTGCGCAGTTCGACCTCCTGCTCCAGCATGGCCGTTTCCCTGCCGGCGCCGTCCACCGCCCGCAACTGCGCCAGATATTCACGCGCGCGTGCCGGCCGGTTCGCCTTGAGTTCCAGCAGGCCCAGGTTATAGAGCGCCTCTGGCTGGCGGGGATCGGCCATCAGCACGCGGCCCCATGCCTCGGCGGCGCGGGCGGCATTGTCGCGGGCTTGCCAGTAGCGGCCCTGTTCGATCAGGGATTTGGTGGCCGCGTCGGCGGGCCGCACGGCGGCGGCCGGTTCCGCCTGGGCCGCCACGCAGGGCTGCGCCGCGATCGCGGCCAGCATGCCGACGGCTAGCGAGCGGTAGCGGATTGACATGTCTTCTCCCAGGAGAGTTGTACTTGTCCGGTGCGCAGGAACCGGAAACGGTCTTCGGCCCATCCCAGGCCGAACAGGCTGAGCACGACGTCGTAATACGGAGGCTGGCGGCCCTGTCCCGCCGACGCCGCCTGCAGGCTGTCGCGCAGCAGCGCTTCCGCGCGCCGCCGCTGCATCGTGGCCAGCCAGGGCTGATCGCGGGCGGTGAAATAGGGCACCAGCGCCGCGGAAAAACCGAACGGCCCCGACCCTTCGGCCAGGCCGGTGGAGGTCTTCACGCGCTCGGGGGGAATGCCGGTGCTGGCGGTGGAGGCCGCCATGCCGGAGAGGGCTTGCAGCATGCGTCCCGACAGCGGATCGGAGGAGGCCGCCATGCCCGCCCACAGATAGGCGCGGATGGCATCGTAGCTGCCGACGTCGCCCTTGACGGGGTCCACCACGAACAGGCCCCGGCGCGGCGACGTGGCGCGATAGGCAACCCAGTCGGCCACGTAGCCCCTGGGCGTTGCGGCCTCCAGCAGGGCCGCGGTGTTCTCGGCGATGTGGGCCCATGGACCCTTGGGCGAGGCGACGGCCAGGCGGCGAAGCACGGGCAGCGGCAGGTAGCTGGCATTGAGCTGCCAGAGGTGATCCGGCCGTTCGAAATGGGCCCGGCCCGGCAGCAGCATGGGCCCCAGTCCGGGCAGGCTGGCGACCTCTTCGGATTCGATGCGCGCCAGCAGGGCCTGCGCGTCGCGCTGATAATCGGGGCGCGCCCAGCGCCCCGCCGCCTCGAGCAGAGCGTAGGCGAACCACAGATCGGCGTCCGAGGCCGAGTTGTCGTCCAGGATGCCCCAGCTGCCGTCATCCTTCCTGCCCCAGTACCAGGCCGGCAGGCGGCTGCCTATGTCGCCGCTCGCGAGATTGTTCACGGTCCAGCGCCATAGCCGCTCGAACGCGGTCCGGTCGTTGGCCACCAGGGCGAAGAACATCCCGTAGGATTGCCCTTCCGACGAGGAGTGCAGCCGCGGCGTGCTGGCATCCAGGACCCGTCCGTCGGCCTGCACGAAGTGGGTGCTGAAGGCCTGCCACAGCGGCCACGCGGCCTCGCCGCAGTCAGGCTGCGCCGCAGCCGCCGGGGATGCGGCCAGCACCGTCGCCAGCGCGGCGGCCCGAAGGGCGCGCCGCCGCATCGGACGGTGCCCGGAGGGGCATCGCGGAAGCTTGCGCATGCGGGGCCCGGGACTCAGGGGGCGAGCCGGCTGGCGGCCCGCCGGCGCAGCGCGGCGTAGATCAGCACACCCAGGATCGCGATGCCGAGCAGGGCGAGCAGGGCCAGGATCCACGGCTGGCGAGCCACGAACCACTGGATGCCCTTGAGGAAGCCGAGCGAGCCGACGTGATAGGTCGGACCCGCGACCAGCGATTCGACTTCCTTGCCACGGACCACCGACACGCTGCCCTGGAGGGACTGCATGCTTTCTTCCCCGATCAGCGCATCCATCGCCTCGGCCAGGCCTTCGGGCCGGGTGGCCGATATCGCGACGACGCTGCGGCCGCTGCGCAGCGGCGACTCGAAGCCGGCGAACACCACGCTGGCACCGTCGGTGGTGAAGGAGACGGCATTGCGGGCCTGGCCTGTCTCGGGACGGGGATTGGGCACTACCCAGTTCCATGCCTGGTAGATCCAGTCCGACAGATCGAAGCGGCGGTTGCCGCCCGAAAGAGAAACGGGCAGCCGGTCGTTCCATTGCCTGAGCAGCGGCTGGTTGTCGCCCGAGGCGATGACCAGCAGATCCTTGTCGGCCAGCGAGGCCGCCTGGTCGGCGTGCGCCACCGTGACGTTGATGGCCGGATAGCCCGTGGACTCCGACAGACGGCCCAGCACGCCCAGGTAGGCGCCGTATTCGGCCGCGCCCGCGCCGTCGGGCAGGACGATCGCCGTCTCCGACAGGTCGGCCATGCGCGTGAACGGGAAGCCGCTGGCCTGGAACACCGCCAGGTCGGGCAGCGCGATGAAGTGCCGGAAGCCCGAGATGTCGATGGTGGAGTCGGGTTCGATGGCGCCGCGCACGTTGTCGATGATCACGTCACGGCATTCGCCCTGCTTGATGTAGTCGTACTGATAGCGGAACTGCAACTGCGATTTGGGCGGCATCAGCTGCAAGGGCAGGTCGAGCCGGGTGTGGACCGGAATGCTGCTGTCGGTGTTGAGCCGCGCGAGCAGCCCTTCGCCGCCGTCCAGCCGCGCGATGGAGGGTAGGGGATAGGACTTGACCAGCTTGCCGTTGACGCTGACCGTCATCGACGAGCTGGTGGACAGCTGCTGGGGCGTGTAGCGGTACTTGAGGTCCAGCGGAATGCCGCTTTCGCGCCAGCCGAACAGATCCGGGGGCAGGCGCAGGTCGACGGGTATGGACGGCGGCGCGAAGCCGGACACGTTCAGCTTCGTCGGGGGTACCAGCTCGCCGAACTGGACGGGCCGGTCGCTGCGCAGCCAGTTGGGCGCGTCATAGGGCTTGCGCGGCTGCAGTTCGGCCAGCTGGGTGATGACGGCCTTCTGGCCCGTCAGGGCCTTGCTGCCCGTGACGACGGCCTGCGCGGCGCGCTTGAGCTCCTTGGCGTCGCGTCCGCCCAGCACCAGCAGCTTGCCGTACATGTCGTTCGGATTGGGAACGATGGATACGGTGGGGCCGCCGGGCGCGGCCAGGGCCAGGCCGCCTTCGCGCAGCTCGCCGGTGGCCAGCACGATGGCGTTGCCCTTGGCGGGGATCTGGCCGATCGACGCCGGGAAGCGGGCGCCGCGATAGCTTGCGAGCGCGCCGAACCACGAGGACAGGATGCCCGCTGCCTCGAGCGATGTGTTGTCGGGGGTTCCGGAGAACACGAAGGGCAGCGACAGCGGACGGCTGTCGCGCGGGTCGAAGAACGGCAGGGGCAGGATGGCCAGGTCGTTCGCCAGCGCGAGCGGCGTGACCGTGACCTCCAGCGCGCTGCGATTGCTGATGTTGGCCCACAAACTCGAATGCAGCGGATCCTCGCATTCCAGGGTGTAGTGCCCGATCAGCTGCACCTTGAGCGTGTTGAACTGCGTGATCAGTTGCGGCGGCAGGTCGACCACGGTTTCCCTGGGCGTGCCGGCGCCTTCCTTGGGCACCGGCACGGAAGCGGCCACCTCGCCGTTCACCAGGATATTGATGTGGGAAAGGTCCGGGATCAGGGACGGCGAATACGTGTAGCGCAACCGAAGCCGGGCCGAGGAGACTACCTCGTCGGCGCGGATGTCGAAGGGCAGCGCGAAGCTGCCTTCGATGCCGCGCAGTTCCATGGGGGTTCCGGCGCCGAGATGCTTGAGGCTGACCTGATAGGTACGGCCACCGGACAGCAGTTGTTCGCTCTTGACGGGCGTGTCGACGGCCGTGGCCTGTGCGCCGGCCGGCAGGGCGTTCAGCAGGAAGACGGTGGCCAGCGCGGCCGCGAGGGGCCGCGCGGCGGCACGATGGCCTCGCCCGGGAATGGTTCTGGTTGTCATTGGTTCCTCGTTCTCGGTTTGATCGTTCGGGGCGCGAGCCGCGTACTCAGGGTGCTCCAGCCGTGCGCGGCCAGCTGCTTCATGCCCAGCATCCCGATGCGCGTGACTTCCCGCAGGCCCTGCATGGGCGTGTCGGGAGTCGCGGTGCCCCAGTTGTCCGCCCAGGTGTCCGCGCGGGCGAATGTCACCTCGGCCAGCTCCACCTGCTGCTGCAATGTCAGGGGCGCGAAGCGCAGGCCGATGTGCTGGCCCGAGGCGAAGACCACGCTGGCTGGAAAGACGCGCTCCTCGGCGCCGCGGTACAGCGAAACGTGCAGCGCCTGGCCGATTTGCAACGGCTGGCCGTCCGCGGGCAGCGCGATGCCCAGCCCCGTGGCGGAGTAGTCGGTGGTCTGGCAGGCCACGGTGCGGCCGTCGGGCAGGCGCACCATGGCGGGAAGCTGGACGGCCACGCGCGGTTGCGCGCGGAACTGCCGCTCTTCGCGCGCCACCGCGGCGCTCGCGCTGGTGATGATGATGTTGTAGGCGGTCCAGGCCAGGTTGATCAGCAGCGTGAACAGGCCGTTGGCGTCGTAGTCCCCGAATGCCAGCGTGATGCCGCCCACGCACAGGCCGGCCACGTTCAGCGCCAGCAGGATCAGGTAGGGGCGCGCCATGTTCCAGTCGTACCAGGCCTGCCCCAGCGCGCCTCCCTTGGCTGTCACGTTGAACCCGCCGCGCTTGGGATCGACCAGGGCGAGGAAGGCCGGCCGCATGATGTACCACGCCAGCACCGACTCGTAGACCTCGTTCCAGAACGAATGGCGGAACCGGCCCTGCATGCGGGAGGTGGTCAGGTTCGCGTGGACGAGGTGGGGGAGCGCGTACAGCGCGATCATCGGCGCCGAGGCCTGGAAGACGTGGGCGCCGAAGAACAGGAAGGCCAGCGGTGCGGTCAGGAACACCAGCCGAGGCAGTCCGTAGAAGAAGTGCAGCATGGCGTTCAGGTAGCACATGCGCTGGCTCAGCGACAGGCCCTTGCCCACCAGCGGATTGTCCACGCGGAAGATCTGCGCCATGCCGCGTGCCCAGCGCACGCGTTGGCCTACGTGCCGGGACAGGCTTTCGGTGGCGAGGCCCGCCGCCTGCGGGAGGGCGAGGTAGGCGGTGTTGTAGCCGGCCCGGCTCAGTTTGAGGGCGGTGTGTGCGTCCTCGGTGACCGTATCGGTCGCGATGCCGCCGACTTCCTCGAGTTGCGAGCGGCGCAGGATCGCGCACGAGCCGCAGAAGAAGGCGGCGTTCCACAGGTCGTTGCCGTCCTGCACGACGCCGTAGAACAGGTCGCCCTCGTTGGGTACCGCGCGGAACGTGTGCAGGTTCTTCTCGAATGGATCGGGCGAGAAGAAATAGTGCGGGGTCTGCAGCATCGCGAGCTTGGGGTCTTTGAAGAACCAGCCCATCGTGACTTGCAGGAACGAGCGCGTGGGGATGTGGTCGCAGTCGAAGATGGCCACGAATTCGCCGTCGGTCTGCGCCAGCGCATGGTTCAGGTTGCCGGCCTTGGCCCCGGCATTGTTTTCGCGCGTGATGTAGCCGACGCCCAGCGCCTGGCAGAATTCCCGGAACTCCTCGCGGCGGCCGTCGTCCAGCACGTGGATGCGCAGGCGATCCTCCGGCCAGTCCAGCGAGACCGCCGTCAGCAGCGACTGCTTCACGACGTCCAGCGGTTCGTCGTAGGTCGGGATGAACACGTCGACCGAAGGCCAGGTCGAGATGTCCCGCGGCATGGGCGCGGGCGTGCGGCGCAGCGGCCAGATGGTCTGCAGATAGCCCAGCAGCAGGACCGTCAGCGCGTAGAGTTCGGCCAGCACGAGGCCGTAGCCGAAGGCCATGTCGAGCCAGTTCTGGAAATCCACCGTCGAGGTCAGGCGCCAGTACATGTAGCGCAGCGACATGGTGGTCGAAAGCAGGATCAGCAGCACCGTGGGCAGCCTGCCCGCCAGCCGGCGCAGCACCAGCGCGCAGACCAGCGCCAGCAGGGCCAGGATCAGCTGCGGAAAGGCTTCGAGCGGTGCCGTGACCACCACGGCCAGGCACAGGCATCCCAATATGGCAAGCGTCACCCGCGCGGCGCGGTGCTGCCATAACGGCAGCGATGCCACGCGATCCGCTTGCTCGTCGGTCGCCGATGTCATGGAGCGGGGAGCGCTCACGCCGGCACTCCCAGACGCAATTCCACGCCCATGGCGTCGAAGCCCGATACCTGCGTGACTTGCAGGCGGCTGCCGGCCCCCAACTGCTCGAACCACTGCTGGTAGACGCCTTCCAGCACGGCGGGCGCCCAGTCCTGCGCGGGGCGGCCGAAGGCGGCCTCCAGCGGCGCACAGTAGTGGCGCAGGCGCAGATGATCGGTTTCGTCGGAGATCTCGACCCAGCCCCAGTCCAGTCGCGTCCAGATCTCGTTCATGGCGCGCGAGATGTCGCCCAGCTTCGCGCAGTCCGGCAGCGGCAGCGCGCGGCCGAAGCGCCGGCCGACGCTGCGCATGAAATGGCGCCGTTCCGCGATGGGAAGCCTGTCCTCAAGTTCCAGCGCGGTGGACAGCAGGAACACCTGCCATTGGGACGCACACTGGCGCGCGGAAAAGTAAGCAATGACGGAAGCGGTAACGTCCACGGGCAAGCCTTGTCACGAGTTCGATGGAACCCATAGGCGCGCGCAGCCACGCGCGGCTGGCAAGCCGCGGCGCAGGCGCCGTCTGGGCGGGCGTGAAGTGCGGGGTTCCGGACGCCAGGTGGCGGCCGGCCAAGGCCTACGAAAAGGCGGAAAGGACTCTCATGGGATAGGCACCCATTCTGGCAAGGCGGAGCTACGTGCTTCCGGCACGTATTCTTGAAGCATGACCTTGCGTCTGAGTTGGCGCTGCCCGATGTAGACAACCTCGGGCAGGCGGGCAAAATTTATCCCACCGAGCGACGGCGGCGCAATATTTCATTGCGAGAGTTTATTTTTGAAAAACAAGCACTTATCGAGATATATGTGTCGTACGCAAATAATTCGTCGAGTGCCCGAATGCTTGTCGAATGCGTGGTTTTCCGACGTAGCCGGAAAAGCATTGCCTAGTCGGAGAAGATAAAAACCGGTTCGTTCCCGGCGCGTTACGGACGAGCAGAACGGTATCGTCGCCGTCGTGTGCGTCGTGCGCAAAAAAAAGTTGACGCAAAGAGGCCAGATTGTTGTGCTGCGTTTACTTTTCGGAACACTTCGCCCGCTCATTCGCGCCGCCCTCATGGCGCGTTGTGGAAGAGCCATTCCACGCCGACGCGCGAGCCCTTCGATCGGCAACGGAAACCCATGTTTGCCCTCGCCGTCTCGGCCCGTCCGCCGATTGCCTGCTCGTGCTCCAGTAGCCAGCGCTTGCGGTGCAGGCCCCAGGCATAGCCCTTGAGATCGCCGCTGGTGGCAATGACCCGATGGCAGGGCACGACGATGGCGATGGGGTTGGCGCCGTTGGCCGCGCCGATCGCGATGGCCGCGCGTCCGTGACGAGCAGCAGGCCGCCCAGGGGTGACCCGATGCGGCTCAGGAAGAATGGGGAAGAGGTGGTCGTCATGGCGCATCACTCGCTTCGTTGAAGATGCGGCCAGTGTAGGAAGCCGTGCGCGGTGCCGCACTCCGCTCCTTGCGGTCGAATCCGATGTGCGGAAGCGTACCGTCAGTCCGCTTGGGCGCCGGGACGACGACGGCTGAAGCGCTGCTCGGTAACCCGCGCCCCCCATTGCTCGCCGTCCGCTTCCTGTACCAGGCGAAAGCCGAACGACTCGTATAAATGGCGCGCCGCGTCCAGGCCCTTGAATGTCCAGAGACAAGTCTCGTGGAAACGGTCGTCCACGAACCGCATCGCGCGGGCCATCAACTGCCGCCCGACGCCCGTGCCACGCAGTGCGTCGTCGACGATGAACCACCGCAGGTGAGCGATGCCCGACGCCGGACTGCCATCGATGGCCAGGGAGGCCAGGGTGCGGCGGTTTTCCACGTAGAGCCACAAGGCCTTGCCGTCGGCGGGCAGCGCCTCGGCAAAAGTGGCCAGTTCCGTGGCCACCTTCTTTTCGAAGAAGGCGCCAAAGCCCCAGTTTTCCGAATAGAAGCGGGCGTGCAGGCTGGCGATGTCGCCGACGCAGCCCGGGCGGTAGCCCTCATGGATGCCGGCTGAGGGCTCGCGGGCCGTGGCTGCGGAGTCGGCGCCTTCGGCCAGGGCCTGCGCATACTGGGCCAGCGCGTGGACGAGCGCCCGCTGATCGGCGGGAACGATACGCCGCAGCGCATTCGACACCTGGGCCGTGGCGTATCGATCGATCTTTTTCCGCAGGGCGTGTCCTGCAGGGGTCAGGTGAAGCGCGAACGAACGTCCGTCACCCGCCGCAGCCTGCCGCTTGAGCAGGCCGTCGGCTTGCAGCCTGGCAAGCTGCCGGCTCGTGTTCGACTTGTCGAGCTTCAGGAGACGGCCGAGGTCCTTCGCATTGATGCCGGGCGCCGCGCCGATCTCCAGAATGGCATGGACCGCCGACGGCGCAAGATCCGTATCCGCCAGCGTCGCCCGCATGAAGCCGAGCTCGCGGACCAGTTTGCGGGAGAGCCCGCGAAGTTCCTGGATGGTGTCATCTTGCGGAGGGGCATCCATGGACTGCATGAAGCATTTCTCCCCGGTTGCGCATCGCAAACAATATAGTTGCGATACGCAACCCGGTCAAGTCTGGGCAGCGCACGTTCACCGCACCGATCTATCGGAGTGAACTGCGGAGACCAGACCGGAGATCAGTCCAGCTTGAATCCCTTTGTCTTGACGATGTTGGCCCAACGCGCAGCTTCGCTTTTGACCATCTTCTCGCTCTCCACCCGCGTAGTGCCCGTCACTTTGAAGCCAGCCTCCTGCAGAACGCGCTGCACGTCGGGGTGTTGCACCGCGGTGACCAACTGGCGGTTCAATGCATCGAGGAAGGGGGCCGGCGTACCCGCAGGCGCGAAGATGGCGAACCATGCGGAAAAGTCGACCTGGGGCCAACCGGCTTCGGTGAAGGTGGGCACGCCGGGCAGCAGAGGCGAACGAACCGGCGCCGTGATGGCTAGCGCTCGCATCTTGCCGGATGATACGTGCGCTGCGGCCATCGCCGGCGTGAGGAAGGCGGCTTGCACCGCGCCCGAAATCAAGCTGGTGATGGCCGCGCCCGTGTCTCGGTAGTGCACGGGCTCGATCTTGAACCCGGCAAGGTCGGCCAGCATCTCGGCGCCCAGATACGCCTGAGTACCGATTCCGAACGTGGCGAAATTAATGCGCTTTGCATCGCTGCGAGCGTTCGCGATGAAGCCCTTCACGTCGTGCGCGGGCGACGATATTGGCACAACGAGGACGTAATCGGAGCGCGCCAATTCAACCACGGGCACCAACTGCTTCTCTGGGTCGTACGGCAGCTTGCTGTAGACGGCTGGGGCGATGCTGATGGATCCGGCTTCGCCCAACAGCAAGGTATAGCCATCGGCGGGGCTTCTGGTAACGGTTTGCGCGGCGATCTGCCCGCCAGCACCGGCGCGATTTTCGACAACCAGCCGCTGTCCCCGGGAGCCATCACCTAGAGCCTGCGCCACGGAGCGCGCGACGAGGTCTGGCCCTGTACCAGGGGGGAAGCCCACCACCAGCCTTACCGGGTGATCAGGATAGGTTTGGGAGAAAGCGGCGAAGGGTACGCAGGATAGGAGGCCAATGAGCAGGCAACGACGCAGCATTTTTGATCATCTCCATAGATTTGAAGTCGGCGACGGACTGGATTTCCGATCGACAGGCCGTCCGTCACCTTGTCCGGCCGTCATGAATTACTCAGCTGTGATGTTTTCCTGGCGCACGATGTCAGCCGCCCTGGCCATGTCTTCAGCCAGGAAAGCCGAGAACGCCTCGGGCGTGCTGCCGATTGCCTCGGTTCCCATGGCAGCCAGACGCTCGCGCAGTTCAGGATCATGCAGTGTCGCGGCCAGTTGCGCCGACAATTGACCAACGATGGCACGGGGTGTCTGCGCCGGCGCCAGCAGGCCCTGCCATGCATAAGACTCGAGTTGGGGATAGCCTGCTTCGATGATCGTGGGCACCTCGGGAAGTTGAGGCGCTCTGGACCCGCTCAGCACGACCAGCGGAATCAGGCGTCCATCGCGAATGAACGGCCCCAATGAGGTGATCGTGTTCAGTGTGAAGGTGATGCGTCCACTGACGATGTCGCCGATCGATTGGCTGATTCCCCGGTAGGGCACGTGCAGCGCTTGCATGCCAGTCACCCGTGCGATGCGCGCGTTGATCAGGTGCAGCGCCGAACCGACGCCGCTGCTGTCATAGCTGAGTTTGGCGCCAGAGCGGCCATAGCGCACGAGTTCGGCCAGTGTTCGGGTCGGTACCGACGCGCCCACCGCAAGCAGTAGGTGGACCCGGCCCATCAGGCCAACCGGCGAAAATTGCTCCACCGTATAGGGAAGGTTCTTGTAGAGCGACGGATTGATGGAAAAAGCGCCGATGGTCGACAACAGGGTATAGCCATCCGCTGGAGCCTTGGCCACGGCAGTGGTGCCGATGATGCCGTTGGCTCCCACCTTGTTTTCAACCACGATGGGTTGCCCCAGGCGAGCCCCGAGTGCGGTCATGATCTCTCGCGCAACCACGTCGGTATTGCCGCCCGGTGGATAGGGCACGACGACGTGGATGGGACGGCTCGGATAGCGTGGCTGCGAGAAGCCCGAGGTCGCAAACCCGAGAGCCGCGCCGCCCATGATTCCTTGCAACACTCTTCTGCGCTGCATCGTCATCTCCTGACTTTTCTGGTAGAGGCATGACGCCCCGATGCGGGTAACCGGCCTCATTCCCAGGGCCTGTGGTCGAAGACGAAATCGCCTGCATAGGCTTGGCACAGCCTTGCCCAGCGCCGGCCGCATTCGCGCGCGGATTCCGCGTGTTCCTCCGGAAAGTCGTGATAGGGCGGACGTACCGGCCCACAGTAGCTGTAGCCCGCCGCATTGATGCGGGTCTTTTCCATCTGAATGTTGTAGTGCGCGAACAACTCGGGTTGGGAGATCAGGGGCATGATCGGTTCGTTGGCCCACGCGATGGCGCTCACCAGGGTCTTGATGGCCTCCTGGTTGCCTGCCTCGATCGCCTTCATCAGGGCTACGGATGGCACCGGGTTCATGCCCGCGGCCGTGGCCCAGCATGCGGTGGTGGTCTGCGGCGAGGTGGCATGGAACTCATGGACTATCATGTCGCTGGGCATGAAGTGGATCTTTTCGTTGGTCGCCTTGATCAGGTCCGAGAGGCCGTGGGCGCGCGAGACCTTGGCGGAGGTCACGGTCGGTGCGGACTGCACCAGGGCAGACCAGAACTCCAGTGGGAAGGCGTAGCGGAAGGCCCGTGTGTTCGCGTAGGCCATGACGGCAAGTTGAGGAAAGGCATCGGACACCTGGGCAAAAAAATCGATGGCCATTGAGTTTGTCACCGGTTGCCACATCGGCAGCCCGAGCAGCGCGCCATCGGCACCCTGTTCGCCAATGAACCTCAAGCGCCGCGCCACCTCGTGTCCACCCAGAGCGGTGGCGCCGATGAAGGTCGGCACACGCCGGTTGACCGTCTCCAGTACGCAGGTCACGAAAGCCCGGTAGTCAGGATCGGACAAGGTGGCGCACTCGCCCGTCGTGCCCAGGGCAATGAGGCCGGTCGAGCCATCGCGGATCAGCGCGTTGATGAGTCGCTCGGTCTCGTCCAGATCCACGGTATCGGTAGCATCCAGCTTGCCTGCGTCGGGCTTGGCCGGAGTGGGGATGATGGCGTACATGCCATGGATGTCTTGTGCTTGGATCACTGTCTTTTTCCTTTGGTTTCAGGTTATGCGGGGTACGCCGGTCGTCATTCGCGGAACGGCATGGGCGGCGCGCCGGCTACGCCCCAGATGTCGCCGCGATGTTCCGGTCCCCAGTGGCGCGGCTCGACATGTTCTTGCTCCGGCCAGTCCTCCATCTCGCCGTAAAACTCGACCACGTTGCCGGCCGGGTCGAGGTAGTAGCTGAAGATGTTGTTGCCGGGGCCGTGGCGGCCAACACCCCAGATGCACTCGACGCCCTCCCCGCGCAGCCGCCCATATTCGCGCATCACGTCGTCGATCGAGCCCACGTCAAACGCGGCATGCTGCAGGCCGGTGCGTCCGCGCCTGCTGTGGACCAGGGCCACGGAGTGATGATCGGTGTTGCAGCGGAGAAAGGACATGCCCATGTGGGTGCGATCGGTTACCTGGAAACCCAGTGCTCCATAGAACGTCTCCAGGGCTTGTTGTTGCGGCGTCCACAGGACCACATGGCCCAGCCGCTTCGGCCCGATCGTTGCGGCGCTGGGCGGCCGTGTCGACGCCGAAGCGGAGGGAACGATGAGCTCCACACGGTTGCCATCGGGATCATTGACGGCCGCTACCCGTGCTTCTTCTTCCCGGTCGCTGCGATGCGGCGCTTCCGTCAGCGCGAATCCCCCGCGTTCGAGTTGCCCGGCCAGCGCATCGAGGTCCTGCTCGGACTTCACCGAGAAGCCGACGTGGCCCAGCCGCGCCGTCTCGCCCCGGCGCAGAACCAAGTCGGCGTGACTGGCCATCAGAGAGCGGAAGCGGCGGCTATCGCCTCTGTCGGCGACGGGTTCCATGGCCCAGTGGTTCAGATAGAAATCTTCAGCCGCGCCAAGATCGGGGACGATGAATTCCAGTCGATAGAGGCCTGCTACACGTGTCATTCGATTCCTCCTCTTGGATTCGCTTCTTCTACAGCGCCGCACCGCGCCCGCGGAGCAGGTGCGCACCATGGACCGCGGCGCCAGTCGGCCAGTCGACGCTCACGTGCTGCACGCTGGCCATGATGTTGCGGAACTGCCGCTCGATGCTGTTGCCGCGGTAGATCGTCATGGCCCCCGACGCGTTGTAGATCCGCACGGTCGCCGACAGAACGAGCTGAGTGGCATAGGCGAAGTGGCCCTGCAGGCAATAGACGCCCCCTTCGCTGAGGTTCTCTCCTCCGTTGATGCGGCGCGTTGCATCCCGGATCGTGGAGAGATAAAGCAACTCAGCGCTGGCGATTTCGGAAGACACTTGGCCCGCCAGCATCTGCATGCTTTCCTTCTTCGCGTTCAGGCCGCCGCGGCGCTTGGCGGTGTAGGTCAGCCACTCGTCCAGCAACCCTTGGGCCATGCCCACCACGAGCGCCGAGAAACCTGAGGACGTGTAGCCGAAGCGTGGCGCACGGTACAGCGGCGCCGTATTCACCGCGCTGCCGGGCCCTCTGCCGGCAGCGGCGTCCGCGACGGCTATGGTGCGATGTTCAGGGACAAAGACCTCGTTGACCAGGAACGTCTTGGAGCCGGTGCCTTCCAGGCCGTTGACGTTCCAGTCGTCGAGCACCGTCCCGTCAGTCCTGGGAATCAAGAAGTGCCTTTCCTCGTTGCTGCCCTCGACCAAGCCGCCGCAAACGACCCAGTCCACGTGATCGATGCCGCTGGAGAATCCATGGCGCCCGGAACAAATGAATCCACCCGGGACAGCGCGAGCGCGCGCCATGGGGGCAAAGCTGGACGAGACCAATGTGTCCGGGTCCTTGCCCCAGACGTCCTGCTGCGCTTGGGCCGCATAGGTTCCCAGCATCCAGGCGTGATCGGCCAGAACGTGATAGACCCACGCTTGCGAACCACAGGCGGGCGCCAGAATCTGGATTACTTCGCACACGACGTCCCTGCCTAGCTCGGACCCTCCGTAGGCTTTGGGCTGCATGAGTTTCACCAAGCCGGTGTCCTTGAACTCCTGAATGGTTTCAGCGGGCACGCTGCGCTGCGTCGTGCAGCGTTCGGACCGTTCGCGAAGGCGCGGCGCCAGTTCATGGGCACGGGCCAACGCTTCTTCACGCGTGAGGCACGGGGATTGCGGTTTGAGGATGGCGTTCATAACGGGTTTCGCTCTGCGGGTAGAAATGTGGGGTCAGGCGAAATCTAGTTCTCTCGTTGAAATCGATCAATCTTGATCTGAAGATCAACTAATGCCTGGATTCACTTGATGAAGCTCACTCACCCGAGCCATGTTCGATTGAGTCCCGCCGACATGGTCGTCCTGGCTTGAACGACTGTGACCAGCCGAGTAAAGTCGATCAATCTTGATCTGATCCTCAATCATGAAAATGCCGAACGGGGCTTTCAAACAAAGCACTATTCGTTCCGATGAATACGTCTCGCGCGAGACAGCGCTGGAAATTCTTTCGGTCAAACCGCAGACGCTCTATGCCTACGTGAGCCGAGGGTGGATCCGCTCCGTGCAGCAGCCGGGCGGCGGCAAGCGCAGTCTCTACGCGCGGGTCGATGTCGAGAAAATGAAGTCCCGCTCCGGTGTGCGCCAGGGGCATCAACTGGTCGCAGCCAACGCGATGCGGTGGGGCGAACCCATCATTCCGACGGCGATAACGGAGATCACCGCCGATGGGCCGTATTACCGAGGGAAGCACGCAATCACGTTGGCTCGCTCGGGAGCATCCTACGAATCGGTCAGCGAATGGCTGTGGAGCGGGCTGTGGTTGGACCAGGTCGCCGCGTGGCCCGTGGAGGAGATGCCCGCGCACATAGCCGGTCTGTTCGATGCGCGGCGGAGCGGCCCGCTGAACGAGCATTTGATCTGGCGTTTCGCATTGCTATCCCTGCACGTGGGCGCCACGCGCGGGAAGCTGATCGAAGGCGGTTGGGCTCCGGACGCGCCCAGGGCTGCCCGCCAGATGATTCAGGCCATGGTTGGTTGCATCGGAACATTGGGGCCGAGCCGCAAGTTCAACCCCGTACGCCCTGGCGAATCGGTTTCGAGGGCACTGTTGCGGGTGCTCGGCGCGCCGATCAACGATGCCAACGTACGCGCCATGGAAAGCATTCTGATCCTGGCGGCAGACCACGAGTTGACCGGGTCGACCTTCGCCGCCAGAGTCGCCGCATCGTCTGGCGCGCTTCTGCACGCCTGCTTGAACGCTGCGCTGGCCACTCACTCTGGCATAGAGATCGGACGGCTGTGCGATCGCGCCGAGAACTTCCTGATGCTGTCGGCGAAGGCCGATGCCCTGTTCCAGCAAGCGAGAGACAAACAGCGCAGCGGTGTCACGCCTCCTGGGTTCAACCATCCGTTGTACCCGCGGGGCGACCCCAGGGCGGACCACCTCATCGAAATCGCCGCCGCTCTACCCAACAAGCCGCCCCGATTGAAGGGTGTGCTGAAGTTTCTGGAAGATGCCCGCACATCCATGCACCTGTTTCCGCGTGCGGAATTGGGTATCGCGGTGGTAGCGATGGCGCTGAGGCTGCCACCAGGGGCCAGCGCCGGACTCTTCACTATCGCGCGCACCGCCGGTTGGGTGGCTCATACGCTGGAGCAGCGCACCAGTGGCTACATGCTCAGACCCCGTGCTCGATTCATATCCAAGATTTGATCTCGTCGGACGTCTCGGCGACACAAGCATTGATTGATCAGCTGATCAAGATTGATCGATATCAACGCGTCTTCCTAGAATGCTTCCATCGTTCATATCACGACGGAGGCATACATCTTGCGAACCAGGAACATTCCCGACGGCATTCTGCCGACGCAGCGTGCTTTTTTCTTTGGCGGTGAATGGCACGCCCCCAAGGCGGGCACCTACGAGGACACGATCAATCCTGCCTACGACGAACCCATTACCCAGGTTCCGGTCGCGAGCGCGGACGATGTCGACGACGCCGTGCGAGCCGCCCATGCGGCGTTTCCCGCTTGGCGGAAGGTGCCGCCGGCTCGACGCGGCGAGTATCTGCGCCGGGCGGCAGCGATCTTGCGCGAGCACGCCGCTTCACTGGCGCAGTTGGATGCGCTGAACAACGGCAACCCGGTCTCGATTCTATCCAAGGATGCAGGTTTCGCTGCCGACGGTATCGAGTACTTCGCAGGCTTGGCCACAGAGATCAAGGGCGAGACCATTCCGATGGGCGACGGAAACCTCAACTACACGGTACGTGAGCCGCTGGGCGTCGTCGCCCGGATCGTGGCTTATAACCATCCCTTGATGTTTGCCGCCCTGCGCATCGCGGCGCCGCTCGCCGCGGGCAACACGGTCGTGGTCAAGTCGCCGGACCAGGCGCCGCTTTCCATCATTCGTCTGGCCGAGCTGATCGGAAACGTTTTCCCCCCAGGTGTCGTGAACTTTCTCTGTGGCGGACGCGAATGCGGCGTGGCGCTGACGCGTCACCCGCTTGTGCGCAAGGTCACGCTGATTGGAGGGGTTCCAACGGGCAAGGCTGTCATGCAAAGCGCGGCTGACGGGCTTAAACCGGTGCTGTTGGAGCTCGGCGGCAAGAACGCGCTCATCGCATACCCTGACGCGGATCTGGATCGGTTGGTCGAGGGCATCGTCGGGGGCATGAATTTCACGTGGTCCGGGCAAAGTTGCGGCTCGACGAGCCGTGTGTTCCTGCACGAGTCCATCCACGACCAGGTGCTTTCGGCGGTGGCTGAGCTACTGCCCAAACGCCACAGGCCGGGCATTCCGACCGACCCAGCGACCACCATGGGATCGCTGGTGAGCCGGGCACAATTGGAGAAGGTTCAGGGTTTCGTCCAATCGGCCTTGGCCGAGGGTGCCAGGCTGGTAACCGGCGGCAAGCGGCCTGACGACCCGGCGCTGGCCCAGGGATTCTTCTTCGAGCCCACGGTGTTCGCAGATGTTACCCCTGACATGAGACTCGCGCGGGAAGAGGTTTTCGGGCCAATCATGTCGGTATTCAAGTGGAGCGACGAGGATGCGTTGTTCGAAGCGGTCAATGACGTCGACTATGGCTTGACCGGTTCGATCTGGACCCAGAGCATCGACACCGCGCACCGTGCCGCGTCCCGCATGGAGACTGGCTACGTCTGGATCAACAACAGCAGCCAGCATTTCCTGGGCGCACCCTTCGGCGGGGTCAAGCATTCGGGCATCGGACGGGAGGAATGCTTCGACGAGTTGCTCGAATTCACGTACACGAAGAACGTAAATCTCAGGCTGAAGTAGGCGATGGCCTGTTACCCCTCGCTTTCCAGCAATCACCACTCCGAGGTTCCGATGAAGCAATACGCAGTGATCTACACGATGCTCGATATCCAACTGAATGCCGAAGTTCGGCCGGCGCATGTCGAGTACCTCACAACTCTGCTCCGCGAGGGGAAAATCGTGGATGGAATGAAATTTCCCGACTATTACGTCAATGGTGTCCAAGGCATCCTGGTTTGCAAAGCGGGATCGAAGGACGAAGTGGGCGAGTGGTTCGCTAAGGACCCCGTCGTTATGGCAGGTGCCCGAACCTTCGAGGTTCGCGAGTTCCAGCCCATGTCCATCAAATGCTGACGTCGGGCAGCCGTTGCCCACGCAGATGACGTTCTGATCAGGAGCAATGCATGAGCAAGGAAATGACCTCCCTGCTGGACCCCGGGATGTTCCGTGCCGCGCTCGGAGCGTTCACGACTGGCGTGACGATCGTCACCACGCGCGCCAAGGACGGCCGCGCGGTGGGAGTGACCGCAAACAGTTTCAACTCGGTATCGCTCGACCCACCCATGGTGCTATGGAGTCTGTCAAAGAGGGCATACAGCTTGACCGCGTTCACTGAGGGCGAGCACTGGGCGGTGCATGTGCTGGCTGCGGACCAAGAGGCACTTTCCAGGCGCTTTGCGAGCCCTGGGGAGGACAAGTTCGCGGGGATCGACTATGCCGACAGTTCGGAGGGCGTTCCTTTGCTGCCGTGTTGCGTGGCACGGTTCCATTGCAAGACCACCTTCCAATACGAAGGCGGCGATCATGTCATCCTGGTTGGAGAAGTGACGGCTTTCGACCACTCGGATCGAGCGCCACTCGTTTTCCATGCAGGCCGCTATGTGCGGGTCGAGCAAGGGGCCTCCGGGGGGCAGGGGCATGTCTCTGTATTGGCCCAGCGGAACCTGCTCAGGTCATCCTGCTGAATCGGTTACGGCTTGCGGGTTTCGGCATCGTCCCAGGGATGGGAATCACTTCGAGTTGAACTTGCCCTCGAGGGTATATTTCCGTTTCGGGATCTTCTCGCGCGCCTCGTTGTTGGATCCTGAAACGAAGATGACGTTGATGGAGTCGACGGGCTCCAGGTGGATCGGATACACGTCGCCGACTTCGCTGCTGTCGGTCGCTTCGACGATGATGGCCTGGGCGAGGCCGGAATAGCCCCCGCTCTGTTTCATGACCAGCTTGTAGCTGAGTCGATTCCGGTCCTCGTCGAAGCCCGAGGATAGCCAGAGCGGCTCCGGAATCTGGTAGTTCCGGTGGGTGATCAGCTCGATGATCGTGCTTGGGGTGCAATCGTTGACGGCCACCGGTTCGCCCTTGAACCGGGCCGTGTCGATGCGCACCGTGAACTTGCGGTTGCACCCGTCGTCGCGATTGACGAACGAGCAATACGTCGCGCCGGACGCGGCGCCGCAAAATAGCGTGGCCGCCCCGAGCAGGGCGAGCCGGGCCAGGCGGCGATGGAAGATCCTGTTGTCCGAGTCCATGGCGGAGCGGTCCTTGCCAAGTGTGTATGCACGCCCATGGTATGAACCGCTATTCGGCGAGTCATCCTCCAAATGCGGTATTACCCGCCGAAACGAAAAAACCCGCGAGCGCGGACGCTCGCGGGTTTCGAAGCAGCGTCCCGGGCGGACCCGGGACCGGCGGCGGGGCTTCTTAGAAGTCCATGCCGCCCATACCGCCCATGCCACCCATGCCGCCGGGGGCGGGGGCAGCCGGCTTGTCCTCGACCAGCTCGACCACCGTGGCTTCCGTGGTCAGCAGCAGCGAGGCCACCGAGGCGGCGTTCTGCAGGGCGGTGCGGGTGACCTTGGTGGGGTCCAGCACGCCGGCTTCGACCATGTCGCCGTATTCGCCGGTGGCGGCGTTGTAGCCGTAGTTGCCCTTGCCGTTCAGCACGTTGTTGACGATGACGCTGGGCTCGTCGCCGGCGTTGGCGACGATGGTGCGCAGCGGCTCTTCAATGGCGCGCAGGACGATCTTGATGCCGGCGTCCTGGTCGGCGTTGGCACCCTTGGTGTCCTTGATGGCTTGCTTGGCGCGCAGCAGGGCCACGCCGCCGCCGGGCACCACGCCTTCTTCCACCGCGGCACGCGTGGCGTGCAGGGCGTCTTCGACGCGAGCCTTCTTTTCCTTCATTTCGACTTCGGTGGCAGCGCCGACCTTGATCACGGCAACACCGCCGGCCAGCTTGGCCACGCGCTCTTGCAGCTTCTCACGGTCGTAGTCCGAGGTCGCTTCTTCGATCTGGGTGCGGATCTGCTTGACGCGGGCCTCGATGGCCTTGCTGTCGCCGGCGCCGTCGATGATCGTGGTGTTTTCCTTGGCCACTTCGATGCGCTTGGCCTGGCCCAGCTCTTGCAGGGTGGCCTTTTCCAGCGACAGGCCGGTCTCTTCCGAGATCACGGTGCCGCCGGTCAGGATGGCGATGTCTTCCAGCATGGCCTTGCGGCGGTCGCCGAAGCCCGGAGCCTTGACGGCGGTGGTCTTCAGGATGCCACGGATGTTGTTGACCACCAGGGTGGCCAGGGCTTCGCCGTCGACGTCTTCAGCGATGATCAGCAGCGGGCGGCTGGCCTTGGCGACTTGCTCCAGCACGGGCAGCAGTTCGCGGATGTTGCTGATCTTCTTGTCGTGGATCAGGACGAAGGGATCGTCCAGGGCCGCGACTTGCTTGTCGGGGTTGTTGATGAAGTAGGGCGACAGGTAGCCGCGGTCGAACTGCATGCCTTCGACGACGTCCAGTTCGTTTTCCAGCGACTTGCCGTCTTCGACGGTGATGACGCCTTCCTTGCCCACTTTTTCCATCGCGTCGGCGATGATCTGGCCGATCGACGAATCGCTGTTGGCCGAGATCGAGCCGACCTGGGCGATTTCCTTGCTCGACGAGCAGGGCTTGCTGATCTTCTTCAGTTCTTCGATGGCGGCGGCGACGGCCTTGTCGATGCCGCGCTTCAGGTCCATCGGGTTCAGGCCGGCGGTCACGTACTTCTGGCCTTCGTGCACGATGGCCTGGGCCAGCACGGTGGCGGTGGTGGTGCCGTCACCGGCGTTGTCGCTGGTCTTGGAAGCCACTTCCTTGACGAGCTGGGCGCCCAGGTTCTCGAACTTGTCCTTCAGTTCGATTTCCTTGGCGACGGACACGCCGTCCTTGGTGACGGTGGGGGCGCCGAAGGAGCGCTCCAGGACCACGTTGCGGCCCTTGGGACCGAGGGTGACCTTGACGGCGTTGGCGAGGACGTTCACGCCACGGACGACGCGGGCGCGGGCGTCATCACCGAACTGGACTTGTTTGGCAGCCATTTACGAAATTCCTTGGATGATGGTGTTGAATGCCGGGGGATCGGACAGCGGGCCGCGAGGGCTTACTGGATCACCGCCAGGATTTCTTCTTCGCGGATGACGAGCAGTTCGTCGCCGTCGACCTTCACGGCCTGGCCGGCGTACTTGCCGAACAGGACCTTGTCGCCGACCTTGACGTCGACCGGCAGCACCTTGCCGTCCTCGGTCTTCTTGCCCGGGCCGACGGCCAGCACTTCACCCTGGTCGGGCTTTTCGGCAGCGCTGTCGGGAATGACGATGCCGGACGCGGTTTTACGCTCGTTGTCCAGGCGCTTGACGATCACGCGATCGTGCAGGGGACGGAGGGCCATACAAACTCCTGATGTTCGAAGTTGACGTCTATTTGTCAGAAAAAGAGGCTGGAAAGCCGTTATTCGGCCGGTGCCGCGTCGAAACGCGGCGCTTGAGCCTGTTGCCGGAGGCCGGGACGCTGCCCAGGCAGCGTTGTTAGCACTCTATGCAATCGAGTGCTAATTATAGGGATGGGACAGGGGGCTTTCAAGGGGCAGGGTATACGGGACAGCCCTAGCCCGGTCCTTCTTGTCATATAGACAGCGCGGTCCGATGGGCCGCCCCCCAGGCACGGCTCAGGCGCCGCTGCGCGAGGTCATGCGCGTGGCGGCCGCCAGGAAGCGCGAGAACCAGGATTGCTGGACGGGATGGACGACCGCGCGCAGCGCGCGGCTGTAGTCCAGCGTCAGGCCGGGGGTCCAGGCCATGACCTGGGCGCGCTGGCGCACCTGCGCGGCAATCCACAGTTCGGGCATCAGCAGGGTGCGCAGCACCTGCCGCACGCTGCGGCTGCGGTCGTCCAGCACGCCGTCCAGGGCGGACTCCAGCGCGTACGAGACCGAACTGGAGCAGTTGCGCCGCGTGAGGTTATAGATTTCCTGGTCGCGGTAGCGCTGCCAGAAGGCCTGGAGTTTCCCGTAGTCGTACCGCTCGAACCTGACCTGCCAGTTCGACGGACACCAGGCCTTGGACTCGGTCGCGTAGTCGGGCTGGAACTTGCCCGGCACGTCGTTTTCCTTGACCGCCTTCAATACGTTGAAGAACTCGGAGGGCGAGCGGTCGATGTCGACCGCGGGATACAGGCTGATGTAGGTCGACGGCGGCACTTCCATGGCGGCATGTCCGGTCGATATCACGCCCTGCACGTCGACGGCGGCGATGTAGCGGTTGAATACCGGCCGCGACACGGTCTTGTCCTTGGCCGAGCCTTCGGGGGTCCAGACGTGGACGGTCAAGGGGCCCGCCGGCGCCGGCTGCCGGGCAGGCGGCGGGCTGGCGCCGGCCCCGCGCAGGTCGGCCGGCGCCAGCAGGTCGAACATGGATGACTGCTCGCTCAGCTTGCGGGCGCGGGCGGCCACCCGCATGGTGTTGATGCCGGCGACCAGCATGGTGACGCCGATGAAGTAGGAGACCGTGCCGGCGTAGTGGGTGGGATAGGGCTGGAACAGGAACAGGCCGAACAGGACCTGGGCGCAGCCGCCCAGCACGGACAGGCGCCAGCGGTCGTAGCGCAGCACCCAGGCCGAGGCGATCTGGAACACGCCCAGCACGAAGTAGGCCAGGCCCAGGATGATGGCCAGCAGCAGGTTGCTGATGGAGCCGCCGGCCAGGATCAGCAGCGCGACCAGCAGGAAGATGCCGCCCTTGAAGGCCAGCACGGCCTTCTGGGCGCCCATGCCGCTGCCGGCGACCGTCAGCGTGACCAGGCTTTCCACCAGCAGCAGCGCGCCGAAGAGCGTCAGCGGGAAGTAGCGCGCGCCGTCCACGCCGTCCAGGGTGATGACCACGCCCAGGGCGGCCCAGGCGAAGCCGATCAGTAGCAGCAGGTGGATGTTCCTGCGGACGAAGCCGGCGCCGAACAGAAGCAGGGCAAGCTGGATCATGGTTTCCCTTATGCGCCGTGGTGCGGGGTGGGCAGCCGCCAGCTGCCGATGATGAAAGCGCCGTCGGGCCCCATCATGGCCCCCCGGTTCAGGTCGACGACCGTCGTCCACTGATCGGGCGCGGTCGCCAGGCGGAAGGGGAAGGGGCGCTCCAGCCCCGGCGTCCCGTCGGCGGCGCGCAGGCGGTCCCGCAAGCCCTGGCGGTCGTCCGGATGGACCTGCCGCAGCACTTCATCCAGGGTCCCGGGGCCGGGGCGGGCGTCGGGCGGCGCGTCCCAGACGATGGTGCCGGAGGCGAGATCCAGCCGGTACAGGGTCTCGCGGCCGCCGGTGCCGTCCGCGCCGGCCGTGCGCGGGCGCCGGATGCCACGGGTCAGCACCCGCACGAAGACCTGCAGCATGGCGACCGACACGAGATAGCACTGGGCAAGCAGCAGGGGCTCGCCCGGCAGGAAGCCGCGCAGGAAGAAAGGGCCGCGCCCGGCGTTGGAGTGATAGATGACGATGGCCGCCATGGTCAGCACGGCCAGCGAACCCATGCGGTTGCCGCCGCTGAGCGTGGCCACGGTGGCCAGCGCCAGCGGAATGCAGGCCAGTCCCAGCAGCAGCGGCGCCTCGGACATGGACGGGCGGTGCACGCCGAACACGTACCAGGTCATGGCCGCCAGCAGCAGCCACGCGGCAATGCCCACGGTACGGCCGATGGGACCCGGCGGCGCCTCGATCGTGCGAAAGCCCATGAATCCCATCAGCACCGAGACGCCGAACAGCACGCCGGTCACGGTGGCGGCCCACCATATCCACGCCAGGTCGGAGACGGCTTCCCACAGGACTTCGTGCTTGATCAGCGCCAGTCCCGCGCTGCCGCAAACCGCGGCGACGGCGCTGACCACGAAGGTGACGGCCACCCATCCGAGCACCGCGTGCAAGTCGTCCCGCCCCTGCGCATAGCGCTGCGACAGCCAGGCGATGCCGAGCGTGGAGGCGAGCGACAGGCCGGCGAGCCAGGCCGAGGGGATGAGGGGATGGCCGGTCAGTGCGGACAGCGCCAGGTCGGCGGCGAACAGCGCGGCGGTCAGGGCCGCCCAGGCCGCGCGCGGCATGGCGAAGAAGGCGGCGACAGCGACGCCGGCGGGGAACCAGACGAAGGACACCTGGGTGACGGGATCGTCCAGGGCGAACGACAGATAGGCGCAGGCCACGTAGAGCGCGGCCCAGAGCGCGATGCGTCCAAGCAAGCTGGCAAAAGACATGGCGGTTCCCGGTGGTTGTTCTTGTGGCCTTCGAAGCGGCTCTGCCCAGGCGAAAGTATAAGGACAAACGATGACACGGCCGCTTAGCGGCCGGTATTTTCCACCTTCTGCAATTCATGGTTGCCGGCCAGCGGCCCCTGGGGACGCGTGCCGTCCATGTAGAGCTGGATGAGCCGTCCCTCGGCCACGAAGTACTGCCTGCCGCCCGCGGCCTGGTCCAGGGTGATGCGGGTGCCGTCGGGCTGCCATGTGAAGCTGCCCTCGACGCGGTCGACGCGCGGCTGACGGTCGAGATACTGGGTCTCCAGCTCGTAGCGGCCATCCTGGCGCAGCGTGAGCCGGGTCCGGATGCCGGGGCAGTCGGCGCAGGGCAGCGTGCCCTCGTAGACGCCGTCCCAGTCCAGCGCGTTGCGGGCGTTGTGCCCGTCGACGACGGGGCTGGCGGCTGGCGTGTCGTGTTCCCTGGACGGCGTGCCGCAGCCGGCGATGAGCACGGCTGCGAGGCATGCGAAGGCGGCGGTCTTCATGATGGCTGCTCCGGTTGCCGGCGCCCGCGCGAGGCATGGCGCTTCCCGCCAACGGTAGCAGGCGGCGGCGGCCGCGCCGGCAACCGGATGTAAGAAGGATCAGAACAGCGAGCGTTCCGGGGCGCGGTCCTGGGCTTCAGGATCGAGCACCGCCTGGTTCCTGCCGCGCGACTTGGCGGCATACAGCGCCGCGTCGGCGCGGCTGATCAGTTCTTCCAGCGAGGTGCCGGAGTGCGGGAAGACCGCGATGCCCGCCGAGGCGCCTACCTGGGGCGAGACGCCGGGATAGGGTTCGGACAGCACCGCCACCAGGCTGTTGGCCACGGTCTCGGCGGCGGCCGGGCCCGCGCCGTCCAGCAGCACCATGAACTCGTCGCCGCCGTAGCGCGCCACCACGTCCGAATGGCGCACGGCGTCGGCCATGCGGCGCGCGGCGATCTGCAGCACGGTATCCCCCGTGCCGTGGCCATGGACGTCGTTGACGGTCTTGAAATGATCGAGGTCCACGGCGACCAGGGCCAGCGACGCCCGGGACCGTTGCGCGGCGGCGATCGCGCGCCGGGCCAGTTCCGCGAACAGGACCCGGTTGCTCAACTGGGTGAGCGGGTCGTAATAGGCAAGCTGGCGGGCGTGCTCGAGCGTACCGGCGGCGTGCTCGATGGCATCGGCCACGGCCGCCGTTTCCTTGAAGTGTGGTGGCGCCACGCTGACACGGTGGCCGGCGCCCAGCGCCAGGGCGGGTTCCACGAGGTTGCCCACCGCCTGTTCGATCCGGCGTGCCAGCTGATAGGCCAGGCCCAGTCCGAACAGGATGGCCAGCAGGCCGCCGCCCGCCACCCAGGCCATGGCCCGGTATAGGTCGGCGGTGAAGGCCGCGGCGGGCGCCCCCACGGCGACGGTCCATTGGGTCGTGGCCAGGCGGCTGAACGCCGTCAGGACGGGAATCCCCTCCTTGGTCAGGCTTTGCAGCGTACCTTCGCGTTCATGGCGCACGGCGTCGGCCAGCGAGGACACGGCCCGCTGCCCGACGAAACGCGCTTCGTCGCGGGTCCGTCCCAGGATGGTCGCGTCGCGGTCGAGCAGGGCGGCCACCCAGCCTTCGCCCAGGGCGTGGCGGGTCATCAGGGCGCTTAGGCGGTCAGAACCCAGGTCGGCGAAAAGCAGATAGCGCGCTTCGCCGTCGATCAGGACGGGTACGCCGACGATGATGGTGAGGCCCCGGCCCTCCCGAGGCGGCCCCAGCCTTGCAACGAGCGGATGGCTGCCGCCGCTGGAGACCTGGGGCAGGTCGGGTAGCCTGACGGGCGGCGGGAGGACGCCGGGATAGGGCTCCGAGGTATCCAGCACCTCGTTGCCGCGGGTGTCCGTCAGGACGTAGCGGTCGATGTCCTGGTACTTGAGCGCTTCGATGGCCCGCTGGTGGAACGAGGCCAGGTCCGCGCGCACCAGGTCGGTGGAGCTTGCCAGCACGCGCAGGCCGGAGCCGATTCCTTCCACTTCCTGGTCCAGGCCGGCGGCCAGGCTGCGGGCGGCCAGGACGGTGGTTTCGTAGATGCGGGTCTTGCGCAGCGCGTAGGTCTCGTACACCGCGAGGCCCGCCACCAGCGTGGCGGGGAGCGTACAGACGACGACCAGGGCAAGCAGGCCGATGCGTATCGAGATCGTTCCGCCGCGCCGGGCTTGGCCGGCCGGCGTATCGGACGGAGGGGACTGCGCTGGAACGGATGTCATCTGCCATGGAGCGGGACCGCGAGGCCCGCTGCCTTGTTTTTGCCCAGCCTACCATGCGGGGCATCCGCTGCAAAATCCGTGCGGGCCTCAGGCGCCCAGCCCGTGCAGCCACAGGCGCAGCCCGTCCCAGGCGCGTCCGAACCACGATGCCGCCGGCACCGGCTGGAGGGCGACCAGCGGCAGGCGACGGGCCGGTTCGCCGTCGACGCGCACCTCGAGTTCGCCCACGCGTTGTCCCGCCGCCAGCGGTGCGATCAGGGGCGAGGCCGGATGCAGGATGCGCTCTATCCGTGCTCCCGGGCGCACGGTAATGTAGGTGTCGCGCTGGAACCCCATGGGCACGGCCGAGCGCGCGCCTTTCCAGACCCGCGGCGAACCGACCGCGTCGCCGCCCGCGTAAAGCCGCACCGTTTCGAAATTGCGGAAACCCCACTCCAGCAGTTCGCGGCTCTGCCGGGTGCGGTTGCGGTCCGAGGCGGTGCCGACCACGACCGAGATCAGCCGCCGCTGGATACTGCCGCTGGCGCGCCGCGCGGTCGCCACGAGACTGTATCCCGCCGACTCCGTATGGCCCGTCTTCATGCCGTCCACGCTGGCGTCCAGCCACAGCAGGCGGTTGCGATTGGGCTGCGTGATGCCGTTGTAGGTGTACTGCCGGGTGGCATCGTAGGTGCCGGCCAGGTCGGGAAAGTCGCGCACGATCCGGGCCGCCAGCACGGACAGGTCGCGCGCGGTCGAATACGTCTGCGGATCGGGCAGGCCGTGCGGATTGGAGAAGTGGGTCGAGGCCAGGCCCAGTTCCCCCGCCTCCTGGTTCATGCGTTCGACGAAAGCCTCGACCGAGCCGGCGACGCCCTCGGCCAGCGCGATCGCGGCGTCGTTGCCCGATTGCACCAGCAGCCCGTACAGCAACTCGTCTATCGTGGCCTGCTTGCCGGGTTCGAGGAACATGCGGGAGCTTCCCGGCGCCACCTTCCACGCCCGCGTCGAGACCGTGACCCGCGTGTCGCGGCCGACGGCATGGTCGCGCAGGGCCTGGAACACGACGTAGGCCGTCATCATCTTGGTGAGCGAGGCCGGCTCGATGCGCTTGTCCGGATCGTGCGCGCCCAGTACCTGGCCGCTGGTCGCATCCAGGAGCAGCCAGGCGCGGGCGGGCAGCCCAGGAACGGGGACGGCGGCGGGCGAGGGCTGGGCGTGGGCGGCGGCGATGCAGAGGGCGCAGGCCAGCGCCGCCACCATCTTCGAGATGGGCATGTCTTATCGGATGTCGTGAGTGGACTGGCGACCGGTGTCCGCGCTCCATCGGAAATAGGCCATGCGATCGCGCTCTTCAGCCAGGCGCAGCGCTCGCAGCCGCAACAGGTCCTTGCGGCCCACGAGCCCCACCAGCTTCCCGTTGGCGCGGTCGACGATGGGCACCCGTCCCACGCCGGCGAGCGCCATGCGGTCGGCCAACTGGCTGGCGAGTTCGTCCGGATAGGCGACCAGAAGTTCCCGGTCGGCCAGCAGTTCGCCCATGGGCTGGTCGCGGTTCTCCTGCTCGACCGTCCAGGCCAGGCTGTCGGCGCGGGTGACCTCGCCCACGACCACGCCCTGCGTATCGACCACGGGGTAGCTGGTGTGGCGGCGCTCCAGCGTGGTGAAGTGTTCCACCGCTTCGCCGACCGTCATCGAGGCCGGCAGCGTTTCCACCTGCCGTGTCATCAGGTCGGCCACCCGCACGAGATCGAACGGGTCCACATGATATTCGCGGGTGACGTGATGGCCGCGCCGGGCGATCTTCTCGGTCAGGATCGAACGCTTGAGCAGCAGCACCGTCACGCCGTAGGCGAACGCGCAGGCGGTAAGCACGGGCACCATCACGCCGAAGTTGCCGGTCAGCTCCACGGCGAACAGCGTGGCGGTGAGCGGCGCGCGCATGGTACCGCCCATCATCGCCGCCATGCCCAGCAGGGCCCAGAAGCCGGGCGAGGCATCGGGCATGATCGGCGTCGCCAGGGCGCCCAGCGCGCCGCCGAAGATCAGCAGCGGGGCCAGCACGCCCCCTGACGTGCCCGAGCCCAGCGCCACGGCCCAGATGACGACCTTGACCGCCAGCAGGAGCAGTACCGCGTGCAGCGCCAGGTCGCCGGCCAGCAGGTGGCGGATGTTGTCGTAGCCCACGCCCAGGGCGGCCGGTTCGATCAGGCCGCCCAGCCCGATGACGAGACCGCCGATGGCGGGCCACCACATCCAGTGGAAGGGAAGCTTGGCGAAGCCGTCTTCGGCGGCGTAGACCAGCGTCGTCAGCACGCCCGACCCCAGTCCGGCGACGATGCCGAGCGCGGCGAAGGCCACCACGTGCGCGGCCGAGACATCGACCGAGCCGGCATAGGGGAACAGCGGCGCGCCGCCCATCACGAGCGGGCGGACGGCGGCGGCGACCACGGCGGCCACCGCCACCGGCAGGAAGCTGCGAGGCTTCCATTCGAACAGCAGCAGTTCCACCGCCAGCAGCAGCGCGGCCACGGGCGTGCCGAAAATGGCCGTCATGCCCGCCGCGGCACCGGCCACCAGCAGCGTCTTGCGCTCGGCCGAACTCATGTGGACCATCTGCGCCAGCAGCGAGCCGATGGCGCCGCCGGTCATGATGATCGGTCCTTCGGCGCCGAACGGGCCGCCGGTGCCGATCGATATCGCCGACGACAGCGGCTTGAGCACCGCCACCTTGGGCTGGATGCGGCTGCGGCCGATCAGGATGGCTTCCATGGCTTCGGGAATGCCGTGGCCGCGGATCTTCTCGGAACCGTAGCGCGCCATGAAGCCGATGATGAGGCAGCCGAGCACCGGCACGAACACCGTGGTCCAGCCCAGCGGCGTGCCGGCGATGGGCAGGTCTTCGAGCGACAGGCGGCCGTAGTAGGCGAGGTTGGTGCACAGCGTGATCAGCCGCAGCAGCAGCCATGCGGCGCCGACGCTGCACAGGCCGATGGCGGCGGCCAGGGCCATGAGCAGCAGGACTCGGCGGTCGGTCGTGAAATCGCCAAGCCGGGTAGAGGGTACGGAATGAGACATGATGAAGAGACAGGGAAGCGGCGCCCAGGGCTCGGGGTCGCCATATATATCGTACCACGACATATATTAGAATGCCCCGGGTGAAGAAGACCGCTTCCTCGTCGCGCGCCGCGCGGCCCAGCCTGTCGACGGCCGACTATGCGCTGCTGGCCGAGTTCCGCTATGCCTTGCGCCGGTTCATCGCATTCAGCGAGGACGCGGCGCATGCCATCGGCCTCGCGCCGCAGCAGCACCAGGCGCTGCTGGCGATAAAGGGCGCGCCGGGGCGCGACGGACTGTACGTGGGGGAGATCGCCGAGCGCCTGCTGATCAAGCCGCATTCGGCCGCGGAGCTGGCCGGGCGGCTGGTGCGCATGGACCTGGTCGCGCGCATGGCGGACCCCGAGGACGGACGCAAGGTCCGGCTCGTGCTGACCGCGCATGCCGAGCAACTGCTGGAGGAACTGTCGGCGGCGCACCTGGAGGAATTGCGCGCGATCAAGCCCTTGCTGACCCGGCTGCTCGCACGCTTCGACGACGGCGAGACGGGCTGAACGGCGTCCTTATCAATCCCTGGCGGACGCGCGCCGCAGCCGCCGGATGCCGGCGTGTCCCAGGACGAAGTCCATGAAGGCCTGCGCCGCGGGCGAGACCGCCACGGTGGCGCGGTGCACGATCGACACCTCGCGCCGCACGACCGGGTCCTGCAAGGGCTTCCAGGCGATGACCCGCCGGTCGGCCAGCGCGGTCGCGTAGCCGGGCACGATGCCCACCCCTTGTCCTGCAGAGACCAATCCGATCAGCGTGCCGACGTAGGTCGCTTCCCCCGCCGGATCGAGCGCCATGCCCGCTGCATTGCAGCCCCGCTCGGCCAGCTCGCGGAACACGCTGCCGCGCGGCAGCGTCAGCAGGCGCTCCTGTTCCAGCCGGCGCCATGGCAGGCGCCGCGCACGGGCGAACGGATGGTCCACCGGAAATATCGCGACCAGTGATTCCTCGAACAATTGCGTGTGCCGCAACTCGGCCTCGGTGCGCCGGAACGTTCCTATGCCCAGGTCGGCCGCGCCGCTGCGGACCTGCGGCAGCACCTCGTCCGGCAGCGAGTCCTTCAGGACGAGCTCGATGCCGGGATGGGCCGCCCGGAAGTCCGCGACCAGCGGTGGCAGCAGGGTGCCGGACAGCACGAGCGGCGCAGCCACGACCACGCGCCCGCGCTGATGAGCCACCCACTGGTCGACGTTGGCGATGGCATGGCCGATGTCATCCAGGATGCGCTCGGCGCTGGCCAGGAATTCGCGGCCCACGGCCGTGACGCTGACGCTGCGCGTGGTGCGGTCGACCAGCCGCGTTCCCAGTCCCGTTTCGAGTTCGCGTACCAGCAGGCTGAGTGCCGACTGCGTGACGTGCATGGCGTGGGCCGCCTTGGTGAAGCTGCCGAGACGCGAGACCAGCACGAAGGCCTGCAACTGCCGCACCGTCAAATTCATGAGATCAACTCATTTCTGGATAAGAAATATTCGTTTGAATTATAAGTGAGCCGATCGTGTAATACGGCCATCCATCATGAGAGTGGCCGGGCGGACCGGCCCCGGTCCAGGGAGACACGATGAATCACCGCACATGGCTGGCCGCGTTCTGCGTGGCCGCATCCGCGTGCGTGCCGGCGGCGGCCGGCGCGCAGGACAAATACCCTTCCCAGCCCATCCGGATCCTGGTCGGCTTTCCACCGGGCAGTTCCACCGACGTGGGTACGCGCCTGGTCGCCGGCAAGCTGGCCGCGGAGCTGGGCCAGAGCGTCGTGGTCGAGAACCGGCCAGGCGCGAGCAGCGACATCGCCGCGCGCGCTGCCGCCAATGCGTCCGCCGATGGCTATACGCTGTTCGTCGTCACCATCGCCAACGCCATCAACTCGAGCTCGCGCAATCCCGACCTGGTGGACGTGGTCAAGAGCTTCGCACCGGTGGGGCTGGTGGGCAACGTGCCCAACGTGCTGGTCGCGCACCCGTCCCGCAACCTGAAATCGGTGGACGACCTGATCCGCGCCGCCAAGGCCAGGCCCGGCGGCATCACCTTCGCCTCGTCGGGCAACGGCACCTCGCCGCACCTGGCAGGAGAACTGTTCGCCAGCAAGGCGGGCGTGCAGTTGCTGCACGTGCCCTATCGGGGCAGTTCGCCCGCCATGGCCGATCTCCTGGGCGGGCAGGTCGCCATCATGTTCGCGCCCGCGTCCACCGCGCTGCCGCACATCCAGTCCGGCAAGCTGGTGGCGCTGGCGGCGGCCAGCAAGGATCGCATCGCCGCGCTCCCCGACCTGAAGACCTTGTCGGAGCTGGGGTTGAAAGACTTCGACACCTCGGTCTGGTTCGGCCTGGCGGCGCCGGCAGGCATTCCCGAGGCGGTCGGGCGGCGCTTGTCCGCGGCCATCCAGGCCGCGCTGGATACGCCCGACCTGCGGGCGCAGTTCCGCGCGCAAGGCATCGAACCGGTCAAGGCCGGTCCCGAGGAAACCGCCCGCTACATCCGGGCCGAGGTCGACAAGTGGGCCGAGGTCATGCAGGCGGCGGGCGTCAAGCTGGAATAGCCCCACGCGGGCCTCATCATCACCACAGGAGCAAGACAAGCATGGCAAGAATCCAACTGGCCGAATGCCGGGAGTTCATGCGCGCGGCGCAGGAAAAGGCGCTGGAGATGGGCGTGCCGGTGTCGATCGCGGTCGTCAGCGCCGAAGGGCACCTGATCGCGCTGGAGCGCATGGACGACGCGGGCTTCATCACCCCCGACACGGCGCGCGCCAAGGCCTATACCGTGGCGGCCTTCCGTTCCATGAGCCCGCGCTTCCAGGATGGACTGCTCATCCAGCAATGGTTCAAGGAGCGCAATCCGCAGATGCTGATCAATGCCTCGGTATTCACCGGCGGCCAGATCGTCGTCTCCGGCGGCTGCGCGCCCGTGTTCAAGGGCGACGAGATGGTGGGCGCCTACGGCATCAGCGGCGCGACCTCCGACCAGGACGAAGTCATCGGTCGCTACGCGCGCGAGAAGGCCGGCTGGGCGCACAAGCCCGCCACCGACGACACGCCGGAGGACGTGAAGCGGCACATCAACGAAATCTACGCCAAGGTAGGCCTGGGCGACCGCGCCCTGTAGACAGCCGCGGCCGCGCCCGCCTTCAGGTCCGGCGGGCGCGCAGCGCCGCTTCCAGCCCGCCGGGGAGCGTGCCCGGCTCCGGCAGGTGCAGCATCAGGTCGAGGTATTTCCACGTCGAGCGCGAATGCTCGATCATCAGCGCCTGTGCGCGCGTGCCTTCCCGATTCTCGATAGCGTCGACGATGTTGCGGTGCTGCTCCTGCGCGCCGCGCAGGATGTCCCGCACGCCGGCCTTCGCCGACGCGGGAACGTCGGTGAACGAGTTGTTGACCGAGAAGGGAATGGCCACCAGCCGCTCGAGCGCCCGGGCCACCATGGGGCTTTGCGCGGCGCCGCAGATCAGTTCATGCAGCCGGTCGTTCAGGACGACGTAGTCGTTCTGGCGCCCGGCGACATCGGACGATCCCACCACCGCATCCAGTTCTTCCAGGCATTCGTGCATGGCCTTGAGGACGCGCGCCGGCGCGCCTTTCTCGGCAGCCATGCGCGCCGCCATGCCCTCCAGCGTGCCGCGGATCGAGATCGCGTCGAACACATCGTCTTCCGTGAAGCTGGACACCACATAGCCGCCCGAGGGCTGGAGGGAAATCAGTCCTTCCTCGCTGATGCGCTGCATGGCGGCGCGGGCCGGCGTGCGCGACACGCCGAAGGCGTCGACCAGCGCCTGTTCCAGCACCCGGTCGCCGGGTTTGAGCTTGCCTTGAACGATCAGGCCGCGCAGTCCGTAGACGGCTCTTTCTGTTTGCGACAGGTTGGGATCGATGTCCATGTGAGAGCGGGAGGCAGGGAAGCGGCAATTATGGTCCAGAACCTTCGTTCCTCATTCTTCGGATACGTTACGTATACAAAAATAGGGGTTTATGCGTAATAAATAAGCAAAAAATTGTCTTATTCAAATTTTACGTATACGCTGATTGGAAAATAAAGAACATGATTCCGTAAAAAAGTTTCCTCATCGTCCGCCAAAGGAGGCGAAATGTTCGTCAAGAATGCCTGGTACGTTGCCGCCTGGGCGAGCGAGGTGGAGGCCGCGCCCTTCCCCCGCACCCTGTGCGGTGTTCCCGTCGTGCTGTTCCGGCATCCGGGCACGGGCAAGGTGGCCGCGCTGCTCGACCGCTGCTGCCATCGCGCCACGCCCCTGCGGTTCGGCCAGGTGGTGCCGGAGGGCCTGGAGTGCGGCTATCACGGCATGGTGTTCGACGCGGCGGGCGCCTGTGTCCGCATTCCCGGCCAGGCCTCGATCCCGCCCAAGGCCAGGGTGCAGTCGTTCCCGGTGGTCGAGCAGGACGAGCTCGTGTGGATATGGCTGGGCGAGCCGGAGCAGGCCGATCCCGCCCGCATCGTCTCCTACCCCTTCCACAACGATCACGCCGCCTGGCCGCACAAGTGCCAGGTCTATCACGTCAAGGCCAGCTCCATGCTGCTGGTGGACAACCTGATGGACCTGACCCACCTGGCCTTCGTCCACAAGAACACCATCGGCGGCAATCCGAAGGCGCACGTCGAGGCCAGGATGACCGTCACACCCACTGACGACGGCCTGCACTTCATCCGCTGGCTGATGGACTCCGCACCGCCTCCTACCTACACCAAGGCGGTGTCCCTGGCCGATCGCATCGATCGGTGGATGGAGTTCCAGTACATCGCCCCTGGCACGGTGCTGCAGTGGACCGGCGGCATAGACAGCGGCAAGGGCGCGGTGGAAAACCGCAACCAGCCGGGTTTTTCGCTGCGCATCTTCCACGGGCTGACGCCGGAAACCGAGACTACCTGCTTCTATTTCTGGTCGGCGGCCAACGGTTATCGCCAGGACGACCCCACCGCGACCAATGCGCTGTTCCACGAGATCGACACGGCGTTCCGCGAAGACAAGGCCATCGTCGAGGCCCAGCAGGCCATGTTGACCGACCGCGGCGAACAGGGCCTGATCGACATCGTCTCGGACGCGGCCCGTATCCACATGCGGCGCGCGGTCAAGCGGATGATCGCGGCGGAAACCCAGGCCGAAGCCGGCCACCCCCCAGGAGCAGGAGCATGACCATGCACGTATCGCGATCCCTCGTTCTGGCCGCGCTGTTCGCCTGCGGCGCAGCCGCCGCGGCGCCGGTGAAGATCGGTTTCCTGTCGACCTTCTCGGGCCCGGGCGCGGCGCTGGGCGCCGACCAGTACGACGGCTTCATGCTGGCCGTGGACCAGGAGAACGGCCGGCTGGGCGGCGTCGAGATCAAGGTCCTGCGCGAGGACGACGAGATGAAGCCGGAGAAGGGCGTGCAGATCGCGCGCCAGCTGCTGGTGCGGGACCAGGTCCCCATCGTGACCGGCATCGTGTTCTCGAACGTCATGATGGCCGTGCATCGGCCCATCACGTCAGGGAAGGTCTTCCTGGTCGGCTCCAACGCCGGCCCGACGCCGATCACGGGGAAGGGCTGTTCGCCCTTTTTCTTCTCCACGTCGTGGAACAACGACCAGTTGCACGAAGCGGCCGGCGAACTGGTCAACCGCATGGGCTTCAAGCGGGTCTATCTGCTGGCGCCCAACTACCAGGCGGGCAAGGACGCCATGGAAGGGTTCAAGCGCACCTACAAGGGCGAGATCCTGGGCGAGGCCTTCAGCCGGGTGAACCAGCCGGACTATTCGGTGGAGATCTCCAACCTGGCCGCGGCCAAGCCGGATGCGGTCTATACGTTCTACCCGGGCGGCATGGGAGTGAACTTCACCAAGCAGTACCAGCAGGCCGGCCTGATGACGAAGATCCCGATGATCTCGGTCTCGACCATCGATGGCTCCACGCTGCCGGCCCTGGGCGACCTGGCGCTGGGCGCGGTCACGAGTTCGCCCTACGCGCCGGATCTGGACAATGCCGCGAACCGCGAGTTCGCCGGCGCCTTCCGCAAGAAGTACGGCCGCGAGCCTTCTCTGTATGCGGCCCAGTCCTACGATGCCGCGCGCCTGATCGCCTCGGCGCTGCGCCGCACCGGTGGCAATGTCGAGGACAAGGCGGCGTTCCGAGCGGCGTTGAAGGCGGCGGACTTCCAGTCGGTGCGCGGGTACTTCGCGTTCAACACCAACCAGTTCCCGATCTCGCCGTTCTACCGGGTGGACGTGGTCAAGGGGGCGGACGGGAAGGCGGCGCTTTCCAGCAAGGGCGTCATCTTCGAACGCAGCCGCGACTCCTTCGCGCAGGAGTGCCGGATGGATTGAGCGGCCCGGCCGGCTGACATCCGCATGTCGTTGACTATCGATCGAAACACTTGTTAACGTAGGCCCGCACGACCGGTCGGGCGGCCTTCATCGCACCCCTGCTCTTTCCGCCTTGCCGTTCCGCCCAGCCGGCCCATGGCCGTCGACGACGTCTGGAGGTACCGCGGTGAGTTACCTGATCGATCGCCTCAAGTATTTCAGCCGGGTCAAGCAATCGTTCTCCGGCGGCCACGGCGCCGTCGTCCAGGAGGACCGGTCCTGGGAGAACGCCTACCGGGACCGCTGGCAGCACGACAAGATCGTGCGCTCGACCCACGGAGTGAACTGCACCGGCTCCTGTTCGTGGAAGATCTACGTCAAGGGCGGCATCGTTACCTGGGAAACGCAGCAGACCGACTATCCGCGCACGCGGCCGGACATGCCCAATCATGAACCGCGCGGCTGTTCGCGCGGCGCGTCGTACTCCTGGTATCTGTACAGCGCCAACCGCCTGAAGTACCCCATGCTGCGCGGCCGCCTGGCCCGCATGTGGCGCGAGGCGCGCAAGACCATGGCGCCGATGCAGGCCTGGGAACACATCTGCACCACGCCCGCGCTGGCGGCGGAGTACAAGTCCATGCGCGGCATGGGCGGGTTCGTGCGCACGACCTGGGACGAGGCCAACGAACTGGTGGCCGCCGCCAACGCGTATACCGTCAAGCGCTACGGCCCCGACCGGGTGGTCGGGTTCTCGCCCATCCCCGCGATGTCCATGGTGTCCTTCGCGGCCGGCAGCCGTTATCTCTCGCTGCTGGGCGGCACCATTCTGAGCTTCTACGACTGGTATTGCGACCTGCCGCCATCCAGTCCGCAGACCTGGGGCGAGCAGACCGACGTGGCCGAATCCGCGGACTGGTTCAACGCCAGCTTCATCATGATGTGGGGCTCGAACGTGCCGCAGACGCGCACGCCCGATGCTCACTTCATGGTCGAGGCACGCTACCGCGGCGCCAAGATCGTGTCGATCTTCCCGGACTACGCGGAAGGCTCGAAGTTCGGCGACATCTGGCTGCATCCCAAGCAGGGAACCGACGCCGCGCTGGCGTTGGCGATGGGGCACGTCATCCTCAAGGAATACCACCTGGGCGGCAAGAGCGAGTATTTCCGCGAGTACTGCCGCCGGTATTCCGACATGCCTTTCCTGGTCTGCCTGGAGCGCCACGGCGATCGCTACGTGGCCGGGCGCTTCCTGCGGGCGGCGGACCTGCCCGGCGCGCTGGACCAAACCAATCATCCGGACTGGAAGACGGTCGCCATCGACGAGCACTCGGGGCGGCTGGTCGCGCCGCTGGGCTCGGTGGGCTTCCGCTGGGGCCAGAAGGAAGGGGGCGACCAGGGCAAGTGGAACCTGGAGTCCCGCGACGCCTCGGGCGGCGATGTCAGCCTTCGATTGTCGCTGGTCGGCAACCACGACGACGTGGTGCCGGTGGCCTTTCCCTATTTCGGCGGAGCCCAGCACGACTATTTCCAGGGCACCGACCACGACGAGGTCCTGGTGCGCAACATGGCGGCGCGGCGGGTGGCCACCCGCGAGGGCGAGGCGCTGGTGGTGACGGTATACGACCTGCTGATTGCCAACTACGGGCTGGACTGCGGCCTGGGCGGCGGCAACGTGGCGGCGTCCTACGATGACGACGTGCCCGGCACGCCGGCCTGGCAAGAGCGCATCACCGGCGTGCGGCGCGACGACGTCGTCACGGTCGCGCGCCAGTTCGCCGACAACGCCGACAAGACGCAGGGTCGGTCCATGGTGATCCTGGGCGCGGGCCTGAACCACTGGTACCACATGGACATGGCTTATCGCGGCATCATCAACCTGGTGGTGATGTGCGGCTGCGTGGGCAAGTCGGGCGGGGGCTGGTGCCACTACGTCGGGCAGGAGAAGCTGCGGCCGCAGACGGGCTGGACCACCGTTGCCTTCGGGCTGGATTGGGCCCGCCCGCCGCGGCACATGAACGGCACCTCGTTCTTCTACGCGCACACCGACCAGTGGCGCTACGAGAAGCTGAAGGTGCAGGATCTCCTGTCGCCGCTGGCCGACGCGGCGCAGTTCCAGGGCACCATGATCGACTTCAACGTGCGCGCCGAACGCATGGGCTGGCTGCCGTCCGCGCCGCAGTTGCAGACCAATCCGCTCGAGGTCGTCCGGGCCGCGCGCGCGGCCGGGCAGGAGCCGGCGGCCTACGTGGTGCAGGCGCTGCGCGAGGGGCGCTTGAAGATGTCCTGCGAGGACCCCGATCATCCCGACAACTTCCCGCGCAACATGTTCGTCTGGCGCTCCAACCTGCTGGGGTCCTCGGGCAAGGGCCACGAGTATTTCCTCAAGCACCTGCTGGGCGCGCGACACGGGGTACAGGGCAAGGACCTGGGCGAGACCGGCCAGCAGAAGCCCGACGAAGTCGCCTGGCGCGACGAGGCGCCTCAGGGCAAGCTCGACCTGCTGGTCACGCTGGACTTCCGCATGTCCACCACCTGCATGTATTCCGACGTGGTGCTGCCCACCGCCACCTGGTACGAGAAGAACGATCTGAACACCTCGGACATGCATCCCTTCATCCACCCGCTGTCGGCGGCGGTGGATCCGGTCTGGGAGTCGCGCAGCGACTGGGAGATCTACAAGGGCATCGCCGCGGCCTTCTCGCGCATCGCGCGGGACGAGCTGCCGGCCGCGCAGGACCTGGTGCTGACGCCGCTGCAGCATGACACGCCGGGAGAGCTGGGCGACCCCTATGGCGTGCGCGACTGGAAGCGTGGCGAGACCGAGCCCGTGCCGGGCAAGACCATGCCGTCGATGACCGTGGTCGAGCGCAACTATCCCGAGCTGTACCGCCAGTTCACCTCGCTCGGCCCGCTGACGCGCAAGCTCGGCGTGGGCGGCAAGGGCATCTCGTGGAGCGCGGACAGCGAGTGCGACCTGCTCGCGCAGCTGAACTACGCGGTGGACGAAAGCGGCCCCAGCCACGGCCTGCCGCGCCTGGACACGGACATCGACGCGGCCGAGGCCATCCTGACCCTGGCCCCGGAGACCAATGGCCACGTGGCCGTCAAGGCCTGGGAGGCGCTGTCGGCCGTCACGGGGCGCGACCACACCCACCTGGCGGCCCCGCGCGAGCACGAGAAGATCCGCTATCGCGACATCCAGGCGCAGCCGCGCAAGATCATCTCGTCGCCGACGTGGTCGGGCGTGGAGTCCGAGCACGTGAGCTACAACGCCGGCTACACCAACGTGCACGAACTCATACCCTGGCGCACCCTGACGGGCCGGCAGCAGCTCTACCAGGACCATGCGTGGATGCGCGCCTTCGGCGAAGCCATGTGCACCTACCGGCCGCCCGTGGATACCGGCTCCATCCGGCCCATGCTGGAGGCCCCGCGTGACAACGGCAATCCGCAACTGGTGCTGAACTTCCTGACTCCGCACCAGAAATGGGGCATCCATTCGACCTATACCGACAACCTGCTCATGCTGACGCTGTCGCGGGGCGGCCCCATCCTCTGGATGTCCGAGATCGACGCGGCGAAGGCCGGCATCGCCGACAACGACTGGATCGAGGCGTACAACGTCAACGGCGCGCTGGTGGCGCGCGCGGTGGTCAGCCAGCGCGTGCCGCAGGGGATGACGATGATGTACCACGCCCAGGAGAAGATCGTGAACACGCCGGGGTCGGAAATCACCGGCACCCGCGGCGGCATCCACAACTCGGTGACGCGGATCGTGCTCAAGCCCACGCACATGATAGGCGGGTACGCCCATCTTTCGTACGGCCTGAACTACTACGGCACGGTGGGTTCGAACCGCGACGAGTTCGTGATCGTCCGCAGGATGGCCAAGGTCGATTGGCTCGACACGCCGGCCGTGTCCCAGGCAACCCGCTAGAAATCGGGAGACGATGATGAAGATCCGCGCGCAGATCGCGATGGTGCTGAACCTGGACAAGTGCATCGGCTGCCATACCTGTTCGGTTACCTGCAAGAACGTCTGGACCTCGCGCCAGGGGGTGGAATACGCCTGGTTCAACAATGTCGAGACCAAGCCCGGCGTCGGCTTTCCCAAGGACTGGGAGAACCAGAAGCGCTGGAACAGCGGCTGGCGGCGCCGCCCGGACGGCAGGATAGAGCCGCGCCAGGGCGGCAAGCTCAAGCTGCTGGCGAACATCTTCGCCAATCCCAACCTGCCCGAGATCGACGACTACTACGAACCGTTCACCTTCGACTACGACCATCTACAGTCGGCGCCGGAACAGCAGGCCGCCCCTACCGCCCGGCCGCGCTCGCTCATCACCGGGCAGCGCATGGAGAAGATCGAGTGGGGGCCCAACTGGGAAGAGATCCTGGGCGGGGAGTTCTCCAAGCGATCCCAGGACTACAACTTCGAGGACGTCCAGAAAGAGATCTACGGACAGTTCGAGAATACCTTCATGATGTACCTGCCGCGCCTGTGCGAGCACTGCCTGAATCCCAGCTGCGTGGCGAGCTGCCCGTCGGGCTCGATCTACAAGCGCGAGGAGGACGGCGTGGTGCTGGTCGATCAGGACAAGTGCCGTGGCTGGCGCATGTGCGTGTCGGGCTGCCCCTACAAGAAGATCTACTACAACTGGCACAGCGGCAAGGCGGAGAAGTGCATCTTCTGCTATCCGCGCATCGAGGCGGGCCAGCCTACCGTCTGTTCGGAAACCTGCGTGGGGCGGATCCGCTACCTGGGGGTGCTGCTGTACGACGCCGACCGCATCGAGCAGGCGGCGGCGGTCGAGCACGAGAAGGACCTGTACCAGGCGCAGTTGGATGTATTCCTGGATCCGCACGACCCGGCCGTCGCCGCCCAGGCGCTGGCCGACGGGGTCCCGCAGTCGTGGCTGGACGCGGCGCGCGTGTCCCCGACCTACAAGATGGCGGTGGAATGGAAGATCGCGTTTCCGCTGCACCCGGAGTACCGCACGCTGCCCATGGTCTGGTACGTGCCGCCGCTGTCGCCCATCCAGTCCGCCGCCCACAGCGGACAGATCGGCTCCTTCGGCGAGCTGCCCGACGTGAAGTCGCTGCGCATCCCGCTGCGCTATCTGGCCAACATGCTGACGGCCGGCGACGAGGCGCCTGTGGCCCTGGCGCTGGAGCGCCTGCTGGCGATGCGCGCCTTCATGCGGGCCCGTACGGTGGACCTGCAGGAGCGGCGCGACATCCTGGACCAGGTCGGCCTGACCCTGGCCCAGGTCGAGGACATGTACCGCTATCTCGCCATCGCCAACTACGAGGATCGCTTCGTCATCCCCACCGCCCATCGCGAGTACGCCGAGAACGCCTTCGACCTGAAGGGCTCCTGCGGCTTCACCTTCGGCGACGGCTGTTCGAACGGCGTTTCGCAGACCTCGCTGTTCGGCGCGCCGCCGCGCGACCGCGCGGAGCAGCCGGTGACGTTCATGGAAGTGCAGCGCAGCCGATGACCTATACCGTGCTTTCCGCCCTGCTGGCCTATCCCGACGCCGAGATGGTGGCGGCGCTGCCCGAGCTGCGGTCGGCGCTGGCGCCGGCCGACGCCGCCACGCTGGCGCCGCTGTTCGCGATGATGGAGGGCAAGCCCGACCTGATCGCGCTGCAGGAGGAGTACGTGGCGACCTTCGACCGGCGCCCGGCCCACTCGCTGCACCTGTTCGAGCATGTCCACGGCGAATCGCGCGACCGTGGACAGGCCATGGTGAACCTGCGCGAGGAATACCTGCGGCATGGCCTGGAGCCCCGGCCCGGGGAACTGCCGGACTACGTGCCGATGTTCCTGGAGTTCCTGGGCCAGTTGCCGGCGCCGCGGGCGGCGGTCCTGCTGGGCGATGCGATCCACGTGCTGGCCCGCATCGGCGACAAGCTCGACGCGGCGGGCAGCCCGTACGCCCGGGCCTTCGACGTGCTGCGGCGCCTGACCGACGTCCAGCCCCAGGCCCTGCCCGAGCCGCCCGAGGGGGACATGGAGGAAGGCATGGTCACGTTCGGGCCCGGCGCCGGCATGGCCGAACCGGTCCTGCGCGCGCACGGCCAGCCGCAGCCGGTGCGCTTCCACGCAACCGACCCGCGGCGCGCGGCGACCGGACCGGGCAAGGGAGGAAACCATGGGTGACTACCTGTACCACTTCTTCTTCGCGATCTATCCGTACATCGCGCTGGCGATCTTCCTGCTGGGCAGCCTGGCCCGGTTCGAGCGCGCGCAGTACACGTGGAAGAGCGACTCCAGCCAGTTGCTCAAGCGCGGCACCCTGCGCTGGGGCAGCAATCTTTTCCACATCGGCATCATCTCGCTGTTCTTCACGCATCTGGTCGGCCTTCTGACGCCGCCCGCCGTCTACCATGCGATGGGCATTTCCACCGGGCTCAAGCAGACGATGGCAATCGTCGTGGGGGCCATCCTGGGGCTGGTCTGCCTGGCGGGGCTGCTGCTGTTGATCTGGCGGCGCTGGTCCGAGCCGCGCATCGCGGCGACCTCGCGTTTCTCCGACTGGCTGACCCTGGTCTGGATACTGATCGTCCTGGCGCTGGGGCTCCTGTCCATCCTGACCTCGATGCAGCACAAGGACGGCGCGGTCATGATCGCCCTGGGCGAGTGGGCGCAGCGCATCGTGACCTTCCGCGGCGGCGCCGCTGAGGCCATGGCGGGCACGCCCGTCATCTACCACGTGCACATGGTGCTGGGCATGACGTTGTTCGCGATCTTCCCGTTCACGCGGCTGGTGCACGTGTGGAGCGGATTCGGCTCGATCGCCTACCTGGGGCGCGCCTGGCAGCTGGTGCGGCCGCGCGGATGAGGGGGACGGCATGATATCGGTCAACGGCGTCGTCATCGACGAGGCGCGCCTGGCGTCGGAGGCCCGGCGTCACCAGGAGGCCGCCGATCCCATGGAAAGCGCTGCGCAGGAACTGGTGCTGCGGGAACTGTTGGTCCAGCGGGCCCGCGCGCTGGGCGTCGGCACGCAAGGCGACGAGGCGGTACGGGCGGTGCTGGCGGCGGAGGTGCGCACGCCCAGCGCCGACGAGGCCGCCTGCCGCCGTTACTACGACATGCACGGCGAGCGCTTCGTCGTCGACGCGTGGGTCGAGGTCGAACACATCCTGTTCCAGCTGACGCCCCGCATCCGCGCGCCCGTGCTGCGCCATCGGGCCAGCGAGATCCTGCAGGCCCTGGCGCAGGCGGGCCCGGCGGCCTTCGCCGACATGGCGCGGCAATATTCCAACTGTCCCTCGGCTGCGGCCGGCGGCGGGCTGGGCACGATACGGCGCGGCGAAACGGTGCCGGAGTTCGAGGCCGAGGTGTTCGCCATGCCGGCGCATACGCTGCGCGAGCGGCTGGTCGAGACCCGGTACGGTTTCCACATCGTCCGTACCGGCGCCCGGGACCCGGGCCGCACGCTGGCCTTCGAGGACGCCCACGCGCGCATCGCCGAGTGGCTGCAGGCCGCCAGCCAGCGCCGCGCCACCCACCAGTACCTGCAATGGCTCGTGGGCCAGGCAGACATCAAGGGGTTGGACATGCAGGGGGCGGATTCGCCGCTGCTGCAATAGCGCATGGTGCGAACGCAGGCGCCGGACGGGGCGGGCCGTCGATCGGGAGAATGTTCATGACGACTCCATTCAAGGCGTACTCGGTGCTGTATGCCAGCACCCTGGCCTTCATGGTGTGTTTCGTGGTGTGGATGATGTTCGGCGTGCTGGGCATACAGATACGCGAGGAACTGGGCCTGGATGCCTTCCGTTTCGGCCTGCTCACCTCCACGCCCGTGCTGACCGGCGCGGTGTTCCGCCTGCCGTTGGGAATATGGACCGACCGGTTCGGCGGGCGCATCGTCATGACCGTGCTGCTGCTGGTTTGCGCGGTTCCGGTCTATCTCGTCAGCTATGCGCAGCAGCTCTGGCAGTTCCTGGCCATCGGGCTGTTCCTGGGACTGGTGGGCGCTTCGTTCGCGGTGGGCACGCCCTATGTCGCGCGCTTCTTCCCGCCCGAGCGGCGCGGCTTCGCGATGGGTTTCTTCGGCGCCGGCACGGTCGGGGCCGCGGTGAACCTGTTCCTGACGCCGGTGCTGCTGGAGCTCTACGGCTGGCGTACGGTGCCGCGGATCTATGCCGTCGCCCTGCTGGCGACCGCCGCGATCTTCTGGCTGGCCGCCGCGCCCGATCCGGACGCGGGAAAGAAGGGCGCGGGCTTGCGCGAGTCGATGGCCGTGCTCAGGAACCCCAAGGTCTGGAAGTACTGCCAGTACTACTCGATCACCTTCGGCGGCTTCACGGCGTTGTCGCTGTGGATCCCGCAGTACTTCAAGGCCGAGTACGGGCTGTCGCTGGCCATGGCGGCGGGGCTGGCGGCCGGGTTCTCGCTGCCCGGCTCGGTGCTGCGCGCGGTGGGCGGCGTGCTGGCCGACCGCTTCGGCGCCCACAACACGACCTGGTGGTGCCTGTGGGTGGCCTGGGTCTGCCTGTTCCTGCTGTCCTATCCGGACACCACGCTGGTGATCAAGACCATGGACGGCACCGCGAACCTGCACATCTACCTGCCGATGTGGCTGTTCACCGCGCTGCTGTTCGTGCTGGGCATGGTGTTCGCGTTCGGCATGGCATCCACCTTCAAGTACGTGGCGGACGATTTCCCCGAGAACATGGGGCTGGTGTCGGGCGTCGTCGGGCTGGCCGGCGGCCTGGGCGGCTTCCTGCTGCCGCTCATGTTCGGTTTCCTGGCCGATCTCCTGGAGGTGCGGTCGAGCTGCTTCATGCTGCTCTACGGCGTGGTCTGGGTGTCGCTGATCATCATGTACCTGTCCGAGGTCCGGCGGGTGCAGATCTCGGGCGAGGTCATGGGCGCCGCGCCGTCCCGGTAGGCGCCGCGTCCGGTCAGGAGGCGGCCGTGCGGGGTTCGCGCGCCGCCTCGCGTTCCCGCTCCGCCATGCGTGCCAGCACCTGGCGGGTCAGCAGCGAGCCGGCATCGAAGGGAACGCTGACCACCCCATGGGCCACCGCGCCGTCGCGCAGGCGGTCGTGCAGGGCCTGCTGGGCTTCCAGCGCCACCACGTCCTGGTCCGCCACTTCCCGCGCGCCGCGGTCCATGCGTTCGAGCGTGGCCGGATCCACCCCTTCCCATTCCAGGGACACCCACGACCAGTAGTGCGTGGCGCCGCAGCCGTCGGGGGTCATGAAATGGGTAGTCGAAAAGGGGTAGCGTTGCTCCGGGGCCTGCGAAGCCCAGACGGCCTGGCGGATGCAGACGGCGGAAGGCGCGTGGAATTCGAAGCGCTGGTCATGGTCCATGGGCGCACCCAGGGGAAGCCCCATCACGTCCGACCACAGCGGTGGCGTGCTGGATTCGCGCATGATGCGCGTGCTGACCACCGTGTCGCCGTGCTCGCGCGCGCGGGGAATGACGCGGGCCAGTTCCGGGTGTCCCTGCTGGTCGTGATGGACGTAGGGCACGTGCGAGAAGTCCAGCAGGTTCTCGATCAGCAACTGATAGTGTGCGCGCAGGTGGGCGTAGTACGAGACCTTGGCCGAACCGTCCAGCCAAGGACAGGCGGGTACCAGCGCGGAATCGGCAAGCGCGGGATCGCCCGGCCATATCCACAGCATGTCGTGGCGTTCGATCAGCGGGAAGCGCTGGACGCGCGCATCGCGCGGAATGCGCGGGGACGAGGGGATGTGGACGCATGCGCCGCTGCTGTCGAACGTGAAGCCGTGATAGCCGCAGCGGATGTCGTTGCCCACCAGGGCGCTGCGCGACAGGGGAAATTGCCGGTGCGCGCAGGCATCGAGCAGGGCGACGGGCTCACCGGCCTCGGTCCGGTACAGCACGACGGGCGTTCCCAGCAGATGGCGCCCCAGCAGCGTGCGGCCGACCTCGGCCGAGGTGGCGGCGGCATACCAGGCGTTGCGGATGAGGGGAGAGGTGGACGGCGCGGACATGGCGGTATTTCCGTGGACGTTGGAAAGCCATCACGCTACCGGCGCGCCGCCGCCGCGGCCAACGAATAGTGGAAATACCCCGGATTCCCGCCGCAAATGCCCGCGCTCACGCGGGCGCGGCGCCGCCGTCCTGGAACAGCTCGGCAATGGTCCGCCGCAGCCAGGCGTGGCCCAGGTCGCGGTGGAAGCGTTCGTGCCACTGCTGGGTGATGTCCACCAGCGGCGCATCGAACGGCAGCGGCAGGAAGCGCACGCCGGGACTGCCCGCGCAGGCCTGCGCCAGGCTGGCGGGAACGGCCACCAGCATGTCGGTGCCGGCGATGATTTCCGGCAGGCCCAGGCCATGAGTGACCTGCAGCACCACCTGGCGGCGCAGGTTGTGCTCGGAGAACAGCTTGTCGATGACGTCCTCGAAGAACGCGTGGCTGCCCACGGCGGGGCGGTACACCACGTGTGGCGCGTGCATGTACTGCGCCAGCGTCATCGGACCGCGTATGGCGGGATGGTCGGCTGCCGCCATGCAGACGTAGTGGTCGCTGAACAGTTTCTGGCGGTAGAAACCCGCCTGGAAATGCAGGAAGAAGCCCAGCGCGAGATCGATCTCGCCCGCGGCCATCAGCCGCGGCGCATCGCGGGGCGAGGCCTGCAAGGTGACCAGTTGTATGCCCGGGGCCTCGCGCCGCAGCCGACCCAGCAGCCGGGGCAGGAAGACGCGCTGGCCGGTGTCGCTGGCATACAGGACGTACTGGCGCTGCGACGCGGCCGGCACGAAATCCTCGCGGTCGTCGATGGCTTGCCGGATCCTGTCCAGGCCCTCGCGCAGGGACGGCGCCAGGCGTTCGGCCATCGGCGTCGGGCTCATGCCCTGCGCGGTCTTGATGAACAAGGGGTCGTCGAAGGCGGCGCGCAGCCGGCGCAGTCCGTTGCTGACCGCCGACTGCGTCAGGCCCAGCTCCTCGCCGGCCAGGGTGGTGCTGCCGGTGCGCAGCACCGCGTCGAAGACAAGCAGCAGGTTCAGGTCCAGGGTGTTCAGGTTCATGGCCCGGCAGCTGCCTTCAGGGCATGTCCGCCGTCAGCGCATGGTACATCCATCGTGGTAGGCGTCCTGGACTCCCTTCATCGGGGTTTCCACCGTCTTGAGGGCGACCTGGTGCTCGCTGTCGCGCACGACCTGGAACACGTGCAGGTCCTGGATGGGGAAATGGTTGTTGCCGAACTTGAAGTTGCCGCGCACCGAGTCGAAGCGGGCCGCCTTGAGCGCCGCCATGAAGGCGGGCTTGTCCGCGACGTTGCCCTTGACCGCGCCGATCGCCGCATCCAGCAGCCGGGCCGCATCGTAGCTGGTGGCGGCGTATTCCGATGGCGTGCGGCCATAGGCTGCCTCGAACGCGGACACGAAGCGGCGGTTTGCCTCGGCTGGCAGGTCGGGGCCCCAGGTGCTGCCCAGCAGCACGCCCAGCGCCGCTTCGCGCAGCGCGGGCAGCGATACGCCGTCGACCACCGCGACGGACATCAGCGGGATGCGGTCAGCCAGCCCTAGCTGGCGGTACTGGCGGAGGAAGTTCACGCCGGGGCTGCCGGGGTAGAACGCGAAGACCGCATCGGGCTTGTGGGCCGCGACGCGCGACAGTTCGGCCGAGAAATCGAACTGGTCGAGCGGCGTGTGGATCTCTTCCACGACCTCGTTCTTGAAGTAGCGGCGGAAGCCGGCCAGCACGTCCTTGCCCGCCTGGTAGTTGGGCGCCATCATGACCACGCGCTTGTAGCCGCGCTGCGTCGCGTACTTGCCCAGCACTTCGGCCTGCTGGTCGCCCTGGCGCGACACGATGAACTGGTAGGGCGAGCACTTGTCGCCGGCGATCGGCGAAGGTCCGGCATTGGTGCCGATGACGAAGACCTCCCGCCGCGTGGCCAGCGGCTGCACCGACATCATGATGTTCGAGAAGGTGATGCCGGCGATGATGGGCACCTTGTCCTTCTCGATCAGCTTGCGCGCCACCTGCACCGCCACGTCGGGCTTGAGTTGCGTGTCCTCCCGCAGCACCTCCACGGGGACGCCGCCCAGCTTGCCGCCGGCCTGCCGGATGCCCAGCATGAAGCCGTCGTACATGTCCTGGCCGAGGCCGGCCTGCGGGCCGGAGAACTCGCCCAGGAACCCGATCTTGACGGGGGCCTGGGCGAAGGCGGGCAGGGTACAGGCGGCGGCCAGCAGCGCGGCGGCCGGAAGGACTTTCAGGGGCATCATCGTCTCCATCGTTCTGGGCGGCTCGCGGCCGTTCTTCCAGGCCCGCGCGGGCGGGCACCGGCCAGGAGACGGTATCACCGGGGTCCGGGCGGAATCTAACGAATAGCGTAAATACCCGGCATTTACCGGCGAAATGCGCGAGATGGCGCCGGGCCTATCCGCGAGCCAGCAGCGCCGCCAATTGCTCGTGCAACTGCTGCAGCCTGGCTCGTTCGACCAGCAGGAGCCCGCGGGTCTCGATGCCGTCCCCGGCCTCCTGGCGCGGGGATGCCGGCTGCCCCGACGCGGCTTCTTCCCGTGCCAGCATGGCCTGGGAATGGGCAGTCAATTGCGCGACGCATTCGAGGAACACGCCACGTCGGGCGGCGGACAGCCCCTCCAGCCATTCGGCGTTGCGCTCGACCGCATCGGCATGGATGCGCGCGTGCATGTCCACGCCCTGCGGTGTCAGGAGGAGATAGAACGAACGCTTGTCGGCAGGGTCGTCGCAGCGTTCCAGCAGCCCGCGTTCTTCCAGCTTGGCGACCAGGCGGCTGCCATGGCTCTTGTCCAGTCCGAGTTCGGCGCACAGCCGGCGCAACGAGATGGGCGCCTGCGCGCCGACGATGCCCAGGACATGACACTCGACGCTGCGCAGCCCGAAGCGGCGCTGGTGCCGCAGTTCGTTGCGGCTGGCCACGAGCGCGGCCAGCATCTCGAGCTGGAAGGCCGGCAGGGTCTTGAAGGATGCGAGCTTCTTCTTTGCGGCGGGCATGGCTGGGGCGGGAAGGCGAAACGCCAATGATAGGGGCGGCCGCGCGCGGCGGGGCGACTTTGCATGTCGTTGACAATGCAATGATATGTCGTTAATTTTAATATCGTTGCGTTTGCATATAAAGGGCCGTGGCGGATCCATCGCGCTCCAGGCCCGGAGGAGACCACCATGTCCTGTATCCGCCGTGCGTGGCAAGCCCACGCCCGCATTGCCGCGCGAGCGCTTGTCGCCGCGTCGCTGGCCTGGCTCGCGGCCGGCGCCGCGCATGCCCAGCCGTCGGGCGCCGGCGGCTTTCCCTCGCGCCCGGTGCGCATCATTCCCTACGGTCCGGGCGGCAGCCCGATCGACCTGCTGGCCCGGGCCTATGCCGAACAACTTCGGTTGGCCTGGGGCCAGCCGGTGGTAGTGGACCCCAAGCCGGGGGCCAGCGGCATCCTGGCCGCGGACGCCGTCGCCAAGGCTCCGCCCGACGGCTATACGTTGCTCATCACCTTGCAGACGACGCACATCAACAATCCCATCCTTCACGACAAGCTGCCCTACGATGCGGCCAGGGATTTCCAGCCGCTGTCGCAGCTCGCCATCGGCTCCGGCCCGGTGCTGGTGGCCGCCGCTTCGGCGCCGTACTCGAACCTGGCCGAGCTGAAGGACTATGCCAGGAAGCACCCGAGCCTGACCTACGGCACCTGGGGCACCGGCACGATCGCCCATCTGTTCGGCGAGCTGCTCAGGCACGAAGCCATCCCGGGGCTGATACACGTGCCCTACAAGACCGAGTCCATCGCCCACCAGGACATGGAAGCGGGCCGGCTGGACCTGGCCTGGGCCAATCCGGGCACTGCCCGCAACATGTCGCAGGCGGGGAAGATGAAGGTCCTGGGCGTGCCGGGGCGGCAGCGCGCGCCCATACTCGCCGCCGTTCCCACGTTTCTGGAGCAAGGGCTCAAAGGCTTCGAGCTCGAAGGCTGGATAGGCGCCTACGCGCCCGCCGGTATTCCGCCCGCGGTGCGCGACAAGCTCGTGGCCAGCCTGCAGGCGGCCACCCGTACGGACGATGTGCGCGCCCGCATCGTCGATCTCGGATTCCAGCCGGTGGCCAACCGGCCAGATGAATTCATCGCCAATGCCCGCGCCGACTACGCCCGTTTCAAGCAACTGGTGGATGCCGCCGGGGTGACGCTGAAGAACTGAAACCAGGACACGAGGACGAGGGAACATGACGACCACGACATTGCCGGATGCCGGTACCGCCTACGAGCGCAAGCCCGCCACCTACAACGCCACGCTGACGCAGGTCGGCCGGGGCACGCCCATGGGCGAACTGCTGCGCCGCTACTGGCATCCCATCGGCGTGTCGGCCGACGCGAGCGAGGTGCCGCGCAAGGTGCGCGCGCTGGGCGAGGACCTGATCCTGTTCCGCGACCGCCAGGGGCGGCCCGGGCTGCTGTATCCGCACTGCGCCCATCGCGGCACCTCGCTGTACTACGGCCGCGTCGAGGACGGCGGCATACGCTGCTGCTATCACGGATGGCTGTTCGACGTGCAGGGCCATTGCACCGACCAGCCCTGCGAGCCGCAGGGCGGCCTGTCGCGCGACCGCATCCGCCAGCCCTGGTATCCCGTCGAAGAACGCTACGGCCTGATCTTCGCCTACATGGGGCCGCCTGCCAGGAAACCGGTCCTGCCGCGCTACGCCGCGCTGGAGAACCTGGCCCAGGGCGAGTTCATCGAGGCCAACGACCAAAGCATAGGCGGAGGCGGTCCGCAGGTCATTCCCTGCAACTGGCTCCAGCACTTCGAGAACGTGGTCGATCCCTTCCACGTCGCGATCCTGCACTCGAGCTTCAGCGGCACGCAATTCGTGCCGCAGATGGGTGTGATGCCCGAGGTCACGTTCGACTACACGGACGCGGGCGTCAGCGCCACGGCGGTACGGCGGCTGGACGACGGCAAGACGCTGCGCCGCGTGGGCGAGGCCGCGCTGCCCACCTTGCGGGTGATCCCCAGCCCCCGGCTGGCGCACTACGGCACCGTGGAGTCGCTGGGTTGGGTCCTGCCCATCGACGACACCAGCTTCCGGATCTACACGGCGGGCCGGGTGCGCCGCGCGGGCGACATCGCGCGTTCGCGGTCGCGCATGAACGGCAAGCTGTGGGAGGAACTGACCGAAGAGGAACACCAGCGCATGCCGGGGGACTACGAGGCCCAGGTCAGCCAGGGGCCGATCGCCTGGCATTCGGAAGAGAACCTGGCGACCTCCGATCGCGGCCTGGTCCTGCTGCGGCGCATGTTCAAGCAGCAACTGGACATCGTGGCGGCCGGCGGCGACCCGATCGGCGTGAGCTTCGACCAGGACGCACCGCCTATCGTTTTCGCGGCGGGGAATTTCCTGGAATAGCGCGGCCCGTTCTTTCCTCCAGCACCCGCAGGATCTCGCCCCGCACCCAGGTGTGCAGGGGCGAGGTGTGCTGCCGCTTGGACCACACCATGAAGAACTCGATATCGCGCAGCGGCGCGGGCAGTTCGATCGAGGCCAGCGGGAAGTGCCGCTGGTGCACCTCGGCTACGCAGGCCGGCAGGGTGGTCGCGTAGTCGGTCTCTAGCAGCACGTAGGGCGTGATGCCGAAGCCCGACAGGTACGCCGAGAACGCCAGGTCGCGGTGGCGCGGCTTGAGCAGCCGGTCGAAGTTGGTGGGCCGGCCATACATCTGCGCGAAGGCGAACCACTGCAGCCGGTCCAGCTCGTCCAGCGACAGGCGCTTGCGCCGCGCCATGGGATGCGTGGCCGACAGCAGGCAGACCCGGCGATCGGCGAACAAACGCATGGAATGGAAGCGCCGGGGAACCTCGCTGAAGAGGCCGATGGCGATGTCCATGCGTTCCGCGTCCAGGTCGTCGGGTATGAAGTCGCCGTGCACGGACTGGAAGCGGACGATCAGTCGGGGCGCCGCCGCGCGCAGGCGCTGCAGCAGCGGCGCGCCCAGCAGCAGTTCGATGTGCGCCCCCGTCCCGATGTTGACGGTACCGGTGGCCCCGGCGGGATCGAAGTCCTCGGGCGGGCTCAGCGCGTGCTCGATGCGGTCCAGCGCGTCGCGCACGACGGCATGTAGTTCCAGCGCGCGCTCGGTGGGCGTGAAGCGGCCTTTCGTCACCACCAGCAGCGGATCGTCCAGCGTGCGCCGCAGCCGCGCCAGCTCGCGGCTGATCGCCGGCTGGGTCTTGTGCAGCAGCGCGGCGGCCGCGGTGGCGCTGCGGGTCTTCATGAGCGCGTCGAAGGTCAAGAGCGCGTTCATGTCCATCCGGCGCAGGTTGGGCAGTTTCGCGCGGTCGGCAGGGGTATGTCTGGTGGGCATGATCGGGAAACACTATAGCAATTCTGGTATGGATGTCTTGCGATCCCGGCATTGGCCGGCGAGCGGGGCCGCTGGCTATAGTGCGCGGCATCCGGCCGCCAAAAGGCCCATCCTGGAGACACCATGAACCGTACCCCGAATTCGCGCGCGCGCCGCTGGACCGCGGCGCTGGCCGCCGGCATCGCCGCCATGGCAGCATGCGGCGCCGTCGCGGCCGCCGACTTTCCCGCCAAGCCCATTACCGTGGTCGCGCCCTATCCTCCCGGCGGGACGCCGGACATCCTGGCGCGGGTGCTGGGCGAGACCTTGTCGAAGACGCTGGGGCAGCCCCTGATCGTCGAGAACCGGGTCGGCGCCAGCGGCAACATTGGCGGCCAGGCCGTGGCGCGCGCCGAACCCAACGGCTATACGCTGCTGATGTGCGCGTTCGGCTGCGCGGTCGCGCCCTCGCTCTATACGCCGGCGCCTTATGACGTGGTGAAGGACTTCGCGCCGGTCGCCATGATCGGCACCGTGCCCAGCGTGCTGGTCGTCAATCCCAAGGTGCCGGCCAAGTCGGTGGCCGAGCTGATCGCCTATGCCAAGGCGCACCCGGGCAAGCTCAACTCGGCCTCGTCCGGCATCGGTACTTCGGCGCACCTGGCGACGGAACTGCTCAACACCAAGGCCGGCATCGAGCTGACGCACATTCCGTACAAGGGGGCGGGCCAGGTCGCGGCCGACCTGCTTGGCGGGCAGGTCGACATGTACTTCGACAACCTGCCCGCGTCGCTGCCCAGCATCCGCTCGGGCAAGCTACGCGCGCTGGCGGTGGCCAGCGAGAAGCGTTCGCCTTCCATCCCCGACGTGCCGACCTTCGCCGAGGCGGGCGTCCCGGATTTCCTGATCACCCCGTGGTTCGGCATCATGGCGCCGGCGCGCACGCCCGACGCGGTGCTGGACCGCCTGAACCAGGCCTTCGTGGCGGCGCTGAAGGCGCCCGAGGTGCAGACGCGCATGCAGCAACTGGGCGTGGACGTCGCGCCAGGCTCGCGGCAGGCCCTGGCCCGGTTTATCGCAGGCGAGAACGAGAAGTGGAAAACCATCATCCAGGCCAACAAGATTCGCGCGGAATGAGCATGCACCATGCCGCCGGCGACGTCCGGCCCGGGCGCGCCGGCCCCTTGCGGCTGCGGGACATGGGCGCTTTCCACGTCGGCGGGCGCGAGATCGAGCTGCGGGGCCTGCCGACGCGCGAACTGCTGATGGCCGAAGGCGGGCAACCCGTGCGGGTGGATCCCAACGGCCACTATCGCGTCGAGCAGATGTACGCGCAATACTTCCTGGCGGACCCCGCGCCCGATCGTGCGCCCATCCTGTTCTGGCACGGCGGAGGCATGACGGGAGCGGCCTGGGAGACCACCCCGGACGGCCGGCCGGGATGGCTGCACTATTTCCTGCGGCGGGGCTGGGACTGCTACCTGTGCGATGCCGTCGAACGCGGACGCTCGGGCTTTGCGCGCGTGCCCGAGGTCTGGCCCGAGGCGCCCGTCATCCAGACCGCCGAGGACATCTACGAGCGTTTCCGCATCGGCCAGCCCGGCGAAGCCGGACGGCGCGCTTCACAAGCTTATGCGAACACCCGCTTCCCGGTGGAGGCCTTCGACGGACTGGTCAGCCAGATGGTGCCCCGCTGGACCAGCACCGACGCGGCCGTGCTGGCCGGCTACCTGGCCTTGCTGGAGAAGACCGGCCCGGCCATCGTGGTCTGCCATTCGCAAGCGGGCGTGTTCGGCCTGCGCGCGGCCCACGCCCGCCCGGACCTGGTGCGGGCCGTGGTGGCGCTGGAACCGGCCAGCATTCCCGCGCTGGAGCCGCATCGCCCTTACCGCGTTCCCACGCTGGTCGTGATGGGTGACAACATGGATACCGACCCGCGCTGGCCGCGCATGCGCGCCGGCATCCATGACTTCGCCGCCACCCACGGCGACGTGCGCCTGATGTCCCTGCCCGAACTGGGTATGCCGGGCAACTCGCACATGCTGATGATGGACCGCAACAGTCTGGACATCGCGGACCTGGTGCATGACTGGCTGGCACAGACAGGCTGACGCAGCTTCCCTATGTGCGGCGGCGAGCCAGCAATTCAGAGCGGCCGATGACTTCGCCAGCGGATCGAGGCGTGTCGGCCGCTTCGTAGCCGGCCTCCTCGATGGCGGCATCCAGGCCACGATATTTCCCATCCATCCTCGGGCTCCGGAGCGCGCACATGCCGTCGTTCCATGCGTGCACCATCTGCTTGGCGATCCACCTCCAGCGCGGTTCGTTGCGGGCTGCCTCGATGACTTCCCGGCCCACCTCGACGGCCGATTCGCATAGTTGTTCCACCATGGCCTTGTATTGGCTGGGAGGTATGCCGAGCCGGGCCGCGAAGAACCGCTCCAGCGTTTTGCCTGGAGTCCAGGTCTTGCGTCCGTCGATGGACAGGCCGGGCGCGTTGTTGCTGAACTGGGGGTAGGCCTGGGTGGTCACCACGTCATAGACGGGCGTGTAGGCCACGTCGTCGCGCGAGGTGTAGTACAGGGCGATGTTCTTGGCGTGGCAGTCGGCGTTGCGGACGACATAGTTCACCAGCAGATGCCAGCCCAGGTGAAGAAGTTGGAATCTCGAGTTGGCAGGCGGGATATAAGCGCGCGTGGCGTGGAGCACGCGTTCGGTGGATGGCGCGTATTTCTCGTGGGGAGGCAGGCCGAGCAGGCTGCAGGCATCTTCGACGCCACGAACGGGCCGGCCCGTCTGGTCCAGGTCGAATCGGTCGACGATCAAGACCCGGCCATCGTCGGACATCCGCGTATGCACGACCGGTACGACGTTCAGGCGGCGCAGGACCCAAAGGCTGTGGAATTCGTTGAATCCGAGGAACGGAGTGCCGTCGTCGGAGCCCTTGATGATGTGTCGTGGCGTGCGCAGCGTTGTCTTGCCCAGGGATGGCGCATCGCCGCTCGTGGAGAAAGCCGGGGCGAGGAACTTGGGCACGACGCCTGATATGGCGCTGCGTGCATACTGGCGGACCAGGGCGTCGAAGTGTTGAGCCGTATTGTCCGCGGTGAGTAATTCCTCGATGTTCAGAGGCGTGAGTTCCGCACCGGGCGCAGCACCTTCGGCCGTTACCGCTACGCGCCCGATTCCGGAGGCACCGACTATGGCCAGCAATGACAGGTCGGTGCCATCCATGAGTGGTCCGAAGACCTCCCGGATCACGCTCAACAGATGGCCCTCGGGCAAGTTCTGGCGAAAGAAGGGATGCAGGTCGCGCGGCCAGCGCCAGGGTTCGTTGCGCACGGGCATGGCCAGGCTGACGAAGGCGTCGTCCGGCGTTCCGGGTTCATACTGCAAGACGTATTCGTCGCCTTCGCGAAAGAGCTTGGCCACGCGTTGGCCGAGCACGTGGACGTCCAGCCTCATGAGTCGCCTCGCTGGCGCTGTTCCGCAAGGATATCGTCCAAGGTGCGGATATGGCCTGCCTTGACCACTTTCAGGTCATAGCCGGCCGCTTCCAGCAATCGGACTAGCGCAGAAACGCTCATGTCGCCGCGGGCGACGGTTTCCATGCGAGCCAGCGTGGAGCGGGCCACGCCGGCCCGCTGCGCCATTTCCTCCTGGGACAGACCGCTATCTTTGCGGGCCGACCGCAACATGCTTGCGACATCTCCTAGTGTTGTCATTTTGTAGCCCCTGGGCCTCAATATTGGCCTATCCTAGCATTCCTGTAGCCTCAGAGGCACAAACATCGATTCTATTTTGTAGCCAAGGGGCTACAAAATTTTGTGAAAGCCATATTTTCGTAGCCTCGTGGCTACAAAAAATGCCCTCGTTCTTGACGCCAGAGCGTCCGAATCGAGGGCATTCAGGGGTCCGCCTGCCGGCGGGCCACTCGCGACGGCTGGATCAGACGTCGAAAAACACCGTTTCCTTGCCGCCGTCCGGCGTGTCCTGGATACGGATGTCGAAGCGATACACCACCTTGCCGTCGCGCTCCTCGCGCTTGGCGATCAGCGTGTCGCGGCGGACTTCCCATTCGATGCCGTTGATGATGGGGTCCTTGGCGTTGGCTGCCTTCTCGTCCTCGAAGTAGACGCGGGTATGCAGGCCGAGGTTGATGCCGCGGGCGAACAGGATCAGGCAGATGTGCGGGGCCTGCATCGTGCCGGCCCTGGCGCCGGGGACGGCTCCGGGCTTGATGGTCTCGAAGCTGTAGAAGCCGGTGTCGAAGTCGGCGCCGGTGCGGCCCCAGCCGCGGAAGGCGGGATCGATGGGCTTGTCCTGCGTGTCGGCGGGATGGGCGTACTTGCCGGCGGCGTTGGCCTGCCAGATCTCGACCAGCACGTCGCGCAGCACGGTGCCGCTGCCGTCGTACACCTGGCCTTCGAGGCGGATGCGCTCGCCCTTGGTCTCGGGCTTGACCAGGTTGTTGTCGAAGTTGTTTTCGAAGATGTCGAAGCCGGCCTGCTTGGGAGCGAGGCCGATGTGCACGTACGGGCCGCCCGTTTGCGAGGCGGTTTCAGGAAGGAAGGTGATTTGGGTGCTCATGGTCCTGCCCTCGATCAATTTTCAAACCAGGTGGCGGTGCGGCCGCGCACCGTGATGTCGAAGCGGTAGCAGCGGCTGTCCAGCGCGATGAAGTTGCCGATGTCCTGCATGGCGATCAGGCCGCGGACCTGCTCTTCGTTGCTGATGGTCTTGAGGATGGGGCAGTGCGGGATGAGCGGATCGCCTTCGAAGTACTGCTGCGTGATCAGGCGCTGGGCCCAGCCGTCGGCCAGGATGGAGAAGTGGATGTGCGAGGGGCGCCAGTCGTTGATGCGGTTGCGCCAGGGGTAGGGCCCGGGCTTGATGGTGCGGAACATGTAGTAGCCGTTCTCGTCGGTCAGCATGCGTCCACAGCCGCCGAAGTTGGGGTCCAGGCTGCCGATGTAGGTGTCGTTCTTGTGGCGGTAGCGGCCGCTGGCGTTGGCCTGCCACACTTCGATCAGGGCATTCTTGACGGGGCGGCCGAACTGGTCGCGCAGGAAACCGTGGACGATGACGCGTTCGCCGATGGGCAGGCCGTCCTTGGCGAAGTTGGTGATCAGGTCGTTGTCTTTGGGGCCGAGTTCCTCGGGGCGGAAGACGGGCGAGGTGATCTCGGACAGCGTGCCGACGTTGGAGATCAGCGCCTTGCGCGGCGAGCGCAGCACGCTGGTCTTGTAGCCGGGGGTGTAGGCGGGCGGGTGCGCGTCGCTGTCGCGCTGCACGAAGACGCCGGTCGTCGAGGGAGGCAGAAGGGGATTGCTCATGTCTCTGTACCGTTTGTGGGAATGTTCGCAGGGGCAACTGTAGTCACGCCCCGGTCCAGGGGCAAGTGAAGAATATGCCGCCGTGATATAACGGTAGGGAATATCTTGGAACCCAGCCGGCCTTTAGGCGGGATCCCAGCCCAGGTCTTCGCACGCGGCCCGCCAGCGCACGGCCACGCCGCGCACCGTGTCGGCCATGTCCCCGGCCAGCGGTCGGCTGGTGCCCGGCTGCGCCTGGGTGAAGAGTCCGACCGCCTCGGTGGCGGCCCCGGGCACGCGGCGCGCCACCAGCACGCCCTGTTCGAGGTCGGCCTTGACGGTGCTGAGCGAGGCGAACCACAGGGCATCGCTGTTCAAGGCCAAATTGCGGGCCAAGGGGATGGCCAGGGTTTCCAGGCGGTCATGGCTGGCGCCGGAGCGCAACTGGCCCAGGAAGCTGTCGGCCGCCTGGTAGATGCTGGTGCCGGGCAAGGGCAGGATCACCGGGTGCGCCGGCGCCTGCCAGGCCTGCCACTCGGTGCGCGCCAGCGGGTGTTCCGGCCGCATGGCCACGACCAGCGGCTCGCTCCACAGCGGCTCGAAGCGCAGTTCCAGCATGTGGTCGGGCTCGGCCAGCCGGCCCACGACCACGTCCAGCTCGCCCTGACGCAGCCGCGCCAGCAACTCCGGATTCATGCCGGTCTCCAGGCGCACGGGGCCGTGGCGCCCGCGCGCGCGCCAACTGCGCAGGATCTCGTGCGGCAGGTCGACCGCCAGCGAGGGCAGCACGCCCAGCTTGACGGCGTCTCCCTCGGGGTCGCGGGCTTCGCCCAGCGCCATCTCCAGCGCCATCACGCCTTGGCGCGCATGCTGCACGAAGGCCATGCCCGCGGGCGTCAGGGCGACGCCGTGGCGCTGGCGGACCACCAGCGGCTTGCCGACGATCTCTTCCAGCTCCTTGATGATCTTGCTGACGGCGGGCTGGGTGATGGACAGGAACTCGGCCGCGGCGCGCATGTTGCCGTGCTGCGCGGTGGCGAGCAGGCAGCGGATGTGTTGCAGGCGGATGCGGTTGAGTTGCGGCGAGGTCATGCGGACGGCCATCGTAAAGCCGTGATGGTACGGGCTTCCGGTGCCGCGGGCCAGCCGGCCGTCACTGCAGCCGTATGCCCAGTTCCTTGACCAGCGGCTCCATGGCGGCGCGGTCCTTGCGCACGGTCTCGGCCAATTCTGCCGGCGTGTCGGCCACCGGCACCTGGCCCAGCATTTCCATTTGCCTGTGCATGGCCGGCGTGGCCAGCACGGCCGCGACGTCGCGCTGGATCTTCGCGATGACGTCGTCGGGCGTGCCGGCGCGTGCCATCAGGCTGAACCAGGGTTCGGTCGAGAAACCCTTCAGGCCCGACTCGTCCAGCGTGGGGACGTCGGGCAGTCCGCTGAAGCGCTGCGCGCTGGTGATGGCCAGGGGGCGCAGCCGGCCGCTGTCGATCAGGCCCTTGGCGCTGGAAGGCGCATCGAACGAGATGTCGAGGATGCCGCCCAGCAGGTCGCCCTGGGTCTTGGCCGCCGAGGATGAGGGAGCGTAGAGCACCTTGATGCCGGCCTGGCGCGCGATGCGTTCCCAGCCCACGTGGAAGCCCGTGCCGATGGAGTAGGAACCCAGTTTCAGCTCGCGCTGGCGCGCTGCGTCGACGAAATCCTTCCAGGTCTTGAAGGGGCTGTCCTTCGGGACCAGGAAGATGAAGGGCGTGCGCGCTACGGTCGTGACGGGGGCCAGGTCCTTCCGCGGATCGTAGGGCATCCTGTCCACCGCGAAGGGCACGATGGTCATGGTCGCCGCGAGCATGGTGCCCAGCACGTAGCCGTCGGGCGGCGACGAGGCGACCGCCGCGCCGGTGATCATGCCGGATGCGCCGGCCTTGTTCTCGATGATGACGGGCTGGCCCCATTTCCTGGACAGCTCGGTGGCCAGCAGCCGCATGGTGACGTCGACCGGGCCGCCCGGCGTGTTGGGCACGACGATGCGGACGGGCTTGTCGGGCCAGGCGGCCAGGGCGGGGCCGGCGGCCAGCAGCGACAGGACGCACAGCGCCTGCCTGAGGAAAGCGGTCATGGTGATGGTCTCGCAGTGAAGGAGGTCAATCGAAGATCTGCATCGCCGGGGCAGGGTCCCAGCCGGGAGAGCCGCCGCGTATGAAGCGCAGCCACGCGGCGCGCATCCGCGCGGACAGGTCGCGTACGTGGCCGGGATCGGCGCCGGCCAGCATGGGGGCCGGGCCGAAGGCCTCCAGCGTGCCGAACAGCAGCGGCAGTTCGATGCAATGGCAGGCGCCGAAGCGCTCGGTAGGGCCGAAGTCGACCCGGTACGACCAGGCCTGGCGGCCCGCGCGCCGCGCGTCGTCGGCCCACTGGCGCGAGCCGGCGCCAAATGCCGCTTCGCCTACCGCGCGGCTATCGGCATCGGTGCCGTAGCCGGGGAAGGCCGCCATCTCGTCGCGCGTGGTGCCGACCAGCACGTCGCGGGCGCCGGCCCAGTCGGCCATGCGTGCCTGCGCATCGCGCGGCACGACCGTGCCGTCCGCGACCACGGTGAACAGGGGGCCGGCGTAGTTTCCGGCGGAGAGCGCGGACAGGACCGAAGGCGCTTGCTGGGCGTCCAGCAGTCGTTCGATGGGCAGCGCGCGCAGCGCCTCCAGGTCGGCCGCGCCGGCCGCTTCCATGAACAATTGGCCGAGCGCGTAAGCGTCTTCCAGGCTGCGGAAGCCCCGGCCCAGTGCGCCGCTCTGGAGGATGGCACGGTGGAAGCGCGGCTGGCGCCCGCACAGCGCGGCGATGCAGCTCGCGCCGGCCGACTGCCCCATCACCGTGATGCGTCCGGCGTCGCCGCCGAACGCGCCGATATGGCGGACCACCCACTCCAGGGCGGCTTCCTGGTCCAGCAATCCCAGGTTGGCCGGCAGCCCGGGCAGGCACAGCCAGCCCGGGGCGCCCAGCCGGTAGTTGATGGCGACCACGACCACGTCGCCTTCCTCGGCCAGGCGCGAGCCGTCATACCAGGGCAGGGCGCCGGCGCCGCTCTGCCAGGCGCCGCCGTGTATCCAGACCACCACCGGCCGCGGGGCGCCGTCTGCCGCGGGCGTCCAGATCGTCAGGTGCAGGCAGTCCTCGGACTGTTCGCCGTCCAGGTCGCCCATGACGTCGCGCAGCCGGGCCGGCCGTTGCGGCGCGATCGTGCCCACGCCCGTGGCGTCGAGCAGGCCGTTCCAGTCGGCGGGCTCGGGCGCGCGAAAGCGCAAGGCGCCCACCGGTGGGCGCGCGTAGGGAATGGCGCCGTAGCGGTTCACGGCCGGGCCGCGCAGGCCGCGTACCGTACCCTGGGGAAGCTGGACGTCTAGGGTGGATGCCATGGGGGGCGGACTCCCGTGTTCTGATCCGGGCATCTTAGTGACGAAGGCCACCGCGTGGCTATGCGGGATTCGGACGAATCCATGCGAAAAGCGCAAGGCGTCCCGGCCTCAGGGGCCGTAGGGCAGGCCGGCTTGCTCCACGACCTCGGCCAGCGCGTCGGCGAAGGCACGCATGTGGCGGCTGCCGGGCCGGTCCCGTCGCCAGATCGCCGCCATGGGAGCGGGCAACAGGCCCAGCTCCACCGGCAGCACGTGCACTTCGCCGCGGGCCTGCATGGCGGCGGCGACGCAGCCCGGCAGCATCCAGAGATGGCGGGCATCGCGGATGAAGTCGCGGCCGAACTCCAGCGACAGTGCGCCTATGGTCGCCGGTAGCGCCAGTCCCGCCTGCGACAGGTTGCTTTCCAGCTCGCGCTGGATCCGGCTGCCGGGCAGGGCGGTGATCCACGGGTAGGCCACGCAATCGGCCAGCGTGGCGTGGCCGGTGGCCAGCGGATGGTGCGGCGCGCAGGTCAGCGCCACCGGATCGGTGATGATGGGGTCGGCGCGGTAGATGTCCGGATTCATGGTCGGACGCGCCCGGCTCAGGAACACGTCCAGCGCGCCGCTGTCGAGGTCGGCCAGCAGGTCGTCGTGGTTGCCCGTCGTGATGGTCAGCGCGATGTCGGGGTGCCGTTCGCGGAACCGGCGCGCCGTGTCGGTCAGCGGCCAGCCCGAGAACAGCGAGAAGCAGCCCCCCACCAGGCTGCCCTGTTCGCCCCGGCCGATGGCGGCCAGGTCCATCTCGGCCTTGCGCAGGTCGCCCAGCAACACGCGGCCGTGGCGGCACATGGCCTCGCCCAGCGGCGTGCAGGCCATGCCCTTGCCGGTGCGCTCGTACAGGCGGCCACCCAGCAGTTCCTCGATCTCGGCCAGCGCGCGCGACAGCGCCGACTGGGTGCTGTGCAACTGCTGGGCCGCCTTGGAGAGATTGCCGGAATCGGCGATGGCCAGCACGATTTCCAGGTGCCGGATCTTGAGTTTGCCGTGAAAGGGAGTCATGAGCCTGCATCGACGAAGACCGCCACGCGGCGTCCTGCCGGTGGCGGAACCCCGGCCCGGCGCGGGCCGGGCCTGCGTCGGCAGTCTAGCTCAGCTACGGCTGCTTCGGCAGCGCGTAAGCGATCACGTAATCCCCACGGTCCGGCGATTGCCGCGCGCCGCCGGCCGAGATCACGACGAACTGCCGGCCGCTCTCGGGCGACATGTAGGTCATGGGCGTGGCCTGCGCGCCCACCGGCAGCCGGCCCTTCCACAACTCCTTGCCGGTCAGGACGTCGATGGCGCGCAGGTAGTAGTCCTGCGTGCCGGCGTAGAACACCAGGCCCGATGCCGTGGTCAGCGGCCCGCCCAGCGTGGGCATGCCGATGGGAATCTGCAGGCCGGTCTTGATGCCCAGGGGGCCGGTGTCCTGCAGCGTGCTCATCGGCGCCTGCCAGACGGTCTTGCGGGTCTTCAGGTCGATGGCGGTCATGGTGCCGTAGGGCGGCGCGTGGCAGGGCACGCCCAGCGGCGACATGAAGCCGTTCTTCGAGATGCCGTACGGCGTGCCCTCCTGCGGCGCATAGCCTTCGTGGACCGAGGCGGCCTTGGTCGGGTCCGGCGTTTCGTCGCGCGGGATCAGGCGGGCCCACTGCGGCATGCGGATGTCGTTGATCACCAGGTAGTCGAGCGCGGGCACCACCGAGACGCCCCCCCAGTTCATGCCGCCGTAGTAGCCCGGGTAGATCAGCGTGCGGCGGTCGGCGCGCAGCGGGGTGAAGTCGCCTTCGTAGCGCATCTTGCGGAACTCGATGCGGCACCACAGCTGGTCGAAGAAGGTGGCGCCCCACATGCTGGCTTCGGTGAAGGGCTTGGTCCCGATGCCGGGCATGCCGACCGAGTAGGGCTGCGTGGGCGAGGTCCAGTCGCCTTCCTGCGCCCCCTGCGGCACGGGCACTTCCTTGACGTCGGCCAGCGGCGTGCCGTCGCGGCGGTCCAGCAGGAAGATCTGGCCGCGCTTGGTGGCCTGGATCAGCGCCGGGACCGTGCCGCCCTTGCCGTCGGGCAGGTCATACAGCGTCGGCGGCGTGCCCACGTCATAGTCCCAGAGGTCGTGGTGGGTGGTCTGGAATTTCCAGCGTTCGCGGCCGGTCTCGACGTCCAGCGCGACGACGGACGAGGCGTATTCCTCGGCCGCCTTGCTGCGGTGGGCGCCCCAGAAGTCCGGCGGCGAATTGCCGGTGGGCAGGTACAGCAGGCCGAGCTTGTCGTCGTAGGCGGGCGTGGACCAGACATTGGGCGTGCCACGCGTGTACGAGCCGCCGTCGGGCGGCAGCTTGGTGATGGCGGGGTTGCCCAGGTCCCAGGCCCAGACGAGCTCGCCACTTTTCGCGCTGAAGGCGCGCACCGCGCCCGAGGGTTCGTCCACCGCGCGGTTGTCGTACACCCAGCCGCCGATGATGATCAGGTCGCGCGCGACCGTGGGCGCGGAGGTCTGGAAGTAGTAGCCGGGCTTGACCTCTCCCATGCCGGCCTTGAGGTCCACCGTGCCCTGGTTGCCGAAAGCCGCGCATGGCCTGCCGGTCCTGGCGTCGAGCTGGATCAGGCGGGCGTCGATGGTGCTGAGGACGATGCGCTGGCGGCAACTGGCGTCGGCGGCGGCATCCGTCATCGAGGCGCTGGCGTCGTAGTAGCTCACCCCGCGGCAACGCTGCCAGACCGGCGAACTGGCCTTGGGATCGAACTTCCAGCGTTGCTCGCCGGTCTCGGCGTTCAGCGCGAAAACCTGGTTGTGCGGCGTGCACAGGTACACCGTATCGCCCACCTGGAGCGGCGTGTTCTGGTCCTCGGCGCCGTTGATCGCCGGTTCGCCGGTGCGGAAGGTCCAGGCGACCTGCAGGTTCCCGACATTGCTCTTGTCGATCTGGGAGAAGGGGGCGTAGCGGGTGCCCGCCGCATCCCGTCCGTAGTGGTCCCAGTCGCCGCCCGAGGCGGCGGCCGGCACCGCCGTGGGGGCGTCGCCCGTGGCGCTCACGGGGAAGTGGGGCTGGAACATCAGGAAGCCGAAGCCGGCCAGCGCCAGCACGCACAGCATGGCCAGCGAGTAGGCCCCCTTGTTGCCGCCCGGCTCGCCCACGGGGCGCAGCAGCGGGTGCAGCAGCGCGGCCACGAGCGCCAGCACGATCACGCCGATCAACCGCGGCACCAGTTGCCAGAAGTCGAGCCCGACTTCCCAGAAGGACCAGATCAGCGTACCGATGAAAACCAGCGCGAACAGCCAGGCCCCGGCGCGCGAACCCCGCGCGTAGCCCAGGCCGGAGAGGACCAGCCCCAGGCCCGCGATCAGGTAGTACCAGGAGCCGCCGAGCGAGACGAGGCGCACGCCGCCGACGCCGAGCACGAGGCCGATCAGGACGAGCACGATGCCGAAGATCAGTAGCGGAACGCGGCCCCGGCGATGGAGGGGATAGGTGGAAGGATCGGTCATGGATTTCTCCGAAAGTGGGCCTTCCGCGAGCGCAAAGCGAGGGCATGACACGGGCGCCGCCCGGCGAGGGGGGCCTTGCGCAGCGGCGCGGGGCGGGCTGCGTCGTTGTTCTGTAGTAAGAACATAACCCTTAGATGCGTAACGGTGTGTGACGTAAAGTTGCCGTGATGCGCAGAAGTTAAGGGTTAACCCGTATCCGGTCCGCGTGAAACAGGTAGAATAGGCGGCCATTCCGATAGGTCCCCCATGCCCAAACATGCCTTGACCATCGTGCTGGCGCTGCTGACCATGGTCGGACCGCTGGGCATCGATGCCTATTTGCCGTCGTTCCACGCGATCGGCGTCACCTTCGAGGCGTCGCCGCTGGCCGTGCAGCAGACCCTCAGCCTGTACATCGCCGGCATGAGCGTCATGACCCTGTTCTACGGCACCTTGTCGGATTCGTTCGGCCGGCGCCCGGTGATGCTGGTGTCGCTGGTGCTGTTCACGCTGACCTCGATCCTGGCCGCGCTGTCCACCAGCATAGGCATGCTGGTCGCGGTGCGGGTGCTGCAGGGCCTGTGCGCCGGCGCCGGCATGGTCATCGCGCGCGCCATGGTGCAGGACAGGTTCCAGGGCGGCGAGGCGCAGCGGATGATGGCCATGATCACCATGGTGTTCGGCGTGGCGCCCGCGCTGGCGCCGGTCCTGGGCGGCTGGCTGCAGGCCACGCTCGGCTGGCGTTCGGTGTTCTGGGCGCTGGCCCTGTTCGGCGCCGGCCTGTGGGTGGTCAGCCGGCAGGTGCTGCACGAGACCTTGCCGCCGGCCGGGCGCACGCCGTTCGACCTGCGCAGCATCGCCGCCAACTACCGGCGCTCGGTGACCAGCCCCCGGTTCGTGCTGATGTCCGTGGGGATAGGCCTGGCGTTCTGTGGACTGCCCTTGTACGTGGGCTCGGCCGCGGCCTACATCATGGACATCCTGCACCTGCCCGAGACCGCGTTCGGCTGGCTGTTCGTGCCCATGGTCGGCGGCCTGATGCTGGGCTCGGCCATGGCGAGCCGCTACGCGCACCGCATCCCGGCCGAGCGCATGGTCCGGCTGGGATTCCTGGTCATGGGGTTCGGCGTCGTGCTGTCCGTGATCTATACGAGCCTGTTCACGGCTGCCGTGCCGTATGCCGTGCTGCCCTTCCTGTTCTATACCTTCGGCCTGTCGCTGGCCTCGCCCAGCATGACGGTGATCGCGCTCAGCATCTTCCCCGAGATGCGGGGGCTCGCGGCCTCGATGCAGGGCTTCATCCAGATGGCGCTGTTCGCGCTGGTCTCGGGGCTGGTCGCGCCGATGGTGTTCGGCAGCGCGGCGGGCCTGGCCTGGACCCACGCCTTGCTGCTGGCGGTGGGGCTGGGTTTCTGGGAGGCGGGTAGCCGGGCGCGGGCCAGCCCCGCCGCGCCGGCCGCCGCAGCCTGATCCGGATTCAGACCTGCCGGCGCAGTACTTCCAGAAAGCTGCCCGCGGCGGCCGGCAGCGACCGGCCGCTCCGCGTCAGGATGCCCATCTCGCGCGAGACGCCGGGGCTGGCCAGCGGGATGGCGGCCAGCGCCGACATGTCGATCAGCCGGAGCGCCAGCCGCGGAATGGCGGCGATTCCCAGCCCGGCCGCCACCATCGCCCCCACGACCGAAATGTTGGCGCATTCATAGCGCGCCTGGACGGCCAGGCCGCATTGCGCCATGACCCGGTCGGCGATCTGGCGGATGCTGCTGGCCGGCCCGCTGGCGACCAGCGGCCTTTCCGCCAGCACCGACCACGACACCCGCCGGCGTGAAGCCAGGGGATCGCCGCGGCTGCACACGCAGACGAATTCGTCGCTGATCAGCGGCTCGAACGCCAGGCCGTCCTGCCGCGGCGGCGCCACCGAAATGGCGAAGTCCGCGCTGCCGTCCAGGACCCGCGTCCGCACGAATTCCGCCGATACGGGTTCGAGCGCGATCGTGACGCGCGGATGCGTCGCCTGGAACACCGACATGGCCCGGGGCAGCAGCGCGGCGGCGGCGGAAGGCAGGCAGGCGATGGCGATGCGGCCCCGGCGCCCGGCCACGAATTCGGACAGGTCACTGAGCGAGTCATGGAATTCGCCCACGATACGGCGGGCGATGGGCAGCAGTTCCTCGCCCTCGCGGGTCAGCTCCACGCGTCGCGTGTTGCGGTCGAACAGGCGGGCGTCGAGCTTGTGTTCGGCGGACTGGACGGACCGGCTCAGCGCCGGCTGGGAGACATGGACGCGTTCGGCGGCCAGGCGGAAATTGCGCAGCTCGGCCACGGCCAGGAAGGCTTCCAGTTCATGCACGGTCAGGGTCGATCGCATGCGGCCTGATAAATGATGAAAATGCATTAAATCAATATGATAAATGCACTTCTCATATCATGGCCGCCTCCCTACACTGGCCCGAAAAACCCCGGAGACGCCATGAACACCCGCCTGATTCCCTTTGCCGTGCTTGCATGCCTGCTGGTGGCCGGTCCTGCTTCGGCCCAGTCCTATCCTTCGCAGCCGATACGCATGGTGGTGCCGTTCGCGGCCGGCAGCGGCACCGACCAGGTGGCCAGGGTGCTGGGCCAGGCCATGACCGCGGCGGCCAACGTCACCGTGGTGGTGGAGAACAAGCCCGGCGCCAATGGCTTCATCGCGGCCCAGGCGGTCGCCACGGCGCAGCCCGATGGCTACACCATGCTGCTGACGACCAATACCACGCACGCGGCCAACCAGCATCTGTTCAAGCACCTGCCCTACGACCCGGTCAAGGACTACACCCCGGTCGCGCTGCTGCGCAAGGGCTACCAGATCATGGTGGTGCGCGCCGACTTCCCGGCGCGCAACGTGGCCGACTTCATCGCGCTCGCGCGCAAGCAGCCGGGCAAGCTCAACTTCGGCAGCGGCAGTTCGTCCAGCCAGGTAGCGGGCGAATTGTTCAAGCAGATGGCCAACGTCGAACTGACCCACGTGCCCTACAAGAGCAATCCGCAGGCGCTGAACGATCTCATGGGCGGGCAGATCGACGTGGTGTTCGTCGACACGACCTCGGCGATCACGCTGGTGCAGGGCGGCAAGCTGCGCGCCCTGGCCGCGACCAGCCCGGTTCGCCTGTCCATGCTGCCCGAGGTGCCGACGCTGGACGAGGCCGGCCTCAAGGGCTACGAGATGTCGTACTGGACCGCCGCCTATCTGCCGCGCGGCGCGTCCCGGGAAGTCACGGCCACGCTCAACAAGCTGTTGATCGACGCCGTGCGTTCTCCCGAGATGGCGCAGTTGATGGCCAAGACGGGTACCGAGGTCTCCACCAGCTCGCCGGCCGAGCTGGCCGCCTTCCAGGCGGCGGAGTCGGACAAATGGGCCCGCATCATCCGCGCGGCCAACATACAGCCGGAGTGACCCCATGACCAAGACGCGCGTGCGCATCGGCGCCGGTGCGGGATTTTCCGACGACCGGTTCGAGCCGGCGCTGGAGCTGGCCGAGCGCGGCGAGCTGGACTACCTCGTCTTCGAGTGCCTGGCTGAACGGACCATCGCGCGCGAGACGCTGTCGCGGATCAAGGATCCCGAGACCGGCTACACGCCCTACATGCGGGACCGCCTGCGCATGGTGATGCCCGCTTGCATGCAGGCGGGCATCCGCATCGTCACCAACATGGGCGCGGCCAATCCGCTGGGGGCGGCGCGCGTCATCCGGCGCGACGCGCTGTCGCTGGGGCTGCCGCCGCCGGTGGTGGCAGCCGTGGTGGGCGACGACGTGACCGAGATCGTGCGCGCGCATCCTGAGCTCCGGCTGCTCGACACCGGCGAGCCGGTGGAGTCGCTGCTGCCGCGCATGGCCGCGGCCAACGCCTACCTGGGCGCGGACATCGTCCGCGAGGCATTGGCCCGGGACGCGCAGATCGTGGTGACGGGGCGCGTGGCCGATCCGTCGATGTTCGTGGGCTGCATGCTGCATGGACTCGGGTGGTCCTATGACGACTATCCCCGCCTGGCGGCCGGCACCTTCACCGGCCACTTGCTGGAGTGCGCGGCGCAATTGACCGGAGGCTGTTTTGCCGACCCCGGGAAGAAGGACGTGCCGGACATGGCGCGCATCGGCTTTCCTTATGCCGACGTCGATGCCGACGGCTCGGTCCGGCTCGGCAAGGTCGCCGGCTCGGGCGGCCGCCTGGACGTGGCGACATGCACCGAGCAGGCGCTGTACGAGATCCACGATCCGGCGCGCTACATCACGCCCGACTGCGTGCTGGACATTACCGAGGCCGAATTCGAGCAACTGGGTCCCGACCGCGTGGGCTTTCGCGGCACGCGCGCGGCCCCGCGCACCGATACCTACAAGGTCGTGGTGGGCTACCACGATGGCTGGATAGGCGAAGGCGAAGTCGGCTATGCCGGCCCCAACGCGGTGGCCCGGGCCCGCCTGTCCGAGCAGATCGTGCGCGAGCGCCTGAAGCTGCGTGGGTTCTCGTATCCGGAGATACGGGTGGACTACATAGGCATGAGCAGCCTGCACGGCATGGGCGCGGGGCGGCCCGAGCCCTATGAGGTGCGGCTGCGCGTGGCGGCGCGCAGCCCGGACAGGAAGGCCGCGCAGGCGGTGGGGTTCGAGATGCGCACGCTCAACGTCAACGGTCCGGCGGGCGGCGGCGGCACGCTGGAGGCGCTGCGCGAGGTCATCGGTGTGCGTTCGCTGCTGCTGCCGCGCCATCTGGTCCATCCCGAGGTCGTCATCGAGGAGCGGCCGTGAACGAACAGAACAGGAGGAGCGTCCCGTGAGCACCAAGGTCCACGAACTGGCTCATTCGCGCGCCGGCGACAAGGGAAACACCTCGAACGTCTCGGTCATCGCCTACGACCAGGCAGCCTGGGACATCCTGCGCCGGGAACTGACCGAGGAGCGCGTCATGCGCGCCTATGCGCACCTGGCCAGCGGGCCGGTCACGCGCTACGAGCTGCCGCGCCTGCGCGCGCTGAACTTCGTCATCGAAGGGGCGCTGGGCGGCGGCGTGACGATCTCGCTGGCGCGCGACGCGCACGGCAAGTCCCTGTCCTACCTGATGCTGGACATCGACCTGCCTGTTTGATCACGCCGTGTCCGGCCTGGCGCGTCTGCGTTCAGGAAAGCCTGCCGGCGCCGCGCTCGCGCGCGAACGCGGCGCCGGGCAGCCGCGGCCGCTCGGCAGCGGCCGGAGCGGATGCCTGTACGTCCCGCAGCCTGCCGGTGACCGGCCGCAGGGTCAGGGTCGTCCCCTGCGTGTTCCAGGCCGCGAGGTCATCGCCACGCCGCGCCATGCCGACATAAGGGCCGGCCTGCGACGGATACGATAGCCGCGGGATCTGCCACAGAATCGTTCCGTCGAGTCCGATGCCATACACGTTTTCGCCGCCGTGCCGCCGGTCGGGCTCGACCAGCACCGCCAGCGACCGCTCGAACGCGACGACCAGAACGATACGCCCGGGAAAGACGATATCCTCGCCCGCGGCCTTGAGCGTCAGGACATTGCGTCGATAAGCGTAGCGCAAGGCGGAACTCATGGCCGGTCCCTGATCCGCCGGTGTCAGTGGCGATGCTTCAGCACCTCTCGTTCGGTCTGTCGGTCGAGCATTTTCTGGGTGTTCGCGTTCTCCATCGCCTGCTGCTGCAGCATGCACTGGTCGTAGGCCGGCGTGCCGCGCGCGATGCCCAGGTTGTCGCACGCGCGCTGGAAGTTCTCGCGCTCCATCCTGTCCAGGGCGGCGCATCCCCCCAGGGCGGCAAGGGCAAACAGGCAGGCGGCCTTGCGGGCCCCGTGAAATCGCATCGTCATTTTCTTTCTCTCCATTTGCCGCCACGAATGTCGGCATGTCCTGGAGAACCGCATTTCTCCATCGGTAGAAATGGTAGCAACCACTTACCTGATGTTCGTTAAAATGGGATGGAAAATAGTCGGAATGTACGAGAATGATGAGTTTTTGACAGGGTGATCGGCGGGGCGGCGACAAGGGGGGGAGATGGCGGTCTTGCTTGGCGACATTCCGGATCATTGGGGGCCGAAGTACGAATCGGGCGGGGTCGCAGCTACCCGTACCCGCGTCGGCCCGAACGAGATCTTCCTGCGCCCGTTGTCGCACATGGCGCTGGTCCTGTTCACCCCGCAGCCGGGGCGCCTGGTCTCGCTCAACAGTGATCGCCGAGTCGCCGGCCTTGCTCCTGCGGGAGCGCTGGAAATCATTCCGACCGGCTCGGACTTTTCCGCGCGGTGGCTGGTCGACAAGGAAAACCTGCTGGTCGCCCTGGAGCCCAGGCATCTTGCGCGGTTGGCCGGCCTCGAGTTCGGCCGGACCGATTTCGAGCTGCATCCGCCGCCCCTGGGCACCGTGGATGCGAGGATGATGCCGCTGGCGAAGATGCTCAAGGCGGAACTGGAGCGCGGCGAAGCATCCAATCCGCTCTGCCTGGATGCCCTGTCCACGCTGTTCGCGACGTCCCTGCTGCGGCATCATTCATCGCTGGCCGGGCGCGGCCGGGCCAGGCCGGCGGGCGGCATGGCCCCAGCCGCCTGGCGCAGGGTACATGACCATATCCAGGCTCACGTGGCGGAAGACATGTCCGTCGAAGTGCTGGCCCGGGTGGCGGGCCTGTCCCCCAGCCATTTCCTGCGGGCTTTCCGGCAGATGACCGGCCAGCCGCCGCACCAATATCTCCTGCGCCTCCGGCTGGAGCGGGCCGAGCGCCTGGTCACCACGACGTCGCTGCCGCTGGCGGAGATCGCCCGGTCCGCCGGGTTTTCCAGCCACAGCCACATGACGGCGGTCATGCGCAGGCTGCGGGCCGTGACGCCGAAGGAACTCAGGCGCGAAGCCCGTGGGCGGAAAGGCCTGCCGGGGCCGGGCGAAGCCGGCGGCGAGTAGGCGCGGGATCGGGCCGGCCCCTGTGCCTCAGTGATTGATGGCCGTGATCTTCACGTCGTTGCGCTTGCCGACGCCGCCGAACCAGATTTCGCCCGAGCCGATGGAGATGCCCTGCCAGTTGGCGAAGAGCTCAGGGTAGGCCTGCCGCGAGACGGCATCCTTGACCTTGGGCGTGACGATGCTGTCGTAGTCCGCGATGAAGTGGCCCGCATCGCGTATCGTCACGGCCTTGCCTTCCACGCGGGTCCGGAAAGGATAGTCGACCATCGCGGCGACCGCCGCCTTGTCCCCGGTTGCGACGGCCTGCTTCAGCTTGTCGAAGAACCCGCGATAGGGCGCATGTTCGCCGAACAGCGTGTCGAGCCGCGCGTCCATGTCGGCCGCGGTCTGTGCCATCGCGGCGCTGGCTCCGCCAAGGGCCACGAGGGCCGCCAGGCAGGCGCCCAGCAGTCGCCGCGTCGTCGTCTTTCGTTTTCCGTCTTGCATGGCAGCGTCCTGGGAAAGGGGGTCAGGCCGCGCGGACCTGGGCCGCCGGCCGGGCCAGCGCCCGGTGCACGCGGGCCAGGACTTCGGGGTCGTCCAGCAATCGCATGCGCGTGGGATCCGGCAGGTGTTCGGGATGCTTTTCCAGTACCTCGTCGACCAGCCGCGCGCGCGCCGCCTCGATCAGCGGGTGGCCGGGCAGGTGGCGGCCGGTGGCGAAGGCGCGCGCCAGCGCGTTGGCGGCGGGGTCCGTCAGCGCATCCATGAATCCGGGCGCGGGACGGGCCTGGTTTTCCTCGTTGTAGCGCGCGGTGTCGTGGAGCTCGCGCGGCGGAGATGTTTCCTCGGGTATGCAGAACAACCCGTCTTCGAAGGCGCCTTTCCCCAGGCTGACGCGGCTGGACATCACCGACAGCGGGATGGCCAGCAGCAGCGAAGCCAGGATGGGGATCATCCACCACAGAAAGTTCGGATTCAGCCAGGCGACCAGCAGGCCCCAGCACACGCCCAGCAGCGTCTGCAGGCCGTGGCGCCGGAAGGCTTCGCGCCAGGGCGTCTCGTTGTTGGCGCGGGCCGGCGATTTCCATTGCACCTTCCAGCCCAGGAACGCCGCCACCACGAAGCGGGTATGGAACAGCATGCGGATCGGCGCCAGCAGCATGGAGAACAAGACCTCCAGCAGCATGGACCACAAAAGCTTGCCCGAGCCCGCGTAGCCCTGCGCGCCTTTCACCCAGACCAGCAGCACGCTCAGTATCTTGGGCAGGAAGAGCAGCACCGCCGTGGTCGAGAACAGCGCGATGGCCTCCTCCGGATGCCACTGCGGCCAGATCGGGAACAACTGGTGCGGCGTGACGAAATACTGCGGCTCGGTCAGCGTGTGGACCGCCAGCAGCGCGGTGGACAGCGCCAGGAACAGGAACCACAGCGGCGCTGACAGGTAGGACATGACGCCGGTCAGGAACACGGCGCGGTGTACGGGGTGCAGGCCCTTGATCAGGAACAGCCGGAAGTTCATCAGGTTGCCCTGGCACCAGCGCTGGTCGCGCTGCAGTTCATCCAGCAGGTTGGGCGGCAGTTCCTCGTAGCTGCCAGGCAGGTCGTAGGCGATCCAGACGCCCCAGCCGGCGCGCCGCATCAGCGCGGCCTCGACGAAGTCGTGCGACAGGATGGCGCCGGCGAAGCTGCCCTTGCCGGGCAGCGGCGCCAGCGCACAGTGCTGGATGAAGGGCTCCAGGCGGATGATGGCGTTGTGGCCCCAGTAGTGGGACTCGCCCAGCTGCCAGAAATGCAGGCCGGCCGTGAAGAGCGGCCCGTAGACCCGGGTGGCGAACTGCTGCACGCGCGCGTACAGGCTGTCCATGCCCGAGGCGCGCGGGGCGCTCTGGATGATGCCGGCCTCGGGATTGGCGTCCATCAGCACGACCAGGCGCTTGAGGCATTCGCCGCTCATCACGCTGTCGGCGTCCAGTACCACCATGTAGTCGTACTCGCCGCCCCAGCGCCGGCAGAAATCGTCGATGTTGCCGCTCTTGCGCTTGACGCGCCGCCGGCGCCGCCGGTAATGGATACGGCCGAAACCCTCGACCGTCTTGCACAGCTCGACCCAGGCGCGCTGTTCCTGCACGCAGTTGTCCGGCTTGTAGCTGTCGCTCAGGATGAAGAAGTCGAACTTGTCCAGGACGCCGGCCCGCGCGACCGATTCGTAGGTCGCGCGCAGCCCCGCGAATACCCGGCCTACGTCTTCGTTGCAGATGGGCATGACCAGGGCGGTACGGGTGCCGGCGGATATGGGCACGCCTTCGGCCACGGTGGCCGAGATGCTGTAGCGGTCGCGTCCCATCAGCAACTGGAGGAAGCCCATCAGCGCGGTCCAGAAACCGGCCGAGACCCAGCAGAACAGCAGCGCGAACAGCAGCAGGATCGCGACTTCCAGGATCTGCCCGCCCTGGTAGGGCAGGACCGCCTTCATGTACCAGGTGGCAACGGCGGTCTGCGCCACCACGGCCACCAGCAGGGTCAGCCGGCGCAGCCTGCCGGCGATCTTCCAGCGCGGCTCGGGCGGGCGGGCGAGCCGCTCGGCGCGCGTCTTGTGCATCCGGCCCTGCACGCGGCGCCAGCCGCGCACGAAGGGATTGGTGACCCAGGGTTCGGGCACCATGGACGAGCGTTTGATGGCTGGCGCGGTCTGTACGCACACGCGTCCGGCTTCGTCGCAGCGGACGACACCGTATTCGTCCAGTTCGGGGCCGTAGGCCTCGAGCAGGGTGCGCTCCTGGGCATCGGCCTCGCCCGCGCGCAGGGCGTCTTCGTCGATCGCTGCGGACATGGAATCACTCACCCGTTTCATAGCCTGGCAACTGGTAGCTCCAGGTCTCGGAAACGGCGTTCTGCCCGTTGACCAGGCCCGCGCGCATCTCCACCGGCTTGGTCGGATCCTTGACCTTGATCCTCAGCGTGACGCGCCAGCCGCCGGTGACCGGATTGCGGCGCAGGCTGTTCTCGAGCACGTCGGCATTGCCGCCGGTGGAGAAGTTCAGGGAAACAGGCAGCGGAGGATCCTTGGGCTTGGCCGGAGCCGGGGCCGAGAAGTCGATCAGGAACGCGGTGCTGCCGTCGGGTCGGCGGATCAGGTCGGTGCCGCGCGTCTCGCCCACCGAGCGCCGGGTCTGCAGCACGCGGGCCAGCTTGGGGTCCTGCAGCCCCGCCTCGTTGCGCGTCCAGCGCAGGGTGTAGTTCATTTCCAGCGCCGTGCCGGGCTTGGGCTGGTGCTCGGGCACCCAGAACGCGACGATGTTGTCGTTGGTTTCGTCCGCGGTCGGAATCTCGACCAGTTCCACCCGGCCCTTGCCCCAGTTGCCCGCGGGCTCGACCCAGAGCGTGGGACGCAGGTCGTAGCGGTCGTCCAGGTCCTCGTACTGGCGGAAATCCCGCGCCCGCTGCTGCAAGCCGAAGCCGCGCGGATTCTCGACCATGAACGAACTGTTGGCCAGGCGGCGGGGATTGTTCAGCGGGCGCCAGAGCCATTCGCCGTTGCCGGCGTGGAAGGCCAGGCCGTCGGAGTCGTGCAGTTCCGGCCGGTAGTTGGCGGTGCCGGAAGGCTGCGCCGCGCCATATAGATACATGCTGGCCATGCTGGCGATGCCCAGCTTGGCGACCGGGGCGCGCAGGTAGACGCGCGAACGGACCTCGACCAGGCTGTCCTCGCCCGGGGTGATGGTGAACCGGTAGGCGCCGGTGGCACGGGGCGAGTCCAGCAGCGCGTAGATCACGATGTGCTTGTCGCTGTTGGCGGGCCGCGCGATCCAGAATTCCCGGAAGCGGGGGAATTCCTCGCCCGAGGGCACGGCGGTGTCGATGGCCAGGCCGCGGGCCGATACGCCATAGACCTGGCCCTTGCCGACCACGCGGAAGTAGCTGGCGCCCAGGAAGGACGCGAGTTCATCGTCGCGCTTGGCGGGATCGTTCAGCGGATAGAGGACGCGAAAGCCGGCGAAACCCAGGCCGCGCAGCAGCTTGGCATCGACCTGGCGGGGGCCGAAATCGAAGTCGGCGGGATCGTATTTGATCTCGCGGACGCCTTCGGCATCGATCTCGTTGATCTTGACCGGCAGGTCGAAGGCCATGCCCTGGTGATGGAAGGCGATCTGGAACGCGGTGCGGCCGTCGGCCCACAGATACTTGTCGCGCTTGGGCTGGATCTGCTGGTATTCGGCGTACTTGAGGTCGCGCAGTTCCTTGGGAAGCTGGCTCGTGGGCGCCTTGTATTTTTCGCCGGCGAGTTCCTTGGCGCGGCGGGCGACATCGAAGAAATCGAAAGCGCTGGCGGGAGCGGCGGCCAGGAGGCCGGCCGACAATGCCAGGGCCGGGAGAAGCATGCGGGCGGCAAACGAGCGCACCCTTGGGGAAGAAAGGGAGGAGTCAGTCACGGATCTTGGACGTCCGGCGTGGCCTGGAATGCTGAAACGGAGATTCTAGAGGCTATGGCCGCCCCTAGGGGGCTCCGGCGGCATACATGTACTACTGGATGTAGCCATGCGGCGCCAACCGGACCAGAATGGACGCCATTTTCACCAAATTGGTTCCCCGCGTGCCCGGGTTTGGGGCGAGCGCCTAGCGTCCCGATGCGGTGCCTTCGCGCCGCGGATCGGCGCCGGCCCTGAGCAGTCCGTTGCTCAGGACCTCGATGCCGTGCAGCCCGCTGGGCATGGACGAGACCGACACCGGGTGCCCCATGGCGCGCAGGGCGGGAGCCAGGCTTTCCAGCCTGGGGTCTCTTTCCAGTTCCGTGGCGTGGTTGCGGCTGCCGTAGTGGGGCAGGTCGATGGCGCTCTGGATGTCCAGGCCCCAGGTCAGGTTGGCCAGCAGCGCCTGGGCCACGTAGTTGGCGATGGCGCTGCCGCCGGGCGAGCCCACCACCAGCCGCAGCCGCGGGGTTTCGCCGCCGGCGCGCAGGACGATGGTGGGCGCCATGGTGCTGCGCGGGCGCTTGCCGGGCTCGACCCGGTTCGCCACCGGCACGCCTCGGTCGTCGCGCGGCGACAGCGCGAAGTCCGTCAGTTCGTTGTTGAGCAGGAAGCCGCCCACCAGGATCTTGCTGCCGAAGGCCTGCTCGATCGTGGACGTCATGGCGACGGCGTTGCCCTGGGCGTCCACGATGGACAGGTGGGTGGTCGAGGGCAGCGCGGGCGTGTCGTCGGCGCCATGGCGGGCGAGCGCGCCGTGCACGGGTTCGCCCGGCTCGGCCCGGCCCATCGAGCGGTCGGCCGAGATCAGCGCCGCGCGCCGGGCCAGGTACGCTGGGTCCAGCAGGGCGGCTACCGGCACGTCCACGAAATCGGGATCGGCCACGTAGCGGTCGCGATCGGCATAGGCCAGCCGCCCCGCTTCGGAAAAATAATGCACCGCGGCCAGCGACTCGGGTTGGGCCCGCGCGATGGGCGTGGCCTCCAGCACGGCCAGCATCTGCAGCACGGCCAGTCCGCCTGAGCCCGGCGGCGGCGCGCCGCAGATCACGTAGAGGCGGTAGGGCCGGCACAGCGCCTCGCGCTCGCGCGCCTCGTAGCGCGCCAGGTCCGAGGTGGACAGGTCCCCTGGCCGTTCGTGGGCGCGCACCGCCTCGACCATGGCGCGGGCCAGCGGTCCGCGGTAGAAGGCGTCGGCGCCTTCGCGGGCGATGCGCGTCATCGTGCGGGCAAGCGCGGGATTGCGCAATTGCTCCCCTTCGCGCAGGGCCGAGCCGTCCGCATGGAAGAAATAGGCGCGCGCGGCGGACTGGGCGGCCAGCCGGTCGTTGTCCCGCAGCAGCGCGGCCAGGCGCTGCGAAACCGGGAATCCTCGCCGCGCGCGGTCGATCGCGTCGTCGAACAGCGACTGCCAGGGCAGCTTGCCATGCCGGCGATGCGCCAGTTCCAGCGCGCGCAGCAGGCCGGGCACGCCGACCGACTTGCCGCTGTCGACAGCAAAGGCGAAGCGCATGGGCCGGGCGCCTTGCATGAAGCGGTCGGCGGTGGCCCCGGCCGGTGCCGTCTCGCGGCCGTCGAAGACCGTGACCCGGCCCAGGCGGGCGTCGTAGTGGACCAGGAAGGCGCCGCCTCCCAGTCCCGAGGACTGCGGCTCGACCAGGCCCAGCATCATCTGCGCGGCGATGGCGGCATCGACCGCGCTGCCGCCTCGCTCGAGCACGCGGTAGGCGGCCTGGGTGGCGAGCGGGTGGGCGGTGACCGCCATGAACCGCCGGCCCATGACGGCCTGCTTGGGCAGGTAGGCGGTCTGCGCCTCGGGATTGGCGTCGATGCCCGGATCGGGCGCGGCGGCCTGCGCCGCCGTGGCGAACGCGGCGCAGGCCAGCCAGAGCAGGCGCGATGCGCGGACGAGCGATGTCATGGATGAAGCTTCCTTGCGATGGCGGCTTTGCCGCGACCTTACCATCGGCCGGGGCAAAGCGGCTTACACTTGGAAACCCGCGCTTCCCCGGTTTCCATGACGACGCCCCATCCCCGCGTGCTCATCGTCGAAGACGACATGACGATCTCGGCCAACCTGTGCGCCTATTTCGAGGCCAAGGGCTACGTCGTCGATGTCGCCTACGACGGCCCATCGGCGCTGTACCGGCTCGGGGCCGATGCCTTCGATGCCATCCTGCTCGACATCGGCCTGCCGGGACTGGACGGGGTGACGGTGCTGCACCGCTTGCGCGCCGAACTGCACCAGGCCACTCCCGTGCTGCTGCTGACGGCGCGCGACGAGCTGCAGCAGAAGCTCGACGCGTTCTCCCATGGCGCCGACGACTACGTCACCAAGCCCTATGCGCTGGCCGAGGTCGAGGCGCGCGTGCGGGCCTTGCTCAACCGCGCCTCGGGCCAGGTCGCCAATCCGGTGCGCCGCTTCGGCGCGCTGTCCTACGACGCCCGTACCCGCGAAGTGCGCGTGGCGGAGCGGCCGGTGCGGCTGACGCCCAAGGCGAGCCGCATCGTCGAGGTGCTGATTCGCGACCCCGGCCGGGTGGTGTCGCGCGCCGACCTGGAAAGCGCCCTGTGGGGCAGCGACGTGCCGGAAAAGGACGCCTTGCGCAGCCAGATCCACCTGCTGCGCAAGGCCTTGTCGGAAGCGGGCTTCGACGGACTGGAGACGGTGCACGGCGTGGGGTACCGCCTGTCCGGCGGGCCGGGGCACGATTGATGGCCGGCCCCGCCACGCTCAAGCAGCGGGTCATCTGGGCGCTGACGCTCGCCATCGCCCTGTTCGTGGGCGTGCAGGCCGTCGTTGCCTATCTGGTGCTGGACCAGCAGGAAGACCGCATCGTCGACCAGATCGTGATGACCGAGGCCGAGCGTCTCGTGCATCGCCTCGAGGCCGGCGAAATGGTGTGGACCGGGAGCGACATCCTGCTCGGCCCCAGCCTGCACGCCTGGGTAGGAACGAACGGCGACGTGCCGCGCGTGCTGGCCCGGCTGGGCCCGGGCCAGTATCAGCTCAACACCGAGGGCCAGGTCTGGCACGTGGCGGTGGCGGATTCGACGAAAGGGCGGGTGTACCTGCGCTACGACGCGACCGACAACGAGCACCGCGTCTACGAGTTCGGCGCCATCCTGCTGGGGCTCTGGCTGGCCTGCACGCTGCTGGGATACTGGACCGCCCGGGCGCTGGCCGGCCGGGTGGTCGGCTCGATGGTCGAGGTGACCGACCGCATCGAGTCGTGGGCGCCAGGCAGCCCCGGCATGAAAGTCGTGCGCAGCGACGAGGCGGGCCGCCTGATCGAAGCCTTCAATCGCATGCAGGACAAGGTGGACCAGTCCATTGCCCAGGAGCGCGAGTTCTCGGCCAACCTCAGCCACGAGATCCGCACGCCGCTGACCAGCATCCGGACCGACGCCGAATTGATCGCGCTGGAAGCCGAGCCGTCGGCGCAGGCGGGCCTGCGCCTGACGCGCATCGTGAATGCCGTGGACGAGATCGCGTCGACGCTGGAGACGGCACGCGCCATCAGCAGCGCCCAGGCCGGACCGCGCACCGAGGTCTCGCTCAGGGCCTGCCTGGACGACGCCTGGAGCGGCCTGGCCGAACGCGCCCACCGCGCGGGACTGGTCCTGGCCAACGACGTTCCCGAGACCGCCGTGCCCAGGCTGGATCGCTACGGGCTCCTGATCGTGCTGCGCAATCTCGTGCGCAATGCCATCGACCACGCGGCGCCCGCCACGCTGACCGCGAGCTGGACCGGCGAATGCCTGGCCCTCGCGGACAACGGCCCCGGCATTCCCGCCAGCGACCTGCCATTCGTCTTCGAGCGCTACTACAGTGGCCGCCTGCGCGACAGCCAGATGCCCGTCGCGGACGCGGCCGGCGTCCAGCGTGGCCTCGGCCTGGCGATTGCCAAGCGGGTGTGCGACATCCAGGGATGGCGGCTGACCGTGACGTCCAGCACCGACGAACTGCACCGGGGTACCCGTTTCCTGCTGTGCTTCGGGGAAGGGGCCACCCTGGCCGCGTCCTGAGGACGGGGCGGCCGTCCATGCCGGACGGCCGGGCGCTCAGGCGCCCAGGGCCCTGGCATGGAAGGCCATGTGGTCCTCCATGAATGTCGAGATGAAGTAATAGCCGTGGTCGTACCCCGCGTGGCGGCGCAGCTCCAGCGGCTGGCCTGCCTCCTGGCAGGCGGCTTCGAAAGCCTCGGGCCGCAACTGCGATTCCAGGAACTGGTCCGCCAGCCCCTGGTCGACCAGGATGCCTCCCGGGAAAGGTTGCCGCGCGGCACGCATCAATTCGGTGGCGTCGTATTGCTTCCAGGTCTCGCGGTCGGGGCCGAGATAGTTGCCGAAGGCCTTGTGGCCCCACGGGCAGTCGACCGGATGAGCGATGGGAGCGAATGCCGATACCGAGCGGAACTTGCCGGGATTGCGCAGGGCCAGCACCAGCGCGCCGTGGCCGCCCATGGAGTGGCCGAAGATGCCGGCGCGCGCCGGATCGCCCGGCAGTTCGGACGTCACCAGCCCGAACAACTCGTCCACGATGTAGCTGTACATCCGGTAATGGCGATTCCAGGGCGCCTGGGTCGCGTCCAGGTAGAAACCGGCGCCGGCGCCGAAATCCCAGCTGTCGGTCTCGCCCGGCAGGCCTGCTCCGCGCGGGCTGGTGTCCGGCGTCACCAGCATGATGCCGTGCTGCTGCGCGAACCGCTGCGCGCCGGCCTTGATCATGAAGGTTTCCTCGGTGCAGGTCAGGCCGGCCAGGTAGAACAGCACCGGCACGGGCCCCGCTTCGGCATGCGTGGGCAGGAAGACCGAGAAGCGCATCGGCAGGCCGATGGTGGACGAGTCGTGGCGGTAGAAGCGCTGCTGGCCGCCGAAGCACTGGTGCAGGCTGATCAGTTCGGGCATGTGGGGTCCTTGCGGCCGCCCGGCGCGATGGCCGGCGGCGGGGGCGGTGAGTCTTTCGGGTACGCTTGAGGGCCCGGCTCGCAGGAGCCGGCGGCTCGCGTCCCGGCACGCGAGGCTAACAGGAATCGCCGCCCATCGACAAGCCAGCCATGAGCAAAGCTCCGCACACCCCACCCGGGTCCGCCGCGCGGTACATCACAAAGGACGAGCCCGGCGCGCTCCGGCGCCTCGCCCTGGACCGCATCCGCTTCGATCTGACGTCCATCCGCCTTTTCATCGCCACGGTCGAGCACGGCAGCATCTCGCGCGCCGCCGGGCGGCAGTGCCTGGCCGTGACCGCCGCCTCGCGCCGCATCGCGGAATTGGAGGCGCAGTTCGGCGTGGCCTTGTTCCAACGGCGGCCCCACGGCATGGTGCCCACCGACGCGGGCAGGGGCCTGCTTGCCCACGCCCGCGCGCTGATGCAGTCGGTCGAGCGCATGCACAACGACGCGGTGGCCCATGCGCAAGGCCACAAGGGCCTGGCGCGCGTGGCGGCCTGTACGTCGGCGGCGTTGCAGTTCCTGCCGGCGGATATCCGGGCCCATCAGGAGGCGTTCCCGGACATCGACATCGAGACGCAGGAGGGCACCAGCTACGGCGTGATCAAGGCCCTGGTGCAGGGAACGGCCGAGGTCGGCATCTACGAGGCCGGCGTCAGCGCGCCCCCGGCGACCATGCGCACTCGCCCCTATCGCGAGGACCGGCTGGTGCTGGTCACGCATCGCGGCCATCCGCTCGCGCGCCGCCGGCAGGTAGGCTTCGACGACATCCTCCTCTGCGACCTCGTGGGGCTGAACGAGGACTCGGCGCTGTCCATGCTGCTGGTGCGGCTGGCGGCCAGCCGCGACGGCAAGCTCAATGTGCGAGTGCGAGCCCGCAGCTTCGACACTATGCTGGCCATGATCCAGGCCGAGCTTGGCGTGGGACTGGTGCCGCAGGGCGTGGCCCGGTGGCTGGCGGTCAGCAAGGCTTTTCGCCAGGTCGAGATCGCCGAGCCCTGGGCCCGGCGTCAGTTCGTGCTGTGCCATCGGCACGCGCCGGACATCTCCTCGGCGGCGCTGTCGGTGGCGGAGTTCCTGGCCGAGTCGGCGCAGCGGGAGCCGTTGCCAGCCTGAGTCCGCGGGAGGCATGCGCGAAACGCGAAACCTGCGTGAAAAAAATAGCAATGGCGGGAGCCGCCGCCCTTTGTCAGCATGCCTGGGGTCGCGCCGCGTGTGCGCGGCCGCAACCATGCCATGACACAAGGATATGCCGGTGAAGATCGCTCGCGTACATGCCACGCCTCTGAACGTGCCCCTGGACTATGCGGCCGGAGGCGTGCGCCGTTCGACCTCGCTGTCGGCCTGCCATGTCGAGGTGGAGACCGACGATGGGCTCGTCGGCCATGGCCTGACCGCGATCACGGAAGAGGAGGTGGCGGCCCACATCATCAACGCGGTGGCCGGGCCGGCGCTCGTGGGCCTGGATCCGATGAACCACGAGGCGGCCTGGAACAAGTTGTACTGGCTGCTGTGTCCGCGCGGGCAGACCGGCTATGGCATGCACGCCGTGGCGGCGCTGGACGTGGCCTTGTGGGACATCAAGGGCAAGGCGCTGGGACTGCCGGTCTGGAAGCTGCTGGGAGGCGCCCGATCGCGCGTGCCGGTCTACACGACCTTCGGTTTCAACTTCCTGGACCGTGACGCGCTGGCGGAGGCGGCGCGCGCCTGCGTGGCCGATGGCTTCTCGCACCTGAAGATGGTGGTGGGACACGGCGCGCTGCAGCGGCGCGACGAACCCCGGCCGCTGGACGAGGTCATCCGCGAGGACGCGCGCCGCGTTGCGGCCGTACGGGAGGCCGTGGGGGCCGGGCCCTCGATCTACATCGACGCCAACTGCAGCCTGGATGGCTTCCATGCCGAGAAGCTCGCGCTGTCCGTGCGCGACTGCGGCATCGCCTTCTTCGAAGAACCCGTGACCCAGAACGACGTGCGGTTGATGGCCGACCTGCGCCGCCGCACCGGCATCGCGGTGGCGGCCGGCCAGAACGAGGGGCTGGCCTACCGCTTCCGCGACATGCTCGCGGCCGGGGCGGTGGACTACGCCCAGCCCAACGTCGTCATCAGCGGCGGCTATACCCAGGCGGCCAAGATCGCGGGCATGGCCGAGGCGTACAACGTGCCGGTGGCCAACGGCGGCGCGTTCCCGCTGCACAACATGCACCTGCACGCCGGCCTGGCGCACGGCGGGCGGGTCGAGTGGCACCTCGTGGCCGTCGACATGATGAAGAAGCTCTATCGCGACATTCCCGAGCCGCGCGACGGATGGCTGGAGCTGCCCCACGGGCCTGGCCTGGGGTTCGAGCCCGACCACGAAGCCATCGCCGAGATCGCCAAGCTGCCCGGTTCGGCGGGCAAGGGCAAGGGGTAGCGCCAGCGCGGCACCATCCGATCCAGAACAAGAGGAGACACTCATGCGCATTGCCTTTCGCCGCCTGCTGGCCCTGGCGGTTCTGCTCATGCCCGCGCTGTCCGGCGCCGCGGGTGCCTGGCCCGGCGCCAAGCCGGTACGTCTCGTGGTGCCGGCCAGCGCCGGCGGCTCGCTGGACACGCTGGCGCGGCCGCTGGCTCAGGCCATGTCGGAAATCTCCGGCGGCCGCTTCATCGTCGAGAACGTCGGCGGCGCGGCCGGCATGATAGGCGCGAACAATGTGGCCAAGGCCGTGCCCGACGGGCACACCTTCCTTTTCGGCGCCATCCACCACGTGATCCTGCCCATCGCGTATCCCAAGATGCCCTACGACACGGCCACCGATCTCGCGCCCATCGGGTTGATCGCCACCGTGCCCAACGTGGTGCTGGTGCGCAACGAGTCGCCGTTCAAGACGCTGGCCGATCTGATCCGCGCCGGCCGGAATTCCGAACAGGGATTGAACTACGGCACCGGGGGCAAGGGCGGGCTGCATCACCTGTCCACCGAGCACTTCAAGCTGCTGACCGGCGCCAAGATGCAGGCCGTGCACTACCGGGGCAGCGCGCCGGCGCTGACCGACCTGCTGGGCGGCCAGATCGACCTGATGTTCGAGACCATGCCCACCGCATTGACCCAGATCCACGGCGGCGCCCTGCGCGCGCTGGCGGTCACGTCGGCCCAGCGTTCTCCCGCGCTGCCGTCGGTTCCCACGCTGGCCGAGGCCGGCGTGCCGGATCTTTCCGTGACGACCTGGTACGGCATCTTCGGCCCCGCCAAAGTAGCCCCCGAGGTGGTCGAGCGCATGCGTGGACTGATTTCGCAGGCCTTGGCTACGGACAGGATCCAGGCCTTGTGGAAAGACTACGGTGCTACCGTGGACGGCCCTGGCGCCAGGGATTTTCCCGCCTTCGTCGCCAGCGAATTGCGCCACTGGTCCGACGTCGGCCGGCGCATCGAATTCAAGCCGGGCGAATGAGCACGGCCGTGCGGGCGCTGGCCCGCGCCTTGAACGCCGGCGATCTGCGGCACCTGGCCCGGCGCCGGTTGCCGCGCATGGTGTTCGACTACCTGGATGGTGGCGCCGAAGAGGAACTGACCCTGCGTGCGAACCGCCGGGCCTTCGAGTCCGTGTTCCTGTTGCCCAGGGCCTTGCGGGACGTCGGCGAGCGGAGCCAGTCCGTGCGGATCCTGGACCAGACGTGGTCGTCGCCGGTCGGCATTGCCCCCATCGGCCTGGCCGGGCTGTTCTGGCCCGATGGCGACGTCGCGGCCGCCCGGGCCGCCGCGCGCGCCGGCGTGCCGTACGTGCTGTCGACGGCATCCTGCAGCACCCTGGAAGCGGTCGCGCGGGCGGGCGGCAACCCGTGGTTCCAGTTGTACGTGATCGAACGCGGTCTGGCCGACAGCCTGGTCGAGCGGGCGCTGGCCGCGGGGTACCGGCATCTGGTGCTGACCACCGACGTGCCGGTCAGCGGCCGGCGCGAACGCGACCTGCGTCATGGTTTTTCCCTGCCCATGCGGTGGCGGGCGCGTACGTTATGGGACGTGGCGACGCATCCCCGTTGGCTGATGCAGGTCGCGCGGTATGGCGTGCCGCAACTGGCCAACCTGGCCTCGGCCGCGGCGGGAAACGCCCAGGCGCAGGCAGCGCTGCTGCAGCGGCGCATGGACGCGGGCTTCGACTGGGAGGCCTTGCGCCGGCTGCGCAGGCGTTGGCCGCACGCGTTGTGGCTCAAGGGCATTCTGCACGCCGATGACGCGCGCCGTGCCTGCGCCGAGGGAGTCGACGGCATGATCGTGTCCAACCACGGCGGACGCCAGCTCGATGGCGCGCCGGCCAGCCTGGAGGCGCTGCCCGCGGTGGCGCAAGCCGCGGGCGATCGGCCCGTGCTGCTGGACGGCGGCATCCGCCGTGGGGGCGACGTGGTCAAGGCGCTGGCCTCGGGCGCGCGTGGCGTGCTGATGGGACGCCTGCCCATGTACGGGCTGGCCGCGGCCGGAGAAGCGGGCGTGGCGGCCGCGCTGGACCTGGTCCGCCAGGACATCGACCGTGTCCTGGCGCTGCTTGGATGCGATGACGTGGGCAGCCTGGGGACGCCGTGGCTGGCGGCGCCCCCGGCATCGCGGCTCTAGTACAGCACGACCGAGCGTATCGACTGTCCGCTCTTCATGAGGTCGAATCCCTCGTTGATGCGTTCGAGGGGCAGGGTGTGGGTGATGAGCTCGTCGATCCTGATCTTGCCGTCCATGTACCAGTCGACGATGGTGGGCACGTCGGTGCGTCCGCGGGCGCCGCCGAAGGCCGAGCCTTTCCATTCCCGGCCGGTGACCAGCTGGAAGGGCCGGGTGGCGATCTCGGC